>JGI12210J13797_11217375_pt1 | contig 36997 bp, 33 predicted proteins | sample ElkSlonscriptome_3_FD_13797 | JGI IMG/M metagenome (IMG submission 13797) | reverse complement strand
AACAAACTTATTTTGGTTGACGCAATTCCAAACAACCAACAACCAACTTTACCAGTCTGAAATCACCCGATTCCTTCCCTCATGCTTGGCCTTGTACAGCGCCCGATCGGCGCGTTCGATCAGTTGGGAAGCCGAATCGATCTGTCCCGGAGAGGCTGTGGCGCAGCCAGCGCTGATGGTGATGAAGGCAGCAACGTCACTATCGCCGTGCTGCAGCTGCATATCCAGGATGCCGGTTCGAATTCGTTCGGCCACCTGGTAGGCAGCCTGAGCGTGAGTATCGGGTAGTAATACGACAAACTCCTCACCACCATAACGCGCGATCAAATCCTGTTTTCGCATCAGCTCATCGTGCAGTCTGCTCGCTACCTTGCGCAAACAGTCATCGCCCATCTGGTGACCGTACAGGTCGTTGTATTGCTTGAATCGGTCGATGTCGATCATGATCACGCTGATATGAGTAGAAGAGGCTACGGCAGCATCCCACTGCAGTTTGAGTGACTCTTCGAAGAATCCGCGGTTGTAGACGCCAGTCAAGGCATCGGTTCGCGAAATGGACTCGACCTGTTCAAGCGCCTGTTTGAGCTCGCTGGTTCGTTGTTCAACCAGTTGCTCCAGCAACAGCTGACGCCGGTTGGATTGGTGGATGATGGCCCGGTACGCGGCCCATAGCAGCAGTGCCATGCCGAACAGTGCAAGCAGGCGCACCCAGTGCAACTGGTGCCAGTAGGGTTCACGATAGATTTCGAGCATCTCACCGGCGCGTTGATAGCTGCCATCCTGGCTCCAGGCCTCTACTTCAAATTGCTGCAGACGTGGTTTCAGCGAGGTAAAAAAGGCGGTGCGTCGATCACCGACCTGCTGCCAGTTGTTATCCAGCGGTGGCAGTCGGTATCGATAGCGAATGCGCTCCGGTTTCGCCAGCACCGGCGTGGTGTAGTCGATTTCCAGCGAGCTTGCTGCCGCTGGCAATTCGAGACGTTGACCCTGTCGGATCGGGTCGAGATTCAGCCTCTGGCCATTGACGCGAATGGATTCGATCCGGATCTGGAGTTGCTTGGGTTCGGGTTCGGTTTGTGCAGGGTCGACCCCGACCAACCCTGCATTGGTCGGAAACCAGAGCCAGCCATTTTCGCTACGCAGGCTTGATGGCGTGAATCCACCCATGAACTGGGTTGAGCGCAGGCCATCAACCGTATCAAACAACCGCACTGACAAACCATCGAGTCGACCTTCTGCCACGTCATTCAGATCGCTGATCGACATACGCATCAGACCGTCATTGGAGCTGACCCAGAGATTGCCCTGGTCGTCTTCATTGATCGACATGGCCGATTGTCTTGGCACGCCGTGCTGTCGGGTGTATTGAAACAGGTCGTCGTTAGACAGCCGGGCCAGACCGCCGTTGCGACTGCCAATCCAAAGCGTGCCGTTCGCGTCCATATGAGTGACGGTGATCAGATTGCTTTGCAGTCCATCATCGATACTCCATAGGCGGATGGAATCGCCCTGTCGGCGCAGGAGCCCATCGTTGGTGGATAACCACAAGGTATTGTCGCGGCCTGGCAGGATATGTCTGATCAGGCGATAGGCGAGCTGCTGGTCGCTGCCGTACGTGGTGATGCGACCGTCTTCGAATCGGCTCAAACCGGCCTGGGCACCAATCCAGATGGCACCACTGGCATCCTCTGCGAGCGAAAAAATGTGATTACTGGCTAGCCCGTCCTGTTGAGTCAGCAGCGTATTTTGCCCAGCCTCGAATACATGCAGGCCGCGCCCGAAGGTGCCGACCCATTGACGGTTCTGGCTGTCAATCAACAGTGCAGACACGCTGTTGCTAGCCAGCCCGGTCTCGGTGGTATTGGCGTCTACCCGTGCGGACCGACCGCTGATGTGCGCATTGGCATCGAGTTCGAGCAGACCGTTCATTTCAGTACCGATCAGCAAGTGACCACTGTCGGCTTGCTGGGTGATAACGAAGGTACTGTCAGATAAACCTTCGGGTTCACCGTAGAGCAGGAATCGGCCCTGTTTCAGGCGATACAAGCCCTGCATGCTGGCAACCCAGAGCAGGCCTTCACGATCCTGATACAGCTCGAAGATATGGCTGCCAGGCGATTGGTCCATGGCAAACGAACGCACGCTGCCGTCGGCGCGTTTTTGCCAAAGCCCCTGCCCATAGCTGCCGACCCAGAGCGTGCCATGCTGATCGAGCAGGGCGGTCTGCATCGAAAGATCGGTCGGCAGATTGCCGCGGTCGAATGCATCGGGTGCAGTTCCGGTAAAGCTGTACAAAGCCCCGTCATAACTGCCGCCGATGACTTGGCCATTTCGAAGTCGCTCCAGCATGTGCAGCTGATTGCTTTGCAGGCCCTGTTCAGTGGAAAAGTTGTTGAACTGCTGGCCATCGAACCGGCTGATGCCGCTGGTAAAGGTCGCAAACCACATGGCCCCATCGGGCGCTTCCACGGCGCGAAAGACCCGGTTGTCGATCAAACCATCGGCGGTCGTCCAGGTCTTCCATTCGCCGTTGATCCAGCGGCTGACGCCGCCTCCGGTCGCCACCCAGATCGCGCCGTCGCTGGACTGGGTAATGTCGTACACGACGCCATGCGGTAGTTCTCCTTCCTGATCCACACGCTGGAAATGCCCGTCGCCATACAGCATCAAGCCGCCGCCATAGGTGCCGATCCAGAGTCTGTGCTGCTGGTCGATCAATAACGAGCGAACGTCATTCGAGCTGAACGAAGGTTCATCCAGATTGTTGAACGTGACGAATCTGGCACCATCGTAGCGAACGAGCCCGTTCTGGGTTCCAAGCCACAGATACCCATGCTGATCCTGTTCGATGGCCCAAACCACGTCGGCCGGTAAACCGTCTTCACGATCAAACTGCTCGATCAGAAACTGCGTGGGTAATCGGTTTGGTGAAAGCGCTTGTGCCGTGAAGGAACCTGACCAGCCGAGGTGGGCCAGAATCATCAACAGCAGGAACGGCATGAATATCTTCGTCATTCCCAATCCCGGTCAGCCTTGCTCAGGAACGGGGCCCGCGGCGATGATGATCCGATCGCCCCCAGTAGAGAATCAGACCCAATCCAAACAACATCCCGCCCAGATGCGCAAAATGCGCCACGCCGGCTGCGGTGCCGGTGATGCCGAAGAACAGGGTCAGCAATCCATAGCCGACCACAAAGTATTTGGCCTTGATGGGCACCGGCGGTATCAACAGCATGATGCGCTGGTTCGGGTACATCATGCCGAAGGCCAGCAGCAGCCCGAATACGGCACCTGAAGCCCCAATCGTGGGCACAACGCTACCCGTCCAGGCCAGCGTCAGCAGCTGCACCAGGCCGGCGCCGACCATGCAGACAAAGTAATAGATGACGAAGCGGCGCGTGCCCCAGGCTTGCTCGATCGGCAAGCCGAACATGTACAGCGCAAACATGTTGAAGAACAAGTGTCCGATACCGCCGTGCAGAAAACCGTAGCTGATCAATTGCCAGATGCCGAAGCCGGTGTCGAGAATGCCAATGCCTGAGAATCGAAGCTGTTCGGGCGTGCCGAGCGGCCACAGCGCCAGCAGCCGAATGGTTTGGATCTCGTTCATGGACTGCAGCACGAAGGCCGCGACCGTGATACCCAGCAGAATGAATGCTGCCGGTGGCTGACTGACGCTGCGGTTGATGTTCATGGTTGCAGTTCGTTTAACAATGATTGAAGCCCTTCGAGTCCCTGGATGGGTTGTCTTCCGCCGACCGCTTGCCGGAGCTCGGCAACGCGCTCTTGTGCAATTGGAGTCGGCCAGTCGCCCCATTCACCACCAATGTAGCCCATCAGGCCGGTAATGTCCTGATCGGACAAGTGGCGCATTGGCGGCATATAGCCACGATACGTCTGGCCGGCCACCTGAATTTCACCGCGCAGGCCACCGAGAATGATCAGCGCAACGGCGTCACTGCCCATCTCCAGCCACTCGGACCCGGCCAGTGGCGGAAATGCGGGTGCCTTGCCTTCACCCTGATTGCCATGGCACGAAGCGCAGTAGCGCAGATACGGTTCCTGGCCGGGTGCCAGCGCGTCAGGATCGTTCGAGCATCCGACCAGCAATAGCACCACGATCAGGGCGGCTGTACGACTACAATATCGGAATCTTGTCATCGTTTTGAATCAATCCTAATTGTGCCTGAACAATCAACCAGTCCAGAACGTGTAACCGTATATGCAGCTTCCAGCCAGGCGCTCGACCCTGCCTATTATGACGTAGCCACCCGGCTCGGCGCCTGCCTGGCATCAGCCGGCTTTCCGATTGTGTTCGGTGGCGGCGGAAACGGCTCGATGGGTGCCATGGCCGACGGCGCACTATCGGCCGGTGGCGAAGTGCATGGCGTAATCCCTGATTTTCTCATGAACCTTGAAAAAGGGCATCAAGGATTGACCAGTCTGGAAGTCGTCGATTCAATGCGGATTCGCAAGGAACGCATGCTGGACAACAGCTGTGCAGTGGTTACGCTGCCCGGTGGTTGCGGCACGTTCGAGGAGGTCTTCGAAGCGATGACACTGAAGCGGCTGGGCCAGTATTTCGGGCCTATCATTCTGGTCAATACCGATGGGTATTATGATTTGCTGCTCGAGTTCCTGCAGCACAGCGTGAAACGGCGCTTCATGAGTAATGCCCATCTCGATCTCTGGCACAGCGTCGATGAACCCGAGCAGGTTGTTCCAGCGCTACAAAGCATCGCGCCATCGACGGCCGATGCGCTCAAGAGTGCTTCGCTGGATGCCTGACCCGGTCGGGCTGATTCCATTGACAACACAATGAACACGCTGAAGGCTGATCTGGCCCTGCTGCAGGACTTCATGGCACGGTTGGATCATCCGGCCCGGCTGATCTGGATGATGCTCGGCCTGGTGTTGGGCTGGTGGCTCTACGTGCCGATCCACGAGCTGCTGCACGTGGCGGGCTGTGTCTGGGCCGGTGGTGAGGTCAGTCGACTTGAACTTTCCCCGATCTATGGCGCTGCCTTGCTCGCTGAAATCTTCCCCTTTGTGGTGACGGGCTCGGACTATGCCGGCCAGCTGACTGGTTTTGACACGGGCGGTTCGGACTGGGTTTATCAAAGCTGTGTATTGATGCCCTATGTGTTGACGGTGTTCCCGGGGTTCTGGCTCTGGCAAACCACTCTGGCACGGCCTGGTGTGCCGTCCATTGGGCGTCTGATGGCCGCCGGTGCGCTGTTTGTGCTGGTGGCAGCACCGCTGATTTCGTTGACCGGAGACTACTATGAATCCGGTTCGATCATCGCCAGTCAGCTGCTGGCTGAACCCACGGGGCGAGCGCTGCAGGACTGGCGCAGCGATGACCTGTTTCGATTGATCGGGACATGGCCTCGGCCGTTCGAAGCCGCAGACGGGCTCGGCATCGGCCTGAGTTTATTGCTGTCGATGATGCTGGCATTGATCACGCTTTGGATGGGCTCGAGGCTGGGCCGTGCACTGGGGTCGATGGCCCGGACGAATGCAACACAGCCATCCGGTTGATGAATTACCCTAACAGGCAGTTGATCTGAAGGACGATCGTCTCATGCATCAGAATTCTCGATATCGTAAACGCAGTTTCAGTGAGGGCGTGGGCTGGCTGAGCAAGGCCGCCGAGCTGTTGTCATCCGGCGGCAGTGCTCTGGTTGGCGTGGCCGCGCTGTTTCTGCTGGTGTCGATGATCCAGTTCCTGCCGCTGATTGGCAGTATCGCGCTGGTGATGCTCTCGCCATTGCTGACGGCAGGTCTGATGACGGTGTTTCGACTGGTCAGTGAGGGCACCCGACCCCAGGCCACACTGCTGTTTGCGGGGTGGCATGATGCCGGCGTGCGGTTCCGGTTGCTGACGCTGGGTGCATGGCTGTTGCTCGGCACGATTGCCGCGATCATGAGTTTGACGCTGTGGCTGGCACCGCAGATGGATATGGATGCCTTGACTCGCGTGATGAACGATCCCGATGTATTGGCCAACGACCCTGAAGCCCTGTTCAACCTGTTTGCCGGCGTCAACCTGTTCGGCGGACTGGTGCTGTTTGTCGTCATCATGGCCATCGTGCTGAGTGGCTTGTATTTCGCGATTCCGCTGGTGCTGTTCTGGAAATGGCCGGTCGTGCCATCGTTGATCTTCAGCATCCGCGCCATGCTGGGTAACTGGCTGGCCTTTCTTGGCTTCGGCATGGTCCTGCTGGTCGTGCTGTTTGCCGCAGGATTCATGTTTGCCTTGCTGGTCGGTATTCTCGGGCTGGCGCTTGGACAACTTGGTGCATTACTGAGCCAGCTGGTGTTCATCGTCACTTCGTTGTTCATTCAGCTGTTACTGGCGGCGACGCAGTGGGTTGCCTTCCAGCAGGTATTTCAGAGCGACGATTCGATCAGTGACGACGGCGACAACTCGAGCGATCAGGATTCAGGCTCACTGGATATTTAACGCGCATTATGGAGCAGGCCGGACGGCCGTTCATCCAAACAAACCGCTGCAGACTGCAACTGCAGCTCATGATTTTTTTAAGTTCTTTACTTAGCAGGAATTTCACTGATGGCTCAATACGTATACACCATGCACCGCGTCAGCAAGGTGGTGCCGCCCAACCGAACGCTGATCAAGGATGTTTCGCTGTCGTTCTTTCCCGGCGCCAAGATCGGGGTGCTGGGTCTGAATGGCGCCGGCAAGTCGACGGTGCTCCGCATCATGGCAGGCGAGGATCAGGAATTTGATGGCGAAGCGCGACCGCAGCCCGGCATCCGGATCGGCTACCTGCCGCAGGAGCCGCAGCTGCCGGACGAGCAAAGTGTGCGTGAGGCGGTCATGGAAGGTGTCGCTGAAATCCGCGATCTGCTGAAGCGATTTGATGAAATTTCCGAGCAGTTCGCCGAGCCGATGGACGATGAGCAGATGAACGACCTGCTGGCCGAACAAGCCGAGCTGCAGGACAAGATCGATTCGGCCGGCGGCTGGGAGTTGGATCGCACGCTGGAAGTGGCCGCCGATGCCTTGCGCCTGCCGCCGTGGGAACATCAGATCGAAAATCTATCGGGCGGGGAGCGTCGCCGGGTCGCGCTGTGCCGCTTGTTGCTGTCGAAGCCGGACATGCTGCTGCTCGATGAGCCCACCAACCATCTGGATGCCGAATCAGTGGCCTGGCTGGAACGCTTCCTGCACGATTTCCCCGGCACCGTAATGGCCGTGACGCATGACCGCTATTTCCTCGATAACGTGGCCGGCTGGATTCTTGAAATGGACCGCGGTCACGGCATTCCGTACGAGGGCAACTATTCGTCATGGCTGGAGCAGAAACAGGCGCGGCTCGCGGTTGAAGAAAAGCAGGAACAGGCACGCCAGCGATCGTTGAAAGAAGAGCTCGAGTGGGTGCGATCCAATCCGAAAGGGCGGCAGGCCAAGAGCAAGGCGCGTCTGAAGCAGTTCGAGGAACTGAACTCGAAAGAATTCCAGGCGCGCAACGAAACCCAGCAGATCTACATCCCGCCCGGGCCTCGACTGGGTGATCAGGTGATCGAGGTCAGGGGCTTGCAGAAGGCGTTTGGCGACAAGCTGCTGATCGAAGACCTGAGCTTCAAGGTCCCACCGGGCGCGATCGTCGGCATTATCGGCGGCAACGGCGCCGGCAAGACCACGCTGTTCAAGATGATTGCCGGTCAGGAACAACCCGATCAGGGCGAATTGATCGTCGGCTCAACGGTCCAACTGGGCTATGTTGACCAGCGTCGGGACAGTCTCGAAAATGACCGACAGGTATGGGAAGAAATCAGCGATGGTTCGGAAATGATCGAGGTCGGCAATTACTCGATTCCGGCACGGGCCTGGGCCAGCCGCTTCAACTTCAAGGGTGCCGATCAGCAAAAGCGTGTTGGCCAGTTATCGGGTGGAGAGCGCAATCGCGTTCACCTGGCCAAGGTGCTGCGTTCCGGCGGCAACGTGCTGATGCTCGATGAGCCGACCAATGACCTGGATGTCGAAACGCTGCGCGCGCTGGAAGAAGCGCTGCTGGCTTTCCCGGGTTGTGCGCTGATCACCTCGCACGATCGCTGGTTCCTCGACCGGCTGGCCACCCACGTGCTGGCATTCGAAGGCAATTCTGAAGTAGTCTGGTTCGAGGGTAACTTTTCGGACTATGAAAAAGACCTGAAGCGACGCAAGGGCGAGGCCGCGGGCCCGCACCGCATCAAGTACAAGCGGATCGATGGCTAAGGCCTGATTGGCGCTGGGATTGAATCGATTCCTGCTGTTTTGACAGGCTTGCGATGTTGTGCGACCTTGGTTTACGTGATCAAGCACAATCAGACCAATCCGATTGAATCGAACAATGAAACCCACCGAAGAATTTTGCTATGTGCTGGAGTCGGTCTCACCGGATGACGCCGGGTTGTCGTTCTATCTTACGGTCGGGTCTCACAGGCTGGGAAGGCAAGACGTCGACCTCAATGTGCCGAAAGAGGGCATCTCCCGAGATCACTGCGATATCGAAGTGCTTGAGGATGGCGGCGTCGTCATTCGAGATCTGGATTCAACCAATGGCACCAGAGTCAACGGCCGTCGAATTACACGCTGCGCAATTCAAGAGCATGCTTCCATTGAGTTCGGTGATCACTTGTTTCGTTTATTGCCGTACTCGAGTGAAGAGTTAGGCCTGTTGTTTGCGGATGATTCCTCGGCTTCCGAGCCCCAGTACCCGCACAATGGCGCAATCACAATACGACCAAACGCACACCTGGACTTATGGAGTGCCTCGTTTGAGGTCTTTGCGCAAGATGCCAATACTGATGAGCCGCCAATCATGGATTGGCTCACAGCAGTTGCGGGCATTCTTGGCCAGCGCAGCATCGAACTGCGTAATGCAGAGGATGATTCGGTATATGCCGCGATCGGGCTCAACCAGCAAACTGCTTATGAGCTGACCCGCAGTGATCACTGGGTGTTGTATGGCAATGCGGAGGGCCAGGTCCCAGATTCTCTGGCACAGATTCTTGCAAAGATTCCAAGGCCAGATCATAAGCAACCGACGAATCATAAGGAACCGATGGCTTCCTTGAAACGGGATTGCGGCACGGTTCAGCCTGAACTCAGGCGGCAGTTGCTGGATGCACGTCGGGTCGCACAAGGGCCGTTGAGCTTGTTGTTGATGGGTGACTCTGGCACAGGAAAAGAATGGACGGCACGATGGCTGCATGATAGCTCGCCTCGATCCAGTCAGCCTTTCTTCGCCATCAACTGTGCTGCTATACCCGCGGAATTGCTTGAGGCGGAGTTGTTTGGTATCGAGTCTGGTGTTGCCACCGGTGTCGAGGCCAGATCCGGAGTCATTGCACAATCGCACGGCGGAACGCTGTTCCTGGATGAGGTCGGGGAAATGCCCGCCGCACTGCAGGCCAAGGTGCTGCGGGTTCTGGATACTGGTGAAATTGTTCCGGTGGGTGGGCGCACCGCGAAATCCATTGACCTCCGTTTGATTTCTGCAACCAATCGAGATATTAAACAGGCCATTGCCGATGGCGGTTTTCGAAAGGATCTGTACTACAGAATTGCAGCCCATGTGCTGGATCTGCCTCTGCTGAAAGACCGATTGGAGGATCTCCCTGGACTCATCAGTCGTTTCTATCGTGATGCATGTCATCGTCAAGGCCAGTCAGTCCGAGGCATAACCAAGCGAGCCGTGATCGCCATGCTGGCCTTTCCGTGGCCCGGGAATATTCGTCAGCTTCGAACCACGATTGAACGTGCTGTGTTATTAGTGCCCCCGGGCCAACCGCTGGATTTACCCCAGTTGCCCGATGAACTCATCAATAAGAAAAACAGCAACGAGTTTCGGCTTCGTTCACGCGTCGAGCAAGCAGAGTCCACGGCGTTGCGCGCTGCGGTCCAGGCCGCGGAAGGAGATATCACTGAAGCCTGCCGACTATTGGATATCGGGCGATCGACATTCTATGAGAAGGCCAGAAAGCTGGACATCAACTTCAGTAGCGATATGACCGAAAGTGACGGATAAAACAGTCCCTTCATCGAAACCAGACCCGGCCGTTTCATCAGGCCCGGTGTTGCAGAAAGGCCAGATCATCGGCGGATACTCCTTGCTCAATCGGATTGGTCGCGGCGGTTTGGGTGACGTCTGGCGAGCGCGGAAACTTCAAGCCAGCTATGCGCCTGAAGTCGCAATCAAGGTGATCACCAGCAACGCATTCGAGGCCGATGAGGCCGGTCGACGCTTTGGCCGGGAATTGCGCATTCTCTCAGAGCTCGGACATCCTGATATTGCGCACTTGCTGGATTATGGCTATACGTCGGATCGACGGCTATTCCTGGTGATGGAACTGGTCAGGGGTCAGCCACTGAATGAATATTGCCAGTCCTGCAGCTTGCGCGATCGATTGAGGTTATTTGTTCGGATTTGTCGCGCCGTTCAGTATGCTCATCGTCGATTGATTATTCACCGGGACTTGAAGCCGGAAAATATTCTAGTCACTGAATCTGGCGATCCTAAATTGCTCGACTTCAATGCGGCAAAGTCCCTGAAAGGGGAGCTCGACCCTGAGCTGACGCAAATGGGCGCACCCTACACCCCACGCTATGCCAGTCCGGAGCAGATTCGCGCTCAGGAATTGACCACTGCAACCGATATCTACTCGCTGGGTGTTGTGCTTTACGAACTGATTTCGGGTCAAAGTCCCTACTCGGAGTTTACGACCTCAAGCTATGAATTGAGCCAAGCGATCTGCGAATCAGAGCCGACATCTCCAAGCCTCAATGGCAATGGTGACCGTTATCTGGATGCAATCATTCTGCATGCTTTAACCAAAGAACCCGATAGCCGCTATGCCAGTGCTGATGCGCTGGCGGACGATATTGAGGCCTGGCTGGATCGACGTCCAATCAGCGCCCGCCCGATGACACGACTTCAGCGCTTGGGCTTGCTGATCAGTCGGCATCGATGGGCTAGCAGCCTGGTGATCAGCTTGAGTTTGTTGTTGACGGTTGCAACCTCTGTTTCCATCTGGCAATTGCAGCAGGCGCGAGCCGAGCGCGACGTCGCTCAAGCGGTTACTGGGTTTCTGGAAAACCTCTTTCAGGCAGCGGACCCTGGTTCCACTGAGTTCAGCGGGGAGGATCTGTTTGCCATCCTCGATGAACGAGCCGAGACGCTCCTGCAAAATCCTCCCGCAGATTCCCGAATCAGTGCCCGTCTGTTGGCTGCGCTGGGTACGCTACAGGCAAATTTTGGTCGACCCGAACCAGCCTCCGAATTATTCGAAGCGTCCTTTGATGCGCGCAACGATCTTGAAATTCTTGTGCGATGGGCGAATGCACGGCTTGAACAGGGAGAACAAGAAGGAGCTGCAGCGCTATTCGAGCAAGCACATGCGGACCGCGAATCCATGCAGCCGTCCATGCAGGCCTTTCATAATGCGAGCTACGCCCAACTCGAGGTGTTGCGCGGAAACTTATCAGCTGCCCTCGAAATGGCCGAGGAGGCAGCTATGGTCGCGCCGGCAGGAAGCGTGGATGAAGTCTATGCGGTTGATACGCTGGCGCAGGTGTTGTTCCACGATGGAAACCTGGTGCGTGCCGCAGAGGTCAGTCAACGGGCGCTGGACCTGGCGATTGATTTTTACGGACAACTTCACTTGCAGGTGGCAACCTCACGCAACAATCTCGCATTAATTCTGAGCCGGCTCGATCGTGACAGCGAAGCGCTGACACTGCTGGAACAGGCGACCACTGATTTTGTTCAACTGCTTGGCCCGGATGACCCTCGACTGGCGACCAGCTGGAGCAATCTGGCCAACCGCCGTTCTGAACAGGGGTTTCTGAGCGAAGCCATGGAAGCTCACGCGGATGCATTGCGATTGACTCGACTTCACTATGGCAAAGATCACCCCTGGGTTGGTCTGATCACAGGATTTCAGGCACAAACCCTGCAGCGTATGGGCAATCTTGAGGACGCTCAGGCCCACTTTGATCGGGCCCTTGAATTACTGGCCGACGAGCCTGGTTTTCACGTTCGAATTGCATTGGAGTCTGCTGCCAATCAGTTTCTGGCTGGCAACCTGGCTCAAGCGCAGACCACATTGGATGAAGCCCGTGCCGTGATCAACGAAACCTATCCTGAAGGACATGCTCGACATTTGCGGATGCTCGAGCTGCAAACGCAGATGGCGCTTGCCGACCGATCGACTGAAGAAGTCGAGCTCGGCATTGAGCAGTTAAGCGCAGGCGGAGCCAATGCTGATTCGATCGCGCTTTTGCAGATCCAGCAACGTATTTATCAAACGGATTGCATCGCCGCGAAACACGCTTGGGACCAAATCGATCCGGCAAACGAGATGAAAAAAACCGCCCTGTATCGGGCGGCTTTTCACCTACTGTCAAGCTATTGCGATTGATGTAAACAGACGTTATTGTTCGAAGCTATCCGCAAACAACAGGTCGCTTGCGTCGTCATTGATGATTGTCGAGTTCGCTGTGCCATTCAGAATTTCCCCGCCTGTAGGTGAACTCAGTTGGACAGTGAACTGTTCATCGAACTCACCTTCAATATCGCCTGCGACCTGGATCGTAATTTGAATGCTGATCACGCCGGGTGGGAAGCCGACTCCGCCGGAGGGCAGCACGCCGCCGACAAAATCGTCGGCAGTTGCTGGATTGCTACCACTGCCAACCACGGCCCAGTTGACGCTTGCAGGTGCCTGAATAAAGCCCGTGCGACTGATTTCAAAGGTGAACGCAGTGCTGCCGCTATTGCCCTCGGGTCCTGCAATCGTAATCGCATCGATACTCATCTGGCTTTCGTCATCGATGATCACACCTTCAACTGCAGATGCATTGTTGTTGACGACACAACCGGATGGATTGATCAACCCCATTCGATAGCCTTCATCCCCTTCGAACAGCCCATCGCCTGTCACTTGAAGTTCAATATCGATGAACTCATCACCGGGCTGCATCACGAAGGTCTGCGTGCCCAGGTTCCAGTTCAGAAAGTCATCGCTGTTGACCCCGTTTCCGCCGGAGGCAGCGAGTTCGGCTTGAAAACTGCAGAGTCCACCAAGTAATTGGCTACGCGTCACGCGTAGCGTCTGCACCGAGCCGATGATGAAATTTCCCTCCACGAGGTCAATCAGGATGGGCTCAATTGAAACAATGGCTACAGGTAGCAGTGCATCGTCGTTCAGGATCGTCGCTGATTTGGCAAAGACTGCGCCGGGCTGACCATTGGTCAATCCGGCCAGCGCGAGCCGGAAGCCTTCGTCGGGCTCAGACGCGGTATCACCGATGACATTGATGGTGACGTCGGTCGAATTTGCACCAACATCAAAAAACGCGCTGCCGCTGGTGCTGCTGAAATCCGCTATGTTCGCGGGCGTTGGCCCTTCGCCTAACACGTTCCAATTGGCAAAGGAAATGTTTCGCGTATCGCCATTTCTCAGCAGCGTAAACGGAAACGGTGTTGTGCCGCTGTTGCCCTCATTGCGAGCGGTGATCGTGTTCGGTTCGATAGAAATAATTGGCGGCTGCAGCTCATGCGCGCCGATATCGGGAAGATTTCCGCCTCCCGTTGCCCGCGTGAACAATGAACCCCGCTGATCGCTGGTCAGTGTTGTCGACGGGTCCGAGCGATCAACTGCCACTGCGCTGGCAGTCAGCGGTGCCAGTGGTACGCAGCGAAGGTTTGCGGTAGCTCCAGCCAGTACCGTGCAACCCATATCCTGCACAGAATCCAGACCGCTGATATTGTTGAATACATTTGCCGTATTGCTACCGTTGATCTCTGCTGCGCTGTCACCAAACTGCGACGAGTGAACGTTGAGCACCGAGCCTGCTTCTACAAGCACGTTCCCGTTGGTCAGCGCGAAGTTGTCAGCAATCAGGGTTGCGCTCAGATCTGCAGTCGAGTTGTCGATCAGGTGAAGACCACCCACCGAATTTGATCCAGCGCCCTGGTTTTGACTGATCGTTACATGCTCCAGATTCAGCGTGCCGCTCTGGACTTGGATTCCCGCAACTGGAAGCGCTGGAGCGTCTTCAAGGCCAACATTGTCGACGATACTTGAGTTGAACATGTCCAATACTGAGTCGTTTACAGAGACAATGCCTCCAGCACTGGCGCGCACGCGGTTGTCATGCATGGTCGTAGAGGCGATCGTCGCTTGCACACCATTCAACAAGCGAAGAGCGCCAGTCTGGTTGGCTTTGAACTCGGAATTAAGCAACAAAAGGTTATTGGATTCCGAAGACGTGCCGGCAACACGGAGTGCATGACCCTGGAAGTCGCTTGTACCGCTGAAGTTGATGCCGCTGTTCAACTCGAAAATAGAGTTGGTGATGACCGCAGTGGTGAAATCTTCCAATGCCAGCGCACCGCCAAAGCCTGACGTTGCATTGTTTCCAAAAAACGTAGACCGGTTAATGCTAAATGACGCGTTGTCGCCAGCGTTAATTCCGCCTCCTCTTTGCGCGTCGTTGTTTTCGAAATGCGAATCTTGAATGTTGACACCGAGCCATTTAATGTCTGCCGCGCCACCAAAATCCACGCCACTGTTCCCCTCGAAGTGGCTGTTTTCGATAATCAGGCGCTCTCCAGAAATGTCAGGTCTGCCGTAAACAGCCAAGCCGCCGCCATAGGAACTGCCGCCTGCATCCGGGGTGACGCTGTTGTCCTTGAACTCGCTGTCGATGATTGACAGTAGCGCATTTGTTTTGCCAAGCCTAGCGCATACTGCACCACCGCGAACCGGACAGGTGAAATTACCGGGATCGTTACCTTCTTTATGTGACCCAAAGAATTCAAGGTTTCTCAGCTCCCAGATATCGGCGTTGAGTTGCGCGATATTGGTCTGATCTATTACTAATATTCCTTCAGTGGAGCTGGTTGTTATTCTGGCTTTGTCGGAAGGTGATGGGCCGATCAGCCTCGCTGGAGAATTAATCGTTAGCAATCCGTCCAGATTGATATCGCCGATGCCACTTTGAATGAAGATGTCGATCGGGGTCAATAATGGGGGCGTTGCTCCTGGAATCGGGCAGTCGGGTGAAAATGTAGTGATTGCGGTACTGCCAGCTTCGTTCGCATTATTGATGGCTTCAGCCAGTGAGCACAGTCCATCGTTATTGCCGGGCACGAAAGGGGCGCCGGAATTGGTGTTGACTGTGATGGGGTTGCCTGCCTCGCACACCGAAGACCATGCCATGAGGAATACGCCGCCAGTCAGCATGCAAGCCAGGACCGTTTGGTTCAGTTCAAGCTTCGGAAATGTCATCGGATTTGGCTCCATGGAGTGTTGAACCGTTCAATGTCAGCGGGAGGGTTGATGCCTGACTGGACAACCTGTGATTCCCGGTAAGGATTATTCGAGGCGCTGAGCGGTGACACTCCATAGCGCTTGTCATCAATGTCTTCAGGAAAAATCGATGAAAGGCCGGCGCGATCCATCAACAGGGTCTGCGCAGTCCCGATAGTCGGCAGCAAAATCAATAAGAAAATGATGAGCCAGCATCTTCGGCATGGTTTGAGTGAATGGTTCATTGGTTTGCCCTCAGTATGTGATAGTCCCCAATTGCAATCGACGTGCCAGATAAAAAACCTCTGATAAACAAGTACTTATGGAAAATGGTCACAGGGGATGTCTGTGTTTCCGCACATCTATCCATGCGCGTTTCACGGGCAGTCCAGCTTTCTAGACAGGTGGTTAGGGCTTTCTGTGGATCAGGGAAGGGAAGGTAGTAAGCCAGGGCGACCAGGCCGGACCCAGGCGCGTGCGATACAAAATACTGGACGGCTGATCCGCCGCGTTGTTCAGGGCTCGAATGGCCGGGGTTGCCAGTTCAGCTGCTGTCGAGCCAGTGTGTCGTCGACGTCCAGATCCTCTCGCTGGCGCGCGATCATGGCCGGCCTGATGGATTGAAAACGCCCGCTCATGTGGGCCAGTCGCAAGCCCGGTGTTATCAACCAGGGCGGCAGTCGCAGCAGGCGCACGGATTGTTGTTCACTTTGCGCGATGCGCTGGATCATGTCACGGTAGCCGAGGGCTTCACCGCCACCCAGCTCGAAGCATTCCTGGCCGAAGCCGGTCCTTGGTATCAGGCAAACGATCAGGTCTGCAAGGTCCTCGACATGTGCGGGTTGACGTAAACCATTCCCTGCACAGGGCAGCCAGCGCCGGGTTTTTACCAGCTTGCGAATGACTGAAATATTGGCGTCGTCACCGCCATAGATCAGCGTCGGGCGCAGCAGGGTCAGATCGATGCCGCGTTGCTCGGCCAGTCGTTCGAGTTGCTGCTCGCTATCCAGCAGCGTTTGAATCATGGCGCGTTCGTTGCGATCCTTCGAATTGTGCTTGAACAGCACACTGGCTGAACTGAGCGCAATGACTCTCCGTACTGCCGGTGTAGCCCGGACCTGTCGCAGTGCCAGCGACAACGGTCCCACGCTCAGCAATGTTTGGGTCTGACTGCGGATTGGTTCACTCGACAAGTCTTGCTGAATCCAGATTACGTTGGCGCGATGCTCCACAGGGACTTGGCGGGAAACCGCCAGTACGGCATGACCACCTTCAATGAGCAAAGGAATCAGGGCCTGCCCGACCTGACCCGTGGCGCCAAGAACCAGGACCGGAGGAAGGGTATGGCCGTGCGTGGCGATTGAATTCATGTACTCGGCGGACGTCGCCGTAGCCATACCAGCGGCGCCATGATTGCCGCATGCAACACCACCAATAATGCCCAGATCGGCCGCTGCCACTGGGGCCAGATGGGCTTGCAGTGCTTGTTCAAATAGCGCCACAGGCCGCGATGCTTGGCCCAGTGAACGGCCAGCGGGCGGCTGTTCGACGATGCGCCGCCGACGTGGACGATCTGAACGTCGGCACACCAGCGGATTGTCCAGCCTGCGTTCTGCAGGCGCGCGAACAGGTCCAGATCTTCAAAATGTAACGGATAGTCGGCATCGAATCCGCCGACTGCTTCAAGCGCTGTACGACGAACCAGCATGCAGGCACCCGAGACTGCTTCGATTTCGATCGATTCACTGGGTGCCGGGGTATGGGTCAAATCGATCCGCGCTTGATCAGATTGATCACTCGACCGAAGTTCGGCCAGAATGCGCTTGGGCGTTGGGAGCTGTCTGCGACTGGCACGTTGTTCCAGCCCGGTTTCACTCAGTACCTTGCCTGAGACCAGTCCGGCACGGGGGTGCCGATCCAGTTCCTCGACCAGGCGCACAAGATCGTCCTGATCGATCATGGAGTCCGGATTCAGCACGAGCAGATAGTCGCGCGACAGGGCTGGACGATAGCGTTCGATTGCGCCGGCGAATCCGAGATTGCGGTCGTTGCGCTCGATATGAATCTGCTTTGATTGCGGCAGTAATGCCAGGCTATTATCACTGGACGCGTTGTCGACGACGTGGATCAAAAGCTCATTTCCGCCGTCCGCAATCAGGGTTTCGACGCAGCGTCCCAGCCACGGTCCGGCGTTGTAGTTGACAATCAGGACCTCGACCCGATCGAGTCCGGTTGCAGCGTTCATTGGCTGGGTTTCAGCAGCTGTTTAATCAGCGACCAGCGTGTGGTCTTGGTGTTCTTGAGCTGTTCGATCTCCCGTTCGCGTTCCAGCAACAGTTCGCCGGCGCGAATATGTTTACCGACTTCATCGCTATAGTGCTGATAGACCGATTCGGTGCGATCGCTGAACAAGGACAGAGCGTGTGCATCCGGAAGCGTATCCGCGGCATTGCTGGCCACGGCCAGGTAGTACATCGGGTGCAACCCGGGCGAGGCTTGACGCTGAACACGCCCGTCCTCCTCCGACAGCAGGTGTTGGGTTCCGTCTCCATTGCTGGATTCGAGACTCCAGATCGCAGAGTGAAACATCAGTTTTTGCCCGTACAGCCGGTGGTGATTGAAGTACTTCGCCAGCAGCTGCTTGAACTCGTCCTGATATAGCTCGCGCACGTGGTGTTCATTGTTGAAGCCGGTATCGTCGGAATACGTCTTCTTGTCGGGAGTGGAAATGATCAGCAGACCATCGGGCGCCAGCACGCGGCGAAATTCACCGATCAGCTGATCGTGCTCGGCCAGATGCTCCAGCGTTTCAAAAGACACGACACAATCGTATTGGCCATCTTCAAACGGCAGGTCGAGGGCACTTGCTTGATGAAACTGCAGGTGATCGCGTTGGTATTGTTGTCTTGCATGCTTGATTGCCTCGCTTGCAATATCGACGCCGTCGACGTGCTTGGCAACGCGTGACAACAGGTGACTGCCATAACCTTCACCGCAGGCGGCATCCAGTACGCGCTGGCCTTTGACGAGTTCGGTGGCCCAGGCGTAGCGGTGCCAGTGCTCGTAAAAGATTTCGCGGACACATTCCGGCGTGAAGCGTTCGCCGGTAAATTCAAGCGCCGAATCGGGTTCTTCTGCCGGAGCCATCAGAGCTTGAATTCTTTACCCAGATACACGTTACGCACGTCTTCATCGTCGAGCACGTCCTGAGGCGAGCCCTGGGTCAGCACGCGGCCTTCGGAGATGATGTAGGCGCGATCGCAGATGCCGAGGGTTTCGCGTACGTTGTGATCAGTGATCAGGATGCCGATGTTACGCTCCCGTAAATGCTTGACGATCCGCTGGATTTCGCCGATTGAAATCGGATCGACACCGGCAAACGGTTCGTCCAGCAGCATGAAGCGCGGGTTCGCAGCCAGTGCACGCGCGATTTCAACCCGCCGTCGCTCACCACCAGACAGGCTGATGCCGGACTGGTCGGCCAAGTGGCTGACGCTGAATTCCTCCATCAGGCGGGCCGCTTCCTGTGTGCGCTGCTGCTCGTCGAGGTCATCGCGCAATTCAAGTATGGCCAGAATATTGTCCTGCACGGACATGCGGCGGAAGATCGAAGCTTCCTGCGGCAGATAACCCAGGCCCTGGCGCGCTCTGCGATGCATATTGGCGCGAGTGATATCCGTACCGTCAAGCTTGATGCTGCCGCCATCCGCCGGCACCAGCCCGACGACCATGTAGAAGCAGGTGGTTTTACCGGCGCCGTTCGGCCCCAGCAGCCCGACCACTTCGCCCTGTTCGACCTGTAGTGATACACCGTGCACCACGGCACGAGAGCGATAGCGCTTGACCAGTTGTTCAGCGAGTAACATGGTGTGCTGCTCTAAATCAGTTGTTGTCCGGCATTGCACCGGGTTCAATGATGACGCGAGCCCGATTGTCGCCATTGCCGCTGCCGCTCAGGCTCTCGTTATTCAGGTCATAGACCAGCCGGTCGCCGGTGAATTCGCCCTGTTCATGACGGATGACGGCACTGCCGGTCAGCGTGACGATATTGGTCACGACATCGAAGAAAATAGTGCGCGCTTCGCCGCTGACAATGCTGCCGTCTTCCAGCTGATCACGCCACTGGGTCGGGCTGCCGAACAATTCGATTTCGGTCATTTCGCCATCCGCCTGCCGGATGATGCCGCGATCGGCCTGAATTTGCATCGGTCCACGCTTGATATAGACGTTGTCGTTGAATTCGGTGACGCCGGTTCGCAAGTCATACCGATTGTTTTCCGAGTCAATCACGATCGGCGCTTCCGAAGCCGGCCGGGTGTCAGACTCTGACGCGCTGGCCTGCGTTACCGCAACGCGGGTCGGATCGGGTTCGGACGATTCGTCCTGTGACCAGGCCGGATTATTCAGCAGGCCTGCGAGCAGCAGCCCGGTAAGTACCTTGAACATCATTTTGTAGCTCCGCACGTTGTTCTTCCACCCATACTGTAAGAGTACCACCGTGTAGTTCAGTTCCCGCCTGCCGCACACGGGCGACATCGGGCGAATGCAACTGCTGGCGTTCTCGATCATAGCGGATGAACTCGGATTCCAGCACGATGACGCCGTCCGGGTGATCCTGCTTGAGTTCGACCTGGCCGCTCAGACTCAATTGCTGATGATTGCGATCGATCGTTCCAGCCGCAGCCTGTCCGTTCCAGGGGCTTTGCTGCTGCAGGAGCTGAAATTCAGGCCTCGTGATTTCGGCCTGACGGCGCTCGGCATAGTGTTTCAGGCTTGGGGCCGCAAGCGTCAGCTCAAGCTCACCCTCGGCATTGAATACTTCTGCGCTGAAATTCGTCAGCGCGTAGTCGATCAACTGGCTTGTGTCTGAATCGGTTACGGCATTGTCATCGTCGTTTCGGCTCGACCACCACTGCGCTGCAAGTACCAGCAACAATGTCAAACCGGCCAGCAGCCACACGGTTTTACGGTTCATGGTTTTTTCTTGCCTTGTATGCCGAAACCTGCGCGCCAGTCAGCCAGTTGACCGCTGGCGTTCAAGAGCAGCTCGCACAACTCGCGTACCGCACCGCGTCCGGCACGGGCCTGAGTGATGTAGTCGGCCTGGCCGCAGATCCAGGCATCGGCATCGGCCGGACAGACTTTCAGGGCTGCCTGGGACATGGCGGGCCAGTCGACCAGGTCATCGCCCATGTAGGCGGTGTTCGCGGCCTGAATATCCGCTTTGGACAGCAATTCATTAAAGGCTTCGCCTTTATCGTGCCGGCCTTGTTCAAACAGTTCGATACCGAGCTCGGTCATTCGATGTTCGACCAGCCTGGAGCGCCGAGCGGTCAGCACGGCGACGCGATAGCCTGAATTCATCAGACCCTTCATGCCGAGACCATCGCGTGAATGAAAGGCCTTGATTTCATTGCCGGCGTCGTCACGATAGAGACGGCCATCGGTCATTACGCCATCGACATCGAACACCACCATGCGAATGTCTCGGGCTTGTTCGAGCAGGGCGGCCGGCCAATCGATGCTATGAAAATCATCGCTCATGGCTAGACCACTCCAGCCTGCAGTAGATCCTGAAAGTTCAGCGCACCAATCAGACGCTGGTGTGCATCGACCACCAACAAGCCCTGGATCCGACGGCGCTGCATCAACTCCACGGCCTTCGCGGCCAGCGCGTCGGCCGGAATCGTGTGAGGGTTTTCAGTCATCAGCTGTTGGACCGCGGTCGTGCGGATATCGCCAATGCCGTCCAGCCCGCGCCGTAGATCGCCATCGGTCAGAATGCCCACCGGCCGGCCTTCCGGGTCGGTAACAGCGCACAGGCCCAACCGGCTTTTCGTCATGACGACAATGGCTTCGGAAATGGTCTGTTCCGGTTTGATCAGCGGCAGATCATCGCCTTGATGCATGACGTCGCGAATGTGCAGCAGCAACTTCTTGCCGAGCGCGCCGCCGGGATGCGATAGCGCGAAATCCTCTGCAGTAAAGCCGCGCGCTTCCAGCAGGGCAATAGCCAGTGCATCGCCCATCGCCATTTGCGCTGCAGTTGAAGCGGTCGGAGCCAGTCCGAGCGGGCAGGCTTCACGGTCCACGCTGGTATCGAGGTGCACATCGGAATGTCGGGCCAGCGATGAATTGCTGCGACCGGTCATGCTGATCAGCCCGACTCCCAATCGTTTGATGACCGGCAACAGCGCCAGGATTTCGCTGGTCTCACCCGAGTTCGACAGCGCGACGATCAGATCATCGGATTTGATCATGCCCAAGTCGCCATGGCTGGCTTCTGCCGGATGCACAAAAAAAGCCGGCGTTCCGGTCGAGGCCAGCGTGGCCGCCATCTTGTGGCCGATATGGCCGGATTTTCCCATCCCGGTGATGATCAAATGCCCGGAACAGTCCAGAATGCGCTGACAGGCTTCAATAAAGTGTTCGTCCAGGCGGTCTGCAAGCGACTGGATGGCACGTGCCTCGGTATCGAGCACCGAACGTGCATGCTGGATCAGATCGGTTGGGTCCTTCATGACTGCATTCTAGGCCAAGGCCTGAACAATCACCACGACCTGATAAACCACATACGACAACAACAGCACCGTGGCACCGAGCCGGGTAACACCGCCACGGGTATAGGCCATGATGGCCAGCAGCGCAAATATGCCGGACATGACGATCAAATCACGACTGATCAGCATGGGCTCGATGACCATCGGGTGAATCAATGCGGCGATGCCCAGCACGCCCATCAGGTTGAACAGGTTCGAGCCAAGAATATTGCCAATACAAAGGTCGTCCTCTTTCTTGACTGCACTGGCAATGGCCGCAGCCAGTTCAGGGAGACTCGTGCCGAGCGCCACGATCGTCAGACCAACGACCGCTTCGGACACATGCATGATCTCAGCAATGGTGACCGCTCCGTTGACCAGGATGTGGGCACTGAGCGGCAGAATGATCAGGCCGACCACGGTCCAACCCACGGCTGAACGGGTCTCCATCTGGTCAGGGATTTCAGCCAGCAGGGCCTCGGTGTTGGCGCTGGGTTCGGCCTGGCGGATGGCGCGAAACACCATGGAAAACAAGAACAGCCCCAGGCCGCTGATCAGGATCGTGCCGTCGACCCGGGACAGCGAGCCGTTCATCATCAAGAAGGCCGAAGCCAGGGTTACCAGGCCGAGCACCGGAAATTCGTATTGCCTTGATGACTTGTCGATCATCATCGGATAGATCAAGCCGGTCAGTCCCAGGATCAGACCGACATTGGCAATATTGGACCCCAGCGCATTGCCAATGGCCAGCGATGGGTTGCCTTCTGCAGCGGCCAGGGCCGAGACGACCATCTCGGGCGCAGAGGTGCCGAAGCCGACAATGGTCAATCCAACAATCATCGGTGCAACGCCGAAATTGCGTGCCAGCGCCGAGGCGCCGGCCACCAATCGGTCGGCCGACCAGACCAGCAGGATGAAGCCGGCAATCATCTGGAGTGATGCAATCAGCAGAGGCATGGGGCAGAGTCAGTAGCGGGTCGTCGTGTCAACATATCGATATTTGGTTTACCATGGGTAAATTCGTTTCGTCCGGTTGATTCCAACCGGCGCTTGAATAGTCTCCTTAATAAACGTTGAAGGACTGCAGAGTGTATGGACAGTAACGCTATTCAGCAACGCCTGATCGAGCATTTTCCGAATGCCAGGATCATCGTCAGCAGCGAGGACAACGTGCATTTTAGCGCGAAAGTGGTCGATGCTGGTTTCGAGGGTTTGAGTCGGGTCGCGCGTCATCGGTTGATCCACGATGCGATTGGCGCAGCCGTCGGTCGTGAAATTCATGCGCTGAGCCTGCAGTTGTTGACGCCGGAACAGGATGCCAATGGCTAGGATACAGATCGAGGGCGGGGTGCCGCTCGAGGGCTCGGTGCAGATCTCGGGCGCCAAGAACGCGGTACTGCCGATTCTGATGGCGAGCCTGCTGTCAAAACAACCCTGTCGACTGAAAAACGTCCCGCATCTGAAAGACGTCACGACAACCATCGAACTGCTGGCCCAGATGGGGGCTGTGGTTGGACTCGCTGATCAGTTCACGATCGAGCTGGTGGCCGATTCGGTTTCCCATCAGGAGGCGCCCTATGAGCTGGTCAAAACCATGCGTGCCTCGATTCTGGTGCTTGGCCCGCTGGTGGCGAGATTCGGGCGGGCCAAAGTGTCCTTACCCGGCGGCTGTGCGATTGGCGCACGCCCGGTTGATCAGCACCTGAAGGGCCTGGAAGCACTCGGTGCATCGGTACGGGTTGAGTCCGGCTACATCCAGGCCACTGCCGACCGCCTGAAAGGCGCCAAGATTGTGCTCGATACCGCCACGGTGACCGGCACGGAAAACCTGATGATGGCTGCGGTACTGGCTGAAGGGGAAACCCTGATCGAGAACGCCGCCCAGGAACCGGAAGTGGTCGATCTGGCCAACTGCCTGATCAGCATGGGAGCCGAGATCAGTGGTGCAGGCAGCAACTGCATCCGGATCCAGGGCCAAGCCGAGCTGGCCGGATACGACTACAGCGTGCTGGCCGACCGGATCGAGGCTGGCACATTTCTGGTGGCTGCGGCCATGACCGGAGGCCATGTGCAGGCGCGCGGCGCCGTGCCGGATACGCTTGATTCGGTCCTGCAAAAGCTGGAGCAGTCCGGCGCAGATATTTCCACCGGCGAACACTGGATCGAGCTGAACATGCATGGCCGTCGACCCAAGGCCGTGGATGTGTCGACAGCGCCATTTCCCGGATTTCCGACCGATATGCAAGCCCAGTTCACTGCGTTGAATGCCATTGCCGATGGCACCGGGATTGTTCGGGAGAACGTTTTTGAAAATCGCTTCATGCACGTATTGGAACTGCAGCGTCTGGGCGCGGACATGCGCCTGGAAGGCAATACCGTCATTATTCGCGGTGTGCCCAAGTTGACCGGAGCGCCGCTGATGGCGACTGATTTGCGCGCCTCCGCCAGCCTGGTGCTGGCCGGCCTGGTGGCCAGCGACAGCACCATCATTGATCGCGTCTACCACATTGATCGGGGCTACGAAAATATCGAAGAAAAGCTGGGCCAGTTGGGTGCAAGAATCAAGCGCCTGCCCGCGGGGTGAGAATTCAGAAAGCTGACAATCAATACCAATTGCAGATTAGGCAGATTTCCGCAGATTCCATCAGTTTATTGGCGGGCCAGTGGTTTGCATCGAAACTGACTTGAGGGCCTAACTTCAGATTGCGCTTTTACAGAACATAGGGTTTTGCATTTTTTAATCTGCGTATATCTGCGGTTAATGGGTTTACCCAGCGCCCATTTCTTGTAAGGCCAGCTTGGCGCGTTGGCCGATGTCTGAACTCGATCGTGCAGCAAAACGATAGTGCTCGATTGCCTGTCGTGTATTGCCGTCGGCGCGCTCGATGTTGCCCAGGAAAAAGTGCGCCGTGGCCGTTGGCAAGCGCTCGATGCTGGCCTGCAGGTCCTCACGCGCGCCGGAGCGCTTGTCTAGCTCCTGTCGTGCCATGCCGCGTCTCAGGTGATGGTAGAACCAGCCAGCATTGCGCTGCAGCGCCTGGCCATAGGCGCGCTCGGCGTCGGCATGCCGGTCCTGTTGCGACAGTGCATCGCCGCGCAGGCCGTGAAACAACGCTTCGCCGGATTCGATGCGAATGGCTTCATCGGCTTTTTGCAGCGCCAGCCCCGGATTATCATCGGCCAGCGCCTTGCGGCCTTCATCATAGGCCTCATAGGCCGGCTGGGCGCGCATCAATCGTGCAATCTGGCGCTGATAACGTTCGCGGCCGATTTCGCCGCTGTCGCCGAGTTCGGCCAGCAAGCGGCGATTGTTCTCGACGCGTTCCTGGCTCGGTGGGTGAGAGGAGAACAGTCGGTCAAAGCTGCTGCTGCGTCGGCCCTCGGACAGCCGCACGAAGGTTTCCTGAAGTTCAACGGCGCCCCGCGGGTTGTAGCCGGCCTGTTTCATGTAGCGCATGCCAAACAGATCGGATTCACGCTCGGCTTCGCGTGAATACCCTTGCGTGATCAGTTGGGCACCCACCGAGCCACCCAGCAGGGTGGCAGCGGTATACCCCTCGTCGCCGGTCGCAGCGCCCACTGCAATACCGCCGGCCAGAACCGCACCCTGGAGCAGCGTCGCGCGTGACTGCTGCTGCGCGCCATGGCTTGCTGCAGAATGCACGATTTCGTGGCCAAGCACTGCTGCCAGTTCGGCCTCGCTTTGCATCTCGGTCAGCAAGCCGCGATTGATTGAAATCTTGCCGCCCGGCAGGGCCCAGGCATTCGGAACGGAATCATTGATGACGTTGAATTCATAGGGCAGGTTGCGGTCGCTGCTAGCGACTTCGGCCAGTCGATTGCCGACCTGTTGGACATATTCAACGAGTTCAGGGTCGAGGTTGAAGTCACCGCCTTGTTGTTGTCGGAGCGGGGCATACTGCTGCTGGCCGACGGCCAGCTCCCATTCTTCGCCCTGGAAGTTCAGGTCGCGTTGGCCGGTCACCGGGTTGACCGAACAACCCACGACCAGCAATAACAGCAGCAGGGCGACGACGAGGCGAGCGATGCGATTCATGGTTCAGGCTCCACGGCCTTTCGGCCAAAAGGTCAAGTAATTTTTTTGATTCTACTCCAGCTTGAAGGCGCTCAGTTCAGGCGCTGGCGCATTCGAACTGTTCCCGGGTCAGCGGCTGCTGGCTGTGAATCGACCAGTCCAGCAGGCGCATTTCGATAATGTCGTCATCATCTTGATGACGGATCCTGACTGGCAGTGCATGCAGCGCGGGCGCGTGCCAGGCATGATAGTTACGACTTGAACCCTCGCGCCTGAAGCGATACAGCTGGATGGTGTCAAAACAAAGATGACCGAGCTGCAGCGCCTGTTCACCAATCATTCGAATGACCTGCGTTTCGAGCTGGTCTCGTTCCAGCACCGAAAAAGCCCAGGCCGGCGCGGGTTGCAGGCCCTGGTCAAGTCGTGCAGCAACTGCAATGCGCAGGGTCAGTGGGTCCAGTGCGTTGTCGACCAGCGGCAATGACAGTTCGCCGCTGTAGGTCTCGGTGTCGGTACTGCGATCAAGCCATCGATAGCGATGCTGCCAGTGTCGATCACGCCCGGGCTCGGATGACTCCATGCGGTAGCTCAGCGGAATCAATTGGCCGTCACGCCAGTCGAACCAGGCCAACTCGAAGGTCGAGATATCCAGCAGGCGAATCAACCAGTCGGTCGCCACCGATTGCAGCTGATAATTCCAAAGCCCGTTTTCATGCTGCTGCAGACGCGTATTGAGCTCGCCGATTTTCTTGCCGTTGCGCAAGACTTCATAGCGCGCCGTAAACGGCGTTAGCTGATAGTCCTCCGCCAAGGCCGGCGGTTGATTGGCCAGCTCGTCATCAGCTTGAGGTCGCTGGGCCTGAGCCGCGCCGAGACAGACAACGACCAGCAGCGTCAAAATCACGATCCAGCAACCAACCGTCCGGTATTGTTTGATCATTGCGCTCATGTCCCGATAAGACTCCGAGATTGGATAAAAGTGCCAGCGTCGCTGGATACAGCCGATGCTCGACCGGCAACAGGCGCTCAGCCAGTGTGGTTGCATTGTCCGATGCCAGAATGTCAATGGATGCCTGGGTCAGGACGGGCCCGGCATCCAGTTCCGGCGTGACCCAATGCACGCTGGCACCATGTTGGGCATCATCGGCATCCAGCGCACGTTGGTGGGTGTTCAGGCCGCGGTATTTCGGTAGCAGCGAGGGATGGATATTGATGATTCGACCCGCATAGTGTTCCACAAAGTCAGCCGATAGCACCCGCATGAAGCCGGCCAGTACGACCAGATGGGCCTCAAAGGAATCGATGACGCACTGCAGCGCCGCCTCGAAGCTGGCCTTGTCGGCATGCTGCTTCGGATCAACGATGGCGGTATCCAGGCCCCGCCTGGCTGCTGCGGCCACACCGGCTGCCGGTTGTTCAGTGGAGCAGTCCGCAATTACAGCACGAACCTTGAGCGAGCCCGCTAAACGACCTTCGTCGATGGCGTCGGCAATCGCCATCGCATTGCTGCCTCGACCGGAAATCAGAATAACCAGGTCCAGCCCGTTCTCATTCACCGTCATGACGCAGCATCGCCGCCATTGAACTGCACTCTGGGTTGCCCTTGTTCAACATCAACAACGTGTCCAAGTCGGACGGGATCCGGTTCACCGGAATCGATCAGGGCGGTGATCACGGCTTCAGTTTGCGTTTCGGGGACGATCAGGACAAAGCCGATACCGAGATTGAATGTGCGACGCAGATCGCCAGGCTGAATCTTGCCGATATCCTGGAGCCAGCGGAAAACGGGTGGAACTGACCATGCGGAGAGATCGATTTCGACGCCCAGACCGTCTGGCACGCTGCGGATGATGTTCTCGGTCAGCCCACCGCCTGTGATGTGCGCCATGCCAAGCACATCGAACTGGGCCAACAACGGTTGTACGCTGGCAACGTAGATTCGGGTCGGTTCAAGCAATTGAGCAGCCATGGACGCATTGGCTTCGATGCCGCCGGCTCGATCCAGGACGCTACGGATCAATGAGTACCCATTGCTGTGGGGTCCGGAGCTGCGTAGTCCGATCAGGCTGCATCCCGCCTCGACCCGTTGGCCGTCAATCAGCCGATCGCGTTCAACACAGCCAACGCAGAAGCCCGCCAGGTCGTATTCGCCTATCGGATACATGCCCGGCATTTCGGCAGTTTCGCCGCCGATCAATGCGCAACCGGCCAGCTCGCAGCCACTTGCAATGCCTGCGATCACGTCACTGGCCTGATCGAGCTCCAGTTGGCCGCAGGCAAAATAATCAAGAAAAAACAGCGGCTCAGCGCCGGTCACCAGGATATCGTTGACGCACATGGCGACCAGATCAATACCGATGCTGCGGTGCTGATTCAACGCCCGGGCCAGCATCAATTTGGTACCCACGCCGTCAGTCCCGGAGACCAGCACCGGGTCGGCGTACTGTTGGCCGAGCTGGAACAGGCCGCCAAAGCCACCCAGGCCTGATAGCACTTCGGTGCGCGCGGTGCGCTTGACCATCGGCTTGATGCGCTTGACCAGCTCATTTCCGGCATCGATATCCACCCCGGAAGATCGATAATCCAGTGATTCCGAACTGGAATTGTTATCCGATTGACTCATGCAGGATCTCCCGAAACAGGGGTCAAAGACTTCGGGCACTATTCTGCCTGATTCCAGCGCCTGCAGCGCGGCTGGAGAGCGCCCGGTCGCCGATCCGCTGTGCTATGGTTCGGACGTGATCCGACGCATAGTACCAATCCTGATTCTGGCTTGCTGTCTGCTGCCAACCAGTGCGCAGACCAGCAGCGGTTTGTATATCGGTGAGCTGCCGGTCGAAAACCAATTTGAACAGGCGGTTCCAGTAGCGGCAGTCCTGAATCAAGTGCTGGTTCGGTTGACCGGCCGTGTCGGGCAGAACCTGGTTTCCGAATTGCAGCTATCCAATGATCTGATCGAGCAGATGATTCTGACGCGACAGTTCAGTCGTGTCTCCGTGCCCGATCCGGAGGGCCGGTTCATTGATGTCCGCATGCAGCGTATCGAGTTCGACCAGCAGGCGGTCAATCAACTGCTGGATCGCGCCGGGCTGGCTCGCTGGGGTCAGGAACGGCCCCAGATGTTGATCTGGGTCACGACCGATCAGGCCGGAAGCGCTGAGTACCTTGAACAGGACAGCATCACTGAGCATGCCCTGGAGCGTGCCGCTTTTCGTTACGGCTTGAATCTGATTCGACCCATCCTGGATGCCGGTGACCGCATCGAGGTATCGCCCTCGGATATCCGGGGCGGTTTCACGGATGCTGCTGAAAACGCCAAACAGCGGTATGGCGCCAGTGGCACGATCATGCTGGACCTGCGTCAGAATCCCGATTTTGTCACTGGCCGATGGTCCTGGAAGCTGGACGAAATGGAGCGTGCTTTCGAACGATCAGGCGGCGATCCCGCTGAGGTGATTGATCTTGGTTTGGGCCGAATTGCAGCTGCACTCAGCAATCGCTACGCAGTGCTGGCCGGTCGTCCTGGTCAACAGCGCCTGGTGATATCCGGCCTGTCCAATGAAGTCCAGTATGCAGAAATCACGCGGTACTTGAATACCCTGACCGGTGTGGAATCATTGCGTGTGAACCGCGCCGGACCCGATTTCATCGAATTCGAGCTGATCGCCAGCGGAAGTGGATTGGAATCGCGCATTGCACTTTCTGATCTGCTGCTGTTCGAGCGCAGTGATCCGGTCACGCGCGCGCTGCACTACCGTCTGGCATGGTGACGATACGCACTGATGAATTTTCGCTTCCTGCCCAACCTGTTGACTCTGGCCCGCATAGCGATGGTTCCGGTGCTGGTTTTTCTGTTGTTGACAGGCGATTACCTGCGCGCCTTGATTGTAGCCCTGATGGCCGGAATCAGCGATTGGCTCGACGGCACCCTGGCGCGCCGATTCGATTGGCAGACCGAAATGGGGGGCTGGCTCGATCCGGTTGCCGACAAGCTGCTAATGACTTCGGCCTACTGGACGCTGGCCTGGCTTGGTCATCTGCCGTGGTGGCTGGTCGGTGTCGTTGTCGTGCGCGACCTGGTGATTGTCGGCGGCGGCCTGTATTACCACTATCGAATTGAACGGTTCCGTGGTCAGCCGACCGAGCTTTCTAAATTCAATACGTTCTGCCAACTGCTGTTGATGTGGGTTCTCTTGATCGGTTTGGCCGGTATTCCGGTTCCGTTGCCGTTAACGATCGGTTTGATCTGGCTGGTTGGCTTTCTGGCGGCCGCGACGCTGGTTCAATATGTCGTCATTTGGTCCATTCGGGCGGTTCGAGTTGTGCGCTCGCGCAATAGTGCGCCACCAGGATCATCATGACTGCGCCCCAGATTCCATTGGCATTGACTCCACCGCGGCGATTGTTGTTCGATAATTTCATTCCCGGCCCCAACCAGACGATTCTTGATGTACTGAAAACCGGGCTGGAGCCCGGTCAATGGTACTTCCTGTCAGGCCAGGCCCAAAGCGGCCGCAGCCATCTGGCGCATGCTGTATTTGATCGTGCGTTGCGCAACGACCAGGATGCCCGCTTTGTTGCCTGTTCGGTTTCGGCTGCGTTCAACGTGCTGGATCAGACCCGGGCCGAGTGGGTAATTCTGGACGATGTCGACGCCATTGCCGGAGTCGATGAAGCGGAGCGCGCGCTGTTCAATGCATTGAATACCTGGCGGGCCAGCCACACCGGCCTGCTAATGACTGGCAGAGACCGCACCAGCTTCGTCTTGCCGGACCTGCGCTCGCGACTGAATCAGGCTGCACACTTGAAGCTATCGCCGCTTCAAAGCGGCAGCGATGTTGCGTTCAGTCAGTTGATTGAGCAATTGCTGGAGGATTTTCAGCTCAAGCCGGGCTACGGTATCGTCGACTATCTGCTGCGTCGTGCGCCACGCAGCCCATCGCGTCTGGTTGATCTGTTCGAGCAGCTCTCGGAGCAGGCCCGTGCCGAACGACGCGTGCTCTCCATTCCACTGGCACGAAGTCATCTGGACGTGCAGCGCAGTGATTCTGACGCAGGCAATAAAAAACCGACCTGAATGCCGGTCGGTTTTTTCGAGCCCTTGATTCAATCTGCGTATAGCCAAACCCATCCGGGGGCAGGATGACGCTTGATTTTCGGCGGGATTATGATGGCTTGTTTGAACGAGCACCGTTGGTTCCAACCATCGGCACAAGCCATCCATGAAGCCATTGTCCCGAACGCGAAGAATGACTCAGCCGTCCGTGTCGCAATCAGCCGCAATGCAGCGGCTGATTGCGACAGGTATTAGTTCAGCTCGGTGCCGAAGAAGAAATCAATGCCCTGTTCGGTGAAGCCGATCGTGAATGAGCCTTCATCGTAGAAGTCGGCGATGGCATCGTATTGCTGTCGCTGAACTTCAAGCATGTCCTGTAGCTCGGTTTCATCCTGGCCAATGCTTTGAGTCGCGATGTCCATGAATTTGCCCAGGATGGCGAAATCCATTCGACCAGCCATCAGAAACGGATCGGCGTCCGACGCTTCCAGCCGCTGTTCCAGCGCGGGGCGCTGCGCCTCACCAACCGCCAGGCCGATTGAATTCTCACCCATGCCCATCCAGGCTTCGAGATCGAGATTCTGAAACTGAGGGGGTAGTGCTTCCATTGGCACAGGCTGAAGTTCACCACCGGGCTCCATTTGAATTTCTGCAACTACCGGCGAGAACATTTGCGCCATACCAACCAGCAGCTGCGGATTGTTCATGAAGAAACTCATCGTGCCCTCGAACTCAGGCTGCATCTGCTCGGCCAGATTGAAGTCCATGGCCTCGATGAACAGGCCCTGCAAATTGGTCACCATCGGGGGTATCGGCCGGTTCAGGTTGGCCTGCATGCCTTCGGCGCCCATCGCAATGGACTCGAACATCGGGCAGGCTGGCGGATTTTCAACCCAGCCATTGACCAGGTTCTGGGCAAATTCGCGTGCCCGAATCAAATCAAACGCCATGCCAAAGTTGAACATGCCGGACAATTCCTGATCAATCGTAACCGGTGCTCTGGAAATCGGCATCAGTGCATTGGCAAGCTCACTGGACATTTCCTGACGAAACAGGAAATTCAGCGTGTCGTCGTCCAATTCGGTGTAGCCGAAGACCATGCGCGGCATCGCGTTGGTAAGCGCATCCACCTCGACGATACAGGCCGGGTTTTCGACAAACGTCTGGAAGGCCCCGCTGTCATCCATGGCCATCAATATTGAATCCGGGCTGCGCAATTCGTCCATGACGCGGCGCATGTCAACAAACCCGCTGCCGTGCGGGGTAAATTCAAGCGCACTGTTGAATGCTTCGAGCTGGCTCTCGGTCATGGCTTCAGCCGGCCGTGCCTGGCCGGTCAAACGGGCAAAATATTCGGCCTGGTCCGGAATCATTGCGGCACTGGCGACCGTGTCGGAATGATGCAGCGCAATGCCGAAACCCGGCGCTGCCTCGAACCAATAGACTGGCTGTCCATCGACGTCACGCTGCTCAAGCGGTTGCTCGAGGCTGGTTTGAATGCGCTCGATCAGCTGACTGAACGCTTCGCCATTGGTCAATTCCATGTGGGCGAACGGGTAGACTGAAACCGCGTGAAAAGCATATTTCGGATTGACCGATAGCCCGGCATTTTCCCAGCCTTCGCGTGTCAGCAGACTGGACACTTCGTCCATCAGCGCACGAAATTCCTCGGGCACCTCTTCATCGTTTTCCAGTCCTTCAAGCAGCTGTTGATTGCTTTCTGCAGAGGCGTCGTTCAGCGCCCAGGCCGCATCCACGATGGCGTCCGGCATGGTATCCAGATTGGCATAGACGTAGGCCGAGTTTGCATCGACGAAGCCGAGGAATGGGTTGTCGCCGCCGCTCATGGCGCGCGCGGTTGCGCCTGAATCGTCGGACGCCTGATCCTGATCACCACCACAGCCGGTCAACAATAAACACGATATCAGCACAAAGCCGGACAATAGGTTGCGTAGCATCATTCGATCTCCTGTAATGGCCCAAGCTGGATGTAAGCGGTTGAGCATCCGCTGGTTGTCAAGGATTGCTGTCAGAACAACAACCTGAAAGTTAGTGTACTACAACAGTAGCACACCCGTCAAGACCCGATTGCGATCTGTCCTGGCGTATTCAATGTTCGAAANCCTCGTTAACGCCTATGATACCACCCGGTCATGTTTACTCAGATGTGTCTGGCCGGGCAAAAAATACCGGTTTGTCGTGCTTTCGAGCCAATGACTGGCATAATGCCTGACCTAGGAGTCGGCCAGACAGTCGCTGTAGCGCTATGCGCCTGCAGAGGAAAGTCCGGGCTTCACAGGGCAGGGTGCCAGGTAACGCCTGGGAGACGCGAGTCTACGGAAAGTGCCACAGAAAACAAACCGCCTGACATCTCTGTTTAGAGCTGCCGGGTAAGGGTGAAAAGGTGCGGTAAGAGCGCACCGCATCACGGGTAACCGCTGATGGCAGGGCAAACCCCACTCGAAGCAAGGCCAAATAGGGATGCTAGTGCGTGGCCCGCGCCGCATCCGGGTAGGCTGCTCGAGGCGATCGGCGACGATCGTCCCAGATGAATGACTGTTCTTGACAGAACCCGGCTTATCGGCCGACTCCTTTTTTATCGTTTCAATTCAACCACACAAAATCTGCGTGCACCGCACCAGCCGTCCATATCGAGCCGGATAGCACATTCAGTCTTTTGACTGCTTTTCAGATGCTTACGCAGACTAGCTAAAAACAGCTTCATGTTCTGGGCTGATCAAGCCACCGAATCACGACGCCCACACCACCTAAAAGCTTGACAGCATTGGGTTTTGCCACTATTGTGGCGCTAGGTGGGAAATTGTGGGATAAAGTGGAAATTTAGGGTCAGATCATGTTTTTTGGAGAAACGTCCATCAATCTCGATAGCAAGGGCCGCATGGCGCTGCCGACCCGCTATCGCCCTGCGGTTGAGGACGTTTGTGACAATCGCTTGGTGATGACGTACTCCGCATTCGACAGTGGTTGTCTGTGGTTGTATCCCGAACCGGAGTGGGAAAAAGTGCGTGACGATGTCATGGCGCTTTCAACATTCAATCCTAGCCACCGCAGCCTGCAGCGCCGGCTGGTCGGCTCTGCCACGCTGGTCGAGCCGGACGGAAGTGCGCGCTTGCTGTTGCCGCAGAGTCTGCGGCAGTTTGCCGGTTTGGAAAAAAAGATCGTGCTGATGGGTATGGGTGCGCGGTTCGAAGTCTGGAACGAAAACGTACTCAGCCAGAGGCGTGCTGAGGAAGAGCGATCCATGTTGGAACAGGCGTCGGACGAAATGTCACGATTGGTCTTGTGACCGGCTTGCGAGCATGGATCATGTGCCGGTATTACTGGAGGCCGCAGTGGACGCGCTAAGGGTGCGTAAAGACGGAATCTATATCGATGCAACGTACGGTCGAGGGGGGCACAGCCGCGCGATTCTTGATCGCCTGGGTGCAGCCGGCCGCTTGATCGGGTTGGATCAGGACCCGACCGCCATCGCCCATGCAGAACAGGCACACCGAGGTGATGAGCGGGTAGTGATGGCGCAGCGTAATTTCTCCGAACTGTCGTCGTTGATCCACTCGATGGGGCTGGACCATCAGATCGACGGCCTGCTGATCGATCTGGGTGTGTCTTCGCCTCAACTCGACGATGCCGGGCGGGGCTTCAGTTTTCGCACCGACGGGCCGCTGGATATGCGCATGAACCCCGATACTGGAATCAGCGCTGCGGAATGGCTGGCTCACGTGGATCAAGCCACCTTGACACGCGTCATCCGGGATTTCGGGGAAGAGCGCTACGCCGGCCGAATCGCGCGCGCCATCATCGAGGCCCAGCAGCACTCACCGCTGGTTCGCACCCAGCAGTTGGCGGAAGTGATTGAACAGGCCATGCCTCCAGCTGCCCGCAACGCGTCGGCCATTCATCCGGCCACAAGAACGTTTCAGGCGATCCGCATTGCACTCAATCATGAACTCGACGTTCTCGAGCAAGTGCTGGAAGACGGTATTGACATGCTCGCTCCGGCAGGGCGTCTCGTTGTGATCAGTTTCCATTCACTGGAAGACCGGCTGGTCAAGCAAGCCATCCATCGGGCTGCAGTGCCGCCGCCGGCCAGTCGACGAAGCCCGGTTGCAGTGAAGTTTTCACCGCAATTGAAAAAGATCGGCAAGCTGGTGCGTCCGGATGATGCCGAGTGTGCAAGGAATCCACGGGCGCGCTCGTCGAAAATGCGCGTGGCCGAAAAACTGCCTCCGGAGCAAGCGGTATGACGCGCTGGATTCTGCTGATCGTGGTATTACTGGGCGTCGTTGCTAGCTCGATCAGCCTGGTTGGGCTCAAGCACGAATCGCGCCAGCTGTTCATCGAGCTGGAGGCTGCAACGCAGCTGCAGGATCAGCACCAGGTCGAATGGTCGCGCCTGCAGATCGAGCTGGCCTGGCTGGGTGAAGCGCACCGGATCGAGCAGCAGGCTGCTGAATCATTGAATATGAGTGAACCCGATCAAATGGGTTTGTTGGTGCTCGAAGATGGCTGACCCGAACGCAGTCCTGGTGACCAGCCGGCGGCGCGTACTGGCGCTGCTGATTGGAATGGGTCTGTGCGGCTTTGTGCTGGTGGCCCAGGCCGTCAAGCTGCAGGTCATCGACACAGAATTCCTGCAGGGCGAGGGTGAAGCGCGATTCCTGCGCCAGGTTGAAATTCCGACCATGCGCGGCAGTATCGTGGATCGAAACGGCGAGCCGCTGGCCGTATCGACGCCGGTCGAATCGGTCTGGGCGCATCCCGGCGAATTGCTGCAAGAAGCCTCGGATCGNATCCCGATGCTGGCCAGCCTGCTCGGTCAGGATGCCGAGGCCATCGAGCGTCGCCTGACCCAGCGCGCCGACCGCCAGTTTGTCTGGATCATTCGCCGCATTCCACCGCACCTGGCCGACCGGGTCAGAGAACTCGATATTCCTGGCGTATTCCTGCAGCGCGAGTACCGGCGCTTTTATCCAACTGCTGAAATCAGTTCCCAGGTCGTGGGTTTCACCAATATCGACGAGGTCGGTCAGGAAGGGCTGGAGCTGGCCTACGACAACTGGTTGACCGGTCAGACCGGCGCCAAGCGGGTCATACAGGATCGACTGGGCCGCATCGTCGAGGACGTCGAGCTGATCCGTGAGGCCTTGCCCGGTCGTGAGTTGAGGCTGACCATTGATCGTCGGCTGCAGGATCTGGCCTACCGCGAACTGATGGCGACGATCGCAAGGCACCAGGCTCGATCCGGCTCGGTCGTGGTGCTGGATATTCCGACCGGTGAAGTCCTGGCCATGGTCAACTATCCGTCGTACAACCCGAATGGGCGCAGTCGCAGTTCAGACGGCATGCGCAATCGTGCGCTGACCGATGTGCTTGAACCCGGTTCCATCGTCAAGCCCTTTGTCGTGGCAGCTGCCATGGAGGCCGGTATCGCCCACCCGGAGATGCTGGTCGACACTTCACCGGGCACCATGCAGGTCTCGGGTCATACCATTCGCGACATTCGTAACTTTGGTGAAATGTCGGTCACCGGGCTGCTGACCAAATCATCCAATGTCGGGATTGTACAGCTGGCCATGGCGATGGATGCCAGCCACTTGTGGAGCATGTATTCAAGGTTGGGATTTGGTGATGTAACCGGCACCGGGTTTCCCGGCGAATCGGCCGGAGTCCTGCGTGATCACGAGCGCTGGCGCAAGCTGGAGCAGGCGACTTTGTCGTATGGCTACGGCCTGTCGGTGACACCGCTGCAGCTCGCGCGTGCCATCGCGGCAATAGCCGACCAAGGCCGTTTAAGACAGCCCAGTTTTATCCTCGATTCGGATAATCCACCGCAGGCGGTGATCGACCCTCTGCTGGCCGAACAGGTCAGCCACATGCTCGAAACGGTAACCCAATCAGGCGGCACGGCCACCCGCGCTGCCGTCGATGGGTATCGCGTTGCGGCCAAGACCGGCACGTCGCGTAAATCCAGCGCAGGTGGTTACTCGAATAAGTATGTCGCCAGCATTGCGGGCTTTG
>JGI12210J13797_10012464_pt1 | contig 37090 bp, 33 predicted proteins | sample ElkSlonscriptome_3_FD_13797 | JGI IMG/M metagenome (IMG submission 13797) | reverse complement strand
CATCGGCTGGGTCAGCCATTGGAAGCGCACGCTCGTCCTCGCAGTGGCGACCATCGCGTTTATCATGGCCGCTCCACTGCTTCTCGAAAGCACTCCCGCCATTATAACGCGTTTGGCGAACCATCCCGGCGCGTTGCTGGTGCCGGAGTTTCTGATCGGTTCGGTTATGTATCTGAAGCGGGACAGTATCCCCTATTCCGCGCCGCTGTTCTTCCTTTGCATCGCGCTGATACTGGCGTCCGGCTTTGTTCTTCCCGAAGCGGTCTTTTCGGTCATGCCCGCCAGTTCGGCTCTGGCCATCCCGCTCTATGGCTATGTTGCGGTATTTGTCGGTGCTACCCAAATGCCAAAGCTGCCGCTGTTTTCGCGCGGCGATTACAGTTACGGGATCTATCTGTACGGCTTCCCCATTCAGCAGGCGATTGTCGCTGCAACCGGTGTGCTTAATCCCTTTGGCCTGTTTTTCATGACGATAGTGCCTGTAACAGTGCTCGCCATGTGTTCATGGCACTTGGTTGAAAAGCCGACCCTGCGCCTTCGCAAAGGCTTCTCGATGGCGGCGAAGATGGAACCAAAGCGGCAAAGCGAGGGACAATAAGGGGCGCAGAGTGCGGCAGGCGCTGGCCTCGCTTACTCCTCGCTTCATGGTCCCTGAACATAGGGAGCAAATGCATTGGCGAGCAGTGGTCCGCCAGACAGGTATGTCAGGATAAGGGAGAAATAGATGCGTTGCCCATAATTGTTGGGGTGGTGCATGTAATCGCCGGTCAGGTGATAATAGGGCTCATGCGTGGGCACAGCTTGCTCAAAAGCGGCAGCCATATCCACAAAAGGCGCATCCATGGTGCGCGCCACGTCGGCGATCTTTTCATTGTATACGCGCGTGTCCGAGGGAATTTCTTCCACCCAGAGCGGATTTTGCGCGAAGAACCCGACAAAGACCACGCGCGCACCGTCACTGATCGCTGATTGCGCGAGGTTTCTCAGCTGCGTCTCGAACGCCGCAAGCCTCTCAGGCCCCGCAACATGATCATTCATTCCCGCAGCGATAATCACCACGCCCGGCTCAATCGTTTCGCGCCCGTCATACGCGCGGGCTATATCTCCGATATTTCCGCCTGCGATCGAGGCATTTTCGACAGTGATCTCAGGCGCCAATGCGGCGCGTAACAAACCGCACCAACTCTGGCTGTCGGGTTCAACGCCTTGGCGTTGGTAAAATGCCGCGACCGTATGCGCACCCGTCCCCAGACTGTCGCCCAGGCAGACGATGGAGCCGATATCATCGCGCACGCCGCGGGCCGGGATCGTTCCAGGTGCGATGGCGGCTTCGTAGTCGAAATACGTGACATGGTTCAGGTTAAGTGCGGGATTGCGCGGCTCAGACCGAAACCAGAATGTGGGCGTCCCGTTATGCTCGGTCGCGCATCGCTCTCCACCCAGGGGGCAGCGGCGCAACGCCCGCGCACAATCGGCGGACAGGACGGAGTATTCGCAAGGCCCGCCCGGAGCATAGGCATAGGTGCTGAAATCCGGCACTGCAGAGCCGGGGGCGCGCGCGACCCCTTCCGGTGACACGACCAAGCCCGCTTCAAGGTCGTAATCCACCCGCTGCCCGCTTTCATCATAGCTGTAGGCCGCGCGAAGTTTGCGGATCGGATGCAGCAGCGCCTGCGCTTTCTCTCCGCGCAGGACCCGTGCTTCGCCTTTCACAAGGGTACTTGGCTGTGAGGTTTGGGCGCCGGGAGACAGGGCGGGCGATTGGACAATGGCATCGCGCGCCGGTGGAGAGCGAAGCGGATCGGGTGGGGCAATCTCCGCCGGCTGACCAGAACATGCCCCGAGCAACGCAAAGGCTGCCAGTGTCCCCCCAAAATGCGCTGCAGACCGGCAGAGCTCGCCTATTGTCATTCGTCGAAGTCCCCGTTCGCGTCCGTGCGAAACCAGCCCTCACGGCGCGGGCAGTAACGCTTCACAATGCGTGCGGGCGCTCCGGCGGCGATGCACAGGTCGGGGATGTCGCGGGTCACCACGCTGTTTGCCGCGATCACGCATTGCCGCCCGATGCTTGCCCCCGAAATGCACACATTCTCACCGATCCAGCTGCCATCGCCGATATGGACATCGGCGAGTTGGGTCAGGCCCTGATCGCGCACAGGCATGCGCGGGTCTTCGAATGTGTGGCGGTTGTCGGCCACGAACAACCGGTCTGCCGTCAACACACCTTCACCAAATTCCACCCTGCGCGTGGCAACGATATGTGCGTGATTGCCGATCATCGTGCGTGCGCCAACCTTGAATACAGGGTCTGTCTCATGCTCTTTAAGCACAGCGAGATAGGCCCCGTATTGCAGCACCGCCTCATCGCCGAACTGGCAGTATCGCGCGCCAAATATCCGCAGGGGCCGCACAATGCGCACGCCGTTGCCCATCGACCCGAAAAAGCCGCCGATCAGCCGGTAAAACAGGATTGAGAGGAAATCGCGGATGCGAAAATGGAGCATGAAAACCCGTCAGATTGCTTGAGGTTCGCGCTACACGCGCGGCGATGTGCCAGCAAGACGGGACTGTTGTTAGGCCCGTGCGATTCATGAACTGTCCGTTTTACCACCTCTTACGGCTTTTTCGGCCGAAAGAGTTCGCCATCCATATGCTATGATGGCTCCCATCAGCGCGTATGAAATGCTGCGCAGAACAATGACTTCATCGAGGCCTATGCTACAGTCCGCCAGCCATATCGTGCCCAAGATCAAGACAGCGATCGAAACAGCACTTATGTGCGCCGCTAAATACCACCTGTAATTGATTACCACATGCATCATAAGTGATGAAGGTGTCGACATTGCGTAAACCATAAGGCCCGGCGCCATAAAATAGACCCACCGCAAATCTCGCGAGAAGTCGGGAGCTATGGCGTTCACAAAGGTTGGCGCAAGCCAAGTTAAGGCTGCTGCTGTGGCGACACAATATAAGGCGATCTGAAGGTAAATATTTCGGATCTCAATCCTCAATGAAGAGGCGTTATGCTTTCTATAATACTGTATTATCACCGGCATTGCTGACTGTTGAACAATGTTTAGTGGCATCTGAAATAAATTCACGAACAGAAAAGCTAAGTAAAGACGTCCAAGTTGATCAATACCCAGATTGGCAGAGACGAATGTACGCTCGAAAAAGTTTACGAACTGCACGGCGATCCCGGTGAGGAACAGGATGAACCCGGCGCGGAAAATCACGCCGCCCAGTCGCTTTGAAAAACGCAGCCCGCCCGGCCTGAGGACGGCACCGCTGATAAGGGCGAGAGCGGCGAACAGCACCGGCTGGATGACAATCGCAACCACCGCGACCAGTGTCGGATCGAAGGACGAAGCCCCAGGAATGAGCAACACCAACACCGCCAGAGACGCCAAGATCGAAGCAGCGTTGATCAGATTGGCCGCTTTCAATCGTGCCGCGGCCACCATTTCGTTCGTCATCCACGATCGCAGCAGCGTGGCCAGTCCTCCCGCCGCTGTCAGCCCGGCGACAAGGCGGTAGGTTGCATCATCCAGCGTGACCGCAACCACGATAGCGGCCAGCATCACACCTGCACCGATCAGGGCAAAGCCGGTGTAAGCCAGATCAATAATCCGCTGTTTATAGCGAGGGCCCGCATGGCACAGCAGCCGGTATCCACCATTGAGCAGCCCGAAATGCAGCAGCCCTGAAAACACAATCGCAGACTGCACCAGCGCCACCAGACCCAGATCGGCATAATCCAGCGCCAGCATCAGCACCACGCCGCGCGCCAACACGAGTAAGTTCACCGCCAGTCCAATGGCGACGAAAGCGAGTCTTGAGTTCATCATCAGCCAGACCGGGAGCAGCGCGCTGTCGCGGCTGTCAGACTTGCAGCACCGAATCGATGTATTCGGGCGAGAGATCGGGCCGCACCTGCTTTGCCGCGGCGGCGGCGCGGACCCGGTGGCTGCCCAATGGCTCCATCATCTCGGTATAGGGCACATGCGTGTTGAAGGTGATGAATACTGCGGTGCGTGGCACCTTACACCGGCTGCCGAAATGATAGCAGACCGCCGGATCAACGAAGATCGCATCGCCGGACCGGCCATGAAATGTCTCAAAATCGCTGCTGCCAATCTCGCCCGATATCTGATCATCGGTCAGGCGGCGGATAATCGGAGAGCGCTTCACACGTTTCGAAACCTGTTTGTCGACAAACACGAACGGTCCGTGCCTGTCCTCGGTCACATCGGACAGATACATGATGAAATGCAGCGACTTGGCATCGCCGAAATCGCGGTGCCACTTCTGGCTTTCGCGCAAATCGCCGTCGGTCGGAAAGCTGCGCATCACCTGTATGCTCGCCATCGAAAACGCGCCGTCAAAATACGAATTGGCCGCGCCCAGAATGGCATCGGAGAATGCGAGGCGGAAAACCGGGTTATCAGCATTGAAATCGTCAGGCTGCACAATGTTTTCAAACGGGTGGCCGGTATCAGTGGCCACCACATCATCGCCGCGCGGCATATACAGCTCGCGGATTTCGTCGAGCAGCGCAGGCTCAATCGCAGGGGCAGCGGTCCAGCCTCTTGTCTCCATTTCTGACAGGCGGTCACGGTCCATCCGGGCGCTGTCCGCATCGATGCTCGGCGCAGAGTGGCCGGCCAGCCGGTTCTTCAGCTTGCCGAGTTTGCGTACGGGCACAAGCCGCCAGCGCAGGAAGCCCACCGTATCGCGCAAGGTATCGCGCAGAACCGCACTCGCCATTACTTGCTCACTCCAATTCGGCCCAGCTCAGAGCGCACCCGCTCAGGTGGCAGGGATCCGCCACGCGCGACCCAGATATCGCTCGGCACATCGTCATTTATCCGCTTTACCGGGATTCCAACATAGGTGCCCGGCTCGGTAATGGAACGGTTCACCAGCGACATTGCTCCGATCACCACGTTATCGCAAATATCCAGTGGCCCGACCAAGACCGTATTCGCTCCGATGACGACATTGTCGCCTAGCCGAAAGACATCGCCATTCGCATGGCGGGCGAGATAGTCGGGATCATCTGGCGCGGGGCCGACGAATTTCGCCCCTGAATTGACCGCGACCCGCCCGTCAGAGACAATGCCGTTCCCGCCCAGCAACACGCCGGAGGGGTGCGAGATCTGCAATTGCCCCACTTTGACGCGGTAACTCGTCACATCCACGCCAAAGCGCCACAGCAACGTGCGGTCAACGATCATCGCGGCAAATCGCCCGATCAATGGCAGGCGCGTATGGCACCATGTCGAGATGCGCATTGTTGCGCGAATATTGGATTCGACCATCCACAGCTTGAGCAGGAACTGCTTCATTGCCGCCGTTTAGCCGTTTGGCGCATGCCGGACAATTCTGGCGCCACAATTCCCGCGCCAATACAGATCGCCTCGCGCACATCGGCGATATTATCGGGATCATAGAGTTTGGGATTGGGCAGCGGGCGGCCCTTATGGCTGAAATCAGCGAGCGCCGCGACGAAATGGCGCGCAGCCGCAGGCGTGACGCGCTCCATCTCAGCGAGGGGCGTGCGCATCGCATTGCGCAGCTCCTGCCATGTTGCGATACGGGTGACACCGGGTACGCTGTCCCAGTAAATCTCCCCCATCACGCACACACTCTTGCCCAGCACCGCCGCTTCCCAGCCGACGCTGCTGGTGAGCGTCACCACACGTTCGCATCGGGCAAGAATCTCGCGCGCGGGCACTTCGGCGGGAAGGAAGGCGAGGTTGGAATATGTCTCTCGCAAGCTGCGGAATTTGGGTCGCAGCAGCGCGCCTTTATCAACCGGATGTTCCTTCACCACGAGGCGCTGATGCGGGCCGAGGCATTTGAGGATATTCTCAATCGTTGCGACCTGGCTCGACATGAACTCGCTCATATAATTCAGCGTCGCCTCTGGTTCCTGGTGCAGGGGATAGAGGATTATTTCGTGGCTGTCGGGGATGTCGGCCAGCGCATCATAGCTGTGCCGGAAACTGGCGGCGAAAACCTGCGGGCGCTTGGAATATTCCTCGGTATAGGTTTCATAGCGGAACGCGCCGGGTCTGGTCGCATCGCGTGATGTGCGGTCGCGCCAGCTCCACAGAGCGGATTTGGCAAGTCCCGTCGCCAGCGGTTTCAGCGCGCGGCGGCTGGCGAGGTTGCGGACGTAATACGGCTTGTAATCGCTCTTGCGCACCTCGGCGAGGTAGGCATCGGCCAGAGCAAGCGAGGCCTGCGACGGTTCGGGCAGATCAAGCGACTGGCCAGACAGCGTCAGCGGGTCCGGCAGCCAGTAGAACAGTCCTTCAATCAGGCAATACATCGGCGCGAGATAGGTGATGGAGCGCGCGCGCGTCTCGATCAGCAACACCTCCGAGATTTCAATCGCGATAATCTCGTTGCAAACGGCGACAGGCTGATGCTCGTCCAGCAAAGCGCGCCAGAAGGCTATTTCCTTGCCCAGAATGATGAGGCGTTCGGCGTGTGAATAGCGGCCCAGAAACCGCTCCGACATGAATGAGGTAAGCAGGTAATGTGGCGGCGCTTCGGCGGGGGTTATAGTGTCAAAATCCGCCTCAAAACACGCGGCAACCTCGCACCCTTTGGCGCGGACCTGAGCGGCTTCCTCACGCGTCAGGGTAACATAGACCGCATCGTAGCGGTCATCTTTCAACTCAGGATAAAACCCCGCCTGAAAGCCGCGCGCGAAAAAAAGGATTTTGGGCTTCTGACTCATGCCGGCGCCCCGTTGGTGCGGCCTTCGATCACCATTGCGGGGTCAACGTCGTCAAGCGCGACAGGACGGCCGCCCTCCAGATGGGACTGGACAATGGCGAACAGGATACGCTGGCCGGTGATGATGTCTCGCTTGATCGCGGCGTTGGCAGCAATCGCAGCGGCATACCCGCGCAGGCAATCGCGCAATTGCAGCATGGGGGCGAGCGCGCCCTGAGGCCTGTCATGAGGCGTGTTGAAATCGATCCGTTCTGGCTCATGATAGGGGTTTGCGCCAGCCGGGCCGGGAGGGGGTGCGCCGGGCGCTGGTTTTTCGCGGCCAGACAGCCAGAGCGAAGAGCCGTTCGCCACGACCGCGATCTGCGCGGTGTCGCAGGCCATGCGAAAATCAGTGCCGGGCATGCGCGTGATGTGCCCTGAAAATCCGCCTTCAAACCAGATGCCCGCATCCAAGACGACGGGATCGTTGATGATCGTCATCGCGTCTTGCTCTACTGGTCCAAGCTTCGCCTGAACTGCTTCGACCTTTGCGCCTGCCGCTGCCATCAGGATCAGGTCCACCGTGTGCGGATGCGACCAGTACAGGGTGCGCGCACCAAACTCTGCATGAGCAGCGTTGAGCGCTCCATACGCTCCGGAGCGCGCGCGCCTGACCGCGTCCTGATAGATTGCAAAGTGCCGACGAACCGCGCCCAGCGTCACGAAGATATCCTCGCGCGCGAACGCCGTCTCCAACCGCGCCAGTTCCTCCACCGAATTGCAGACCGGCTTTTCGACATGGAACGCGCGCGTGCCCGCTGCGATCGCATTCAGAATCATGTCGGCGCGCCCGATGGTGCGCGTCGCAATGCCCAGCAGATCGGGCGCTCCTGCTGCCAGCAAGTCTGCATGGTCCAGGTGCCGCCGCGCCACGCCGTAATGCTCGCCTGCGCGCTCCACGCCGTCCGCGTTGGCATCGCATAAAGCGATCAGATCGAGCCCGTTCGCTGCCGTGATAGCTTCGGCATGGGCGCTGGGCAGCCAGCAATCCGGCCCATATTCGCGCACGCTGGGCGAGGTGAATGCGCCCATGCGCCCGCATCCCACGACCGCGGCTGAGAGGGGGCGGCTCATTGCGTCCAGTCCAATAGAAAAGTGATCGCGTTACCCTTGCGCGCGGCGAGGTCTGTGTAAGCGCGCTCCAGATCATGCGCCGGATATTCGGCTGAGACGATTTGTCCAGCCGACCAAGAACCCACAGCGCGCGCAATGTGGTTGAGGTTATCGCGCAGATTGAACCGATTAAATCCGCGCGGATCATTCTCCAATGGGGATGCGCCGACTGCCTCAATGCGCAATTGCTTGTTGTAGAAATGTTCTGCGGCGAGCGGGTTGTAATCTCCCGGAGCGTCTTCACGCCCCGGAAAACCAAGACAGGCAATCACGCCATTTCGCCCGGCGATTTCGAGCGCGAGTTGGTAATCACCCCAGGAATTGGTGGTCAGGATCACCACATCCGCGCCGCCATTCGCGCCTGCACCTATTTCGCCAAGCAGTTTGTCCTTGCCAGCGCGCGCGAACGCACCCCGAGCGCCAAATTGCTCTTCGGCTAAATAGCGCGGATGATCGTGGTCTGAGATCGCATAGACCTCTGCGCCGGCGTGCTTGGCCATTGCGACCGACGTAAGCCCCAACACGCCCAATCCGATCACACATACCCGGCTACCCGCGCGCACGCCGCCGCGTAAAACTGCGTTGTAGCCGAGGTGGAACAGATAAGCGGGCGCAATGTCTTTCGCGCCCATATGCGGATCAAGCTTCACGTAAATATCGCTCACTCCGCACACGAAATGGCTGCGATGCGATTGCAGGGTCAGCACGCGATCCCCCGCTGCGATCTCTTCAACGCCGTCACCCGTCTCCAGCACCTTTGCGACATTGCAATATCCCTGCACGCGCGGATAGGGGTTGCCGGGCCGTAACGGAGCCGCCCCGCGCCATGCAGCCAGTTCGGTGCCCGGAGAGATCGCGCTGACCACAGTCTCGCACAGGATTTCGCCCAGCGCGGGCGCGTGCAGCGGCTCTTCGCGCCAGACCAGCGCCTCGGGCGCGTCCAGCCATGCGACCCTGGCTGTGAGGTGTGCGCCCACTGAAGAGACTGTGTTGTTGCTGCCAACCATGCCGCGCCCCTGTCATTTTGGCGTCTAAAGCGCAAGATGTGCGGCGCGGTGCGATGCCCCCGCTTTGGTGCTTAATGCGACCAGTCGTGGTGGTCGATTATCCGCGCCTATTCTTGCGTTCGTTCAAGGTGGCGGGAGATCGCGCGCGCGACATTGGCCGTTTGCACCACCCGCCCACGCCCATTCAAGTGACCTGCCCCATCAAAGAACATTTCGGGAGGTAAGCAGAATGGTGCGAGGTCAGGGCCCACCGCGTCTCTCTGCGCGCCACGGGCAGTAAGGGTCGCCAGTTCGCGCGCCATCGTCGCCACCTGTTCTGGCGATTTCTCGCACCCTGCCAGCGGCATGGCGGCGGGCACATACAGCGTCTCGATACCGCGCGCGTTCAGCGTCTGGCGCACATGGCTGGTGATCGTGCGCAGCATTTCACCGGGAATATCGGGGTGATGATAGTCCGATAAATCGGGCACAGGGCGTTCCATCCCAAGATGCGAAGTCAGATCGCCGCGCGCATTGAAGCCCGATCTGCGATAAACCGGATCGACCGTGTTCGTGCCGTTGATATGGTGCTGCCCCTCCTGCCACGTGCGCCACAACACGTTGGGCACGCAGCGCAACCGACGCGCCAGCCCGCCTACATCCTTGGTCAGGAACAGCACATCGCACCATGTTTGCGAATACAGCGCATCGCTGGCCAGCATTTCGGGCTCTGGCAACAGCACGACCAGATCTTTGTCCGGGTCCAGATGCGGCGCATACAGGTCAACCAGATTGCGTAAGCCTACACCCGCCTGAAGACCGCCATTATAGACCGGGCGATCCAGCGTCTCACCGATCTGCCGGGCCGAGATCGAGAATGCCGCGCCCGATCCGGCGATGAGGACGATCCGGTCCTCCTCGCCCTTGGTTTCGGCAAGCATGGCGACCTTATCCTCCACCGCCGCGAGGTAGCGCTGGCTGCTGACCGGGCTCAAGGGCATGGCGATCCACGCCGCAAGCCACAGCGCGATAATCCCGAGCACGCAGGCAACCAGCGCGGCCAGCCGCTTGTGCCCGGCCACCTGCGTGCGGGGCTCAAAACTGGAAGTAGATGAAGGCATTGGCCTCCTGACGGGTGGTTGCATTGATTAGCACAAGGATGAGCGCAGTGGCGAAAAGCACCATTTCGGATGCATCTTTGGCCCTGGGGCCCATCCAATCAAGCCGTAAGCCCCGATCCAGCCGCGTCCGGCCATGCCACAGAGCATCCACCACAAATGAGAACGCGACGAAGATCAGCCCGCCGCGCTGGCTCTGGGGAAGGCCGACGTCTGCGACCATGCGCCCGGTATAGTGCAGGGCGCTGGCGATATCGGGGCTGCGGAAGAAGATCGAGAGCGCCACAAACAGCCCGAAAGTGTAGAGCCATCCCGCCCCTTTCAGCCACAGCCTGTCTGCCAGTGTTACTGCTGCGCGCCAGCGCCGCTCAGCCACCAGCAAAACGCCATGCACGGTGCCCCAGATGATGAAGGTCCAGTTCGCCCCATGCCACAATCCGCTGACAAAGAAGGTCGCGATATTGGCGAGTGCGATCCGCCTTTCCGTGCGTTTGCCCTTACGCAGTTCGGCATAGACATAATCACGGAAAAACAGGGTAAGAGTAATGTTCCAACCGCGCCATAATGCGCTGATCGAGGTGGCGAGGAACGGCGTCGCGAAATTGGTTGAAAGGCGGAAACCCATGATTGCCGCCAACCCGATTGCAATGGAGGAATATCCCGCAAAATCCGCATAAATCTGGATCGAGAAATACAGCGCTCCCAGCATCAGCGCGCCGCCGTCCAGCGCGGTGTAATTGCCGAACACCGCATCGACATAAGGGGCCAGATTGTCCGCGATAACCACCTTCAGGAACAAGCCAGCAATGATAAGGCGCACGCCTTCATAGGCTGGCTCCCAGCTTGGCCTTGCCAGTGTCGCGAACTGCGGGATCAGCTTTCTCGCACGCTCAATCGGCCCGGCCACCAATTGCGGGAAAAACGCGACATAGGTGGCATAGCGCAGCAGGTTTCCCTCGGCGCGCGCGCGGCCATAATAAACATCAATCGAATAGCTGAGCGTTTGCAGCGTGTAGAACGAGATGCCCACGGGCAAGATGATATCGAGCGTGCCCCATTCGGCTGAAAGGCCTGCCGCGCTGAGCCCGGCTTTCAGCTCGTTTGCGAAGAAACCGAAATACTTGAAAAATCCTAGGATCGAGAGGTTTGCGAACACAGACAGATGCAGCCAGCGCCTGCGTCCGGAGGTGCCCTTTGCATGGCGCTCCATCCGCAAAGCCGCGATATAGTCCACCAGTGTGCTGGCGATGATCAGGCCTAGAAAGCGCCAGTCCCACCAGCCGTAAAACACATAGCTTGCGCCCAGGATGATTGCGTTCTGCAAAGCGACCGAACGCAGCACAAAGCGGTTCGCAACTAGGAGCGCGACCACAACCGGGAAGAACAGCCAGAATGTGCCGGATGAAAAAAGCATGATGCGTGTGAGAGGCCCCCGCGCGGCGCTTTGGCGCAAGCGCGTGCAAAATGCCAGTTTTCGACGCCGCTTACAGGTCAGCCAGCTTGATGATACCTGCATGGGGCAGGACGCAAGGCGGCGCGTGCGGAGGCAGGGCGCTGATGACGGCGCGGCCGGCTTCGAGAGCTATGACAAGCCCCGCAGAATTCATGCCCGCAACCCAGCGCGCCTTAACGAGTGCGGCGGCCATATCGGGTGATGTGTCGAGTACTGCGGATGAATGCGCCGCGATCCATGCGTCATATTTGCCCTGCGGGTCAGAGGGGTGAGGGCGAATACGGATGTTGATATCCTGCGGTATTCCCGCCCGCTCGCGCTGCTCCATCAGAAAATCGAGCGCTTGGAATTCGCCCGGCTCTCCCATGCCCCAATCGCTGCGAGCCGGTTCGAGCAGGAAGAGGACATCGCCATTTTCGGGAGCGAGGCCCGCTGCCTGCGCTTGCCCGGTGAGGTAGAGGTTGGGGTGCTGGTATATCGGGGTTTCAGGGAAGGTCGCGCGCGCGATCCGCGACGCGTCCGCATCGCCGACCCAGATCGTATCCGGCAATTGCACCATGTCGTCACGCTCAAAACGCATCGCGTAGTTTACCCAATGGTCGATGACAGCCACGCAGGGCACGCCCTCTCGCGCCGCAGTGATGCGCGCGCGATGTTCTAGATCGCTCGCCCAACCGGTTCCAGTGAGTACGCAGGCCGTGTCGTCTGCTATTTCCAGTGCGCCGCTGATGGCAGCTGCTTCGCCGAAACAGGCGCGCCAGATCGCGGCGGCTGGCCCTGCGGCGATCACGCGGTCGGGCGGAGCAACGGCAGCCTGAACCCACGCCACAATCATATTCGCCGCACCCGCATCGTGGACAACCACGCAGAGCGGGCGGGGCAGGCTATCAATCGGCGAATTTGGCATAATGCACGATATCGACCGGCGCGCCCTCGATCAGTTCCTGCGCTTTGCGGATGCCATCGGGCACCATGCCGGAACGCTGCATTAAAGTGACCATCGCCCCATTCACCGCGAGGCATCCGGCGGTGAGTTTGCGAACGTTCCCTCCGCCGCTCTCGCCAGACAGCAGCCAGTCCGTCAGCAGGGTCCAGGCCTCTTGCCCGTATCCCCCGCCCCAGTAATCGCGATTGCCGATCATAATCCCGACATCGCACGTCCCATGATGCGGATTTGCATAAGCGGTCATGGTGCCAATGGCAGTATCGTCGCGGATGGTGCAGATGCTGAGGAAGAGGTTGGGCGATCCGTCAAAGCTGGCAAGAAAGGCCTCGCAACTGGCGCGCGAATGGGTGCGAAACCGCTGATTGGAAAAGCGTGTCACCTCGGGATCGCACAGCCAGCTGATATAGGCATCTGTGATGTCTGCGGCGCCAAAGCGCCGCAGCCGGACTTTCTCTCCAGTCAGTTCGGAGAAGCTTTCAGTGTTCATCCGCGCAGCGCGTCCAAAGCGCCCCACACCTTGTGAAAGGCCGCGACGATTTGCGCCACATCCTCGCTAGGCAGTTGGTTCACGCAGATAGACAGGCCGAGGAAGCTGGCATCGTGCAATTCCTCTGCGACCGGGCAAGTGCCTGGACCATATGCGAAATTGCGGTCTTCGCGCAGGGTCCACGGGAAGCCGCCCGTGCCATAGGCGCAGCGTTCGGTGAAAATCGGCAAGCGGTGGATGTTCTGATAACCTGCCATCACGCCGGGCACGCCCTCGGCTTTCAACGCATCGACCAGAGCCGCACGCGTCACGCCCAAAGCCTCCAGATCAAGCCGCATCCCATAGACGTAGTAGACATGCGTCGCATCGTCGGCGACCTTTGGGGTGTGCAGACCCTTTAGCTCGCCAAGTCCCGCGTTCAGCTCGTCCGCGACTCGCTGACGGTCCGCTACCCGCTCGGCCAGCTTGTCCAGCTGCACGCTGGCAATCGCCGCTTCAATCTCACCCATGCGGAAATTGTAGCCGATCATATTGGCTAGATCATCGCGACTTTGCGGCTGGATCACGCTTTCGGCATGGTTGCGGATCAGTGCCAGACGCTGCGCCAGATCATCGTCGTCGGTAACCAGAATGCCACCTTCGCCGCAATGGATATGCTTGTGATAATTCAGGCTGAACCCGCCAATGTCATAGCCGGTGCCGGTATGGCTGCCATGGCTCATCGCGCCCGGCGCCTGCGCCGTATCCCCCAACAGTTTTAGCCCGTGCTCATCGGCGATCGCGCGCAGGGCGGCAACATCGGCAGTCTGCCCGAAAATATCGACCGCCATGATCGCCTTGGTGCGCGGCGTAATGTTCGCGCGCACGCTTTCGGGATCAAGGTTGAAAGTTCGCCGGTCGATATCGGCGAACACCGGAATCGCGTTCCAGTGCAGGATCGCCATCGCGGTTGCGCTCATGGTCCAGGGTGAGGTGATGATCTCATCGCCCGGCTCCACACCAATCGCACCCACTTCCGCGATCAAACCGCTGGTCCAGCTGTTTACGCCCAGCGCGTGCTTCACCCCGAAATATTCCGCGGCTTTCGCCTCAAAGGCGCGCACTTCGGTGCCGCCCATGAACAACTCTCCCGGAGCGCCGATATAGGCCGAGAGCACGCCAGAGCGGACCACGCGCGCGGCGGCCGCCTCTTCATCCGGGCCCATGGATTTGAACGGATCAAGTTCGCGGTCGATCACGGGGGTGCCGCCATGGATCGCCAAAGTCTGGTCGAGCATTTGGGCGGGGGTGTTGGTCATTGCGGTTCTTTCATCGGTGTTTCGAGCGCAAGTTTGCGGATTTCACCACACAATCCCAGCGCGGCATTTCCGGCGTCAAATTTGGGATAACCCTTGCGCGCGACAACCTGCGCAAGGTTTTCATAAGCACACGTCATCGCCTCTTCATATCGACCGGGCTGCGTTTCCACCGGTCCGAGCGTGCGATAGCCGGCGAACAGCGCGCTTTCCTCCACCCGGCGCGTCTCAATCCGAAGACCGCCGTCGCGCAGGGCAATTTCGCCATGATCATAGGTCAAAACCAGCTCGAACTGAGTGAAAACATGCGCATCGCCGGCCACAAGGTGCACTGGCTGCCGCATTTCGTTGGCGGTCAGAATGGCGGAGACGCTGGGATCATCATCCCAGTGATCGAATGCGTGCGGCCCTGCGGCCTGCAACGTCATCTGGCCGACAAACATGTGCAGCAGATCGAGCATATGACTGCCATTGTGCATGATCCCTTTGCCATACGTGCCGACCGCGCTGATCAGGTCGCCCCATTCACCATTGCGGATGTCGTTGATCAGCGGGCCGAGCGTCGGCTGCCAGCGGCGCGTGTAATTGATGATCAGGGATATCTTCGCTTGGTCAAAGGCGTGGTGCAGCTTGAACGCCTCGAACCCGTCCTTCGCCACCGGTTTTTCGCAGAACACCGCCTTCGGCTTCATGGTGAGAGCCCATTCAAGGTGTTCGGCATGACATGGCGTCGGCGAAGCGATCACGATCAGATCGAAGTCGCCGGGAACGCTGGTCAGGTCTTCGGGCCGCGCCGCTGCCGTTTGCACGCCCCACCGCTCGGCATATGCGGCGCGCGCCGCCTCATCGGGATCGACACACACCGCCAGCTCGAACGCATCCGACCGCGCGATCGCGCCGGCATGGCTTAACGGCCAATCGTCAGAAGAGCGTTTCGCATCATATCCCCCCGCAATGGCTCCGCAGCCGATAATGAGCACCCGGTATGCCATAATATCAGGCGATCAAATCCCAGCTTACCGGCGTGCCCTTGGTCAGCGCGCGATTGACCCGCTTGCCCAGCAGCACGTCGTAATGTTTGGGCTCAATGCCAAAGCCGGGGCGAACCGAGCGCAGGTTTTCCGGCGTGAACGCCTCACCCTGCGCCATATCCTCGGCGATATATAGCGAGCGGCGGAACTGGCGCGATCCTTCCTCTGCGCTGGTGCCACCATAGGTGGTCTGGCCCAGCGCCTGCCACGCCCGCTCCGTCTCGTCGCGCAAAGTGGCGAATTCGGCTGGTTCAAGGCTGAATGCGCTGTCCACCCCGCCATCGGCGCGCGCCAGCGTGAAGTGCTTCTCGATCAAGACCGCGCCCAGCGCCGTCGCGCCAACGGCAACGCCCGTGCCCATCGTATGATCCGACAGGCCGACCTCGCAGCCGAACGTGTCGCGCATATTCGGGATCGTGACGATATTGGTGGTGGCGGGGGTCGCCGGATAGGTGCTGGTGCATTTGAGGATGCACAACTGGTCATTGCCTGCATCGCGGCACGTTTTCAGCGCCTCGCCGATTTCAACGACGCTTGCCATGCCGGTCGACAGGATCATCGGCTTGCCCGTTTGCGCCACGCGCCGGATCAGCGGCAGGTCGATCACTTCAAAGCTGGCGATCTTATAAGCGGGCACGTCCAGTTCTTCGAGAAAGTCCACCGCGCTCGCATCGAAGGGCGAGGAAAAACAGTCGATACCCAGCGAACGCGCATGTTCCATAATCGGCGCGTGCCAGTCCCACGGCGTGTGCGCCTCGTCATAGAGTTCATGCAGGCGGCGACCATTCCACAGGCTTGCCTCATCCTCGATCACAAAGCCGGGCGCGTTTACATCCAGCGTGATCGTATCGGCGGTGTAGGTTTGCAGCTTGATTGCATCCGCGCCGTTTTGTGCGGCGGCAGTTACGATCTCCAGCGCGCGGTCGAGCGAGTGATTGTGGTTCCCGCTCATCTCCGCAATCAGGTAAGGGCGTTCGCTCGGGCCAATATTGCGACCATTGATCTGCATCATGGGCTGGTCCTTTATAGTGTCAGATCGGGGTTGGACAGGCGATGTTTGACGAAGGCGGTCGGTCCACTGGCGGCATATCCGCATTTTTCGAAGAGCGCCCGCGAAGCGTGATTGCCCGCCAATACGGTTGCATCCACTATCGCGGGGTTTGCCGCCACTTCCCCGGCCAGTAAAAGCGCGGGACCAAGGCCGAGTCCGTGCAATGCAGGATCGCAATAGAGCGAAACTTCGGCGCGGGCTGCTTCGTCATCGGCCCGTTGCGGCGCGAAGTCAAAGCGGATGACGCCAACGGGGCTGCCACCGATTTCCCCGATGTAAAGCGGGCGCGCAGGATCGGCGAGCACCCGTTCAAGCCACGCAATATGCTCCTCCCATACCAGCGGATCATGTGTGCCGGAAACCGCGCGCGTTGCCGAGTGGTCGCGCCAGTCGAACATCATCTGCGCATCATTCAGCCGGGCGGGGCGCACTTTCAGGGATTGCGCAAGCAGGGCCATCGCCACGCGCCGCGCACCGCCACCATCGACCAACCTGCGCGAGGCATCGGCCAACGCGCGCCGGCGCGTTGCATCCGCGATCAGAGCGGTAAGCTCGTGCGCCAGCGTCTGCGGGTCGGGATCAGGCGCATAGGCGGCAATCCCTTTACGCGCGAGCAGTGGGGCAACCGAATTCTGGTTAGACGCAATCACCGTCAGCAGCGTGGGCACCCCGATACAGCACCGCTCCCAACTGGCGCCGCCGCCTGATCCGACCTGAATATCGTGGCGCGCGAAAAAGGTGGCAAGGTCCGGCAGGTCGAGCGCGAGCTTGGTGTCAGGCCGCGCAGCAACGGCCTCGCGCAGGTCAGCGAGGTAGGGATTCGCGCTGGTCGCGACCACTTCAACCGGGCCGTCAAATCCGGTGATCTGCAGCGCATCCAGCACGACAGCGGAATGATTGCCCGGATCAACGCCGCCCATGAAGATGCCAATCGAGCGCACGTCCTTGTGGAATGTGTAACGCCGCGCCTCGGCATAGGCAGGACCGAGCAGACCAAAGCGCGGCCCGCCCAGAATGCGCGACGATCCTTGCAACACAGGAGCATACTTCGCGCGGTGGTCGGCGTTCCATGTGTGGTCAATCACGATGTCGCAATCAAGCGCGCGGTCGGCCAGATCGTCAATCGCCGCCAGCTTGCAACCAAGCGCGTCGCTCACATGTTCATGCCAGCGCGCATCAAAGGCGTAGCTGTCGAGCACCATCCAATCGGGGGCGAATTCGCGCAGAGCATCAGTAGTTTCGCGAGCGTCCTGATCCCAAGGCACCAGCGCCCAAGCGAAGTGAGGCACGGCCGTATCAAAAGCAAAACCTCTGCGCGGCGGCTGGAGCAAGATCGTATCTGTAAATCCCTGCTCGGCGATCATGGCAGGGCTATCCAAACCGAGCTGCCGGGTCACAAAGCGCACATCAGCCCCCAGCTTGCGCAGCGCCAGCGCGAGCGACAAACAGCGCCGCACATGGCCGGTGCCCATCGCGGGCGAAGCATCAACGCGGATGGCGATCTTCATCTCACCGGTTACCTTGCGATCAAAGCGGCGTGCATCCGCTCGGCGCGGTCCCAGTCATCGGGCGTATCGATATCAACGACGCGCCATGCGGGCAGGACGATGGAGCGTCCGTGCTGATGGATATTCGCGCCCGAAAGCCAGTTTTGCGCGCTGCCCCAGTAGAACTGGGCCGCATCAAAGAAGGCCGGCTCCAGATCCTGCGTGCGCGTGGCTGCGTGTTCGGGATTGAATGGAGCGACAGCGCCCGTGGCATCACGCTTCAAGGCGCGCTGGATGGCGCTGGGAAATTCAGCCACGGGGAAGGTGTAGAGCGGACCATCCGTCTCGCGCTCCTGCTCGATCAGCAGATCGAGCGCGCGGGCAAGATCATCAATGTCGATAAAGGGCACGCCGGGATAGATGCACACCGCGCGTTCAACACTCCAGCCAGCCGAGCGCGCGGCGAGGATCGCGTGCTGGATCACCGGGACGGTCGGCGTATGATCGTCGGCGAGCTCGGGCGGGCGAGTAAAGGGGACTTCGGCACCCAGATCGTGCGCGATCGATGCGATTTCGGCATCATCGGTGGTGACCAGCACCCGCTCAATCGCCTCGCATTCCAGCGCGGCCTCTATCGCGTAGCCAATCATCGGCTTCCCCGCGAAAGGCAGGATATTCTTGCGCGGGATCCGCTTTGACCCGCCGCGCGCCGGAATGATTGCGATATTGCCGCTCATTTCAGGCCGCCAGCTTGAACAGGGTTTCGACCACGCGGCCCTGCTGTCCCTCGGTCATCGCCGGGAAAAGCGGGATCGACAAAGCGTGATCGTAATAGGCGACCGCATTGGGGAAGTCCCCGCGCGCAAAGCCGAGCCGCTCATAGTAAGGTTGCGTGTGGATCGGGATGTAGTGGACGTTCACACCGATATTTGCCGCACGCAGACCTGCGAACACGTGCGCCCGGCTGGCACGCGCGTCCGGCGTCAGTTCGACAGCATACAGGTGCCATGCCGAAACGCGGTCGTTAAAGCGGGCAGGGCGCTTGAACGGGCCGTCAGCCAGCAGTGTATCGTAGCGATCAGCATGCGCCTCGCGCTGCCCCCGCCATTCATCCATGCGCTGCAATTGCGACAGGCCAAGCGCGGATTGCATGTCGGTCAGGCGGTAATTCCAGCCCAGATCGACCATTTCGTAATACCAGCCGCCCTCAGAAGCGCGCTGCATCAGCGTCTCATCGCGGGTCACGCCGTGCGAGCGCAGCAGACGCAGTTTTTCAGCCAGCGCATCATTCTGGGTGACGACCATGCCACCTTCTGCGGTGGTGACAATCTTGACGGCGTGAAAGCTGAACACGGTGATGTCAGCATAGGCCGCGCCGATGGGTTTTCCCTGATAGCTGGCCCCGGTCGCGTGGCTCGCATCTTCAAGGATCGCAAAGCCATAGCGGTCGGCCAGCACGCGCATTTCAGCGAGATCGCAAGGAAGCCCGGCAAAATCGACCGGCACCACAACCTTGGGCAGCGCGCCCGCTTTGTCTGCCAGTTCCAGTTTCGCCGCCAGCCCATCAAGGCTCATATTGCGCGTTATCGGATCAGTATCGACGAAATCGACGATCGCTCCGCAAAACAGGGCACAGTTTGCGCTCGAGACAAAGCTGTTGGGGCAGGTCCACACCAGATCGCCCGGACCTACGCCCAATGCGAGGCAGCCAATATGCAGCCCGGCGGTGGCATTCGATACGCTGATCGCATGGGCGACCTGATGGCGCGTGGCAAAAGCGTCTTCGAAAGCAGGCCCCGTTGGCCCCTGCGTCAAAAAGTCCGAACGCAGCAGATCCGTGACAGCGGCAATGTCCGCCTCGCTGATATCCTGCCGGGAATAGGGGATGAAATCGTCGGCCATGGGTTTCCCGTTCAGTCGATTATGATCAATCTATCACTTGCCCTGTGACATGCTCGTCAATCAGGGCGCGTATCTGATCAACGTCCAGAAACTCCGGATTGGTCCCCGAATTATAGGCAAAGCCCGGCTCAACCGGCTTGCCGCCATGCTTCGCGCAATAATCCTCGATCGTGTATTCCGCGCTCACCGGCAGGATCGCGTAATAATCCCCCATATCGACCGTGTTGAAGCTGTCCGAGGCGGTGATCATTTCCTCGTGGATTTTCTCACCGGGGCGAATGCCGATCACCTTTTGCTCGGCTTCGGGAGCGATGGCGGTGGCGACATCGCCGATCTTGTAAGACGGGATTTTGGGCACCAGCACTTCGCCGCCGCTCGCATTCTCGATGGACCACAACACCATCTCAACCCCGTCCTGGAGCGAGATGTTGAAACGGGTCATGCGCGGATCGGTGATAGGCAGGACGCCGTCACCCTTCTTGCCCATGAAGAACGGGATGACAGACCCGCGCGATCCCATGACATTGCCATAACGGACCACGGAAAAGCGCATGTCGCGCGTGCCTTTGATGTTGTTGGCGGCCACGAACAGCTTGTCAGAGCACAGCTTTGTCGCGCCATACAGATTGATCGGCGCGGCGGCCTTGTCTGTCGATAGAGCGACGACGCGACTCACGTCGCTGTCCAGACATGCCTCGATCAGATTTTGCGCGCCCAGCACATTTGTCTTGATGCATTCGAACGGATTGTATTCCGCTGCAGGCACCTGTTTCAGCGCGGCGGCGTGGATGACGATGTCGATCCCCTCCAGCGCGCGCCGCAGACGGGCCTCGTCGCGCACATCACCCAGAAAATAGCGCAGGGCGGGGTATTCCGAACGCGGAAAAACTTGCGCCATTTCAAATTGTTTCAGCTCATCGCGCGAATAGATGACGAGCCGCCGGATATCGGGATAGCGATCCAGCACCGTGCGGACGAAGGCCTTTCCAAAGGAGCCTGTGCCACCGGTTACCAGTACGGATTTGTCATTCAGCATTACCAAGAAACTCGCAAAAAGGTCTGAAAGGCATTATGTGCCCCCGTGTAAAAAAGAAAAACACTTAAAACAAAAGGTTATGAGGATTTGTCGAGGGCGTGCGTTACATTCCAGTGTCAGGCGTCCCTGCCCCAGCCATTCCAGCGTCACGTTTTGGCTGTTCGCCGCGGCGCGGTTGCGCTGCGGTACCAGGAAGCGTTTGATCCGGGCGGACCCCTACAGCGCGGCTCTGGCCTCGCGCAACCGCTTTATCCCAATAACGCCTCCGCTCTGGTGCCAGTTGAATGCATCCATTCCGGAGTAATATCGCAATGCAGCGCTGTACCGCCGGCCCACGGCACTTCATCGCTGCAAATAACCGGACAGTCGCACCTTACGAAGCGATACAATCGAAACGCTGCCAAAGCGGACCTAGACCTGTATTGCCACTGTTAGAAACCCCGGCCTAGGAGGATTTTCAAGGATGGGTGTTCGCCCTCCTGTCCCCTTTTCCTCTGGCTGAAAGTCAAGAGACGGATGCTGATCGAGCCTATTGCCAAACCCCGCCAATCGCGCGCCACTGCTGGTCCCATGATCTCGGTGATCCGCTATGGCGTGGCGTGGACGGTGGTGGTTTTCGCCCCGATGTTTGCGTTCTTGATGAGCGGCTATGAAGAGCCGTTTGCTGATCCGACCCTGCGCGCAACGGCCATCGCGGCGACATCGGCATTGCTGGCGGGTCTTTATCTGGCGGGCCGCGTGCTCGATCTGCCCGGCACCCGCGGGACGGTTCACGGCGTGCCGATCATGCTGATGAGCTTTATGATTGCGGCGCTTGTCCTGTTCTTTTTCCGAATCGAATACAGCCGCGTGATGCTGTTCTATTCAGGAGCCACTGCGACTTTGATCGCGACACAGCTGCGCTGGAGCAATCGCACCATGCGCCGCCAGCCATTCTATCTCGTTCCGTTCGGCAAGGCGTTGGGCATGGAAGAGATGAAGGGTTTTCCCATCCGCCGATTGCAAAAACCGGATATTCCCGCCGACCGCGCGGCAAATATTGTCGCCGACTTTCGCGCTGACCTGCCTGACGAATGGGAGCGCCTGCTGGCCCGCGCAAGCCTCGCCGGCGTACCGGTCTACCATTACAAGCAGCTGACCGAGAGCATCACCGGACAGGTCAAGATTGAGCATCTGTCGGAAAACTCGCTCGGATCGCTGATTCCCAACCGGTCCTACACGCCGATCAAGCGGCTGATCGACCTGATCGGGAGCGCTGTCCTGATTGTGCTGCTCGCTCCCGCGATGGCGCTGCTAGCGGTGATGATCTGGCTGGAAGATCGCGACTCGCCCTTTTTCATCCAGCACCGCACCGGCTTTGGCGGGCACCCGTTCCGCATGTACAAGTTCCGGTCGATGACGAACCGCGCGGCCACCACAGGGGATGCAGCGCGCGAAGACGCGATCACGCAGGCCGAGGATGCGCGCGTGACTCGCATCGGCAAATTCATCCGCAAATACCGCTTTGACGAACTGCCTCAGCTTTTTAACGTGCTGAAGGGTGAGATGAGTCTGATTGGCCCCCGGCCCGAGGCGAACGCCTTGGCGAGGTGGTATGAGGACAATCTTGCCTTTTACTCGTACCGCAACATCGTGAAGCCGGGTCTGACAGGCTGGGCGCAGGTCAATCAGGGACACGTTGCGACGCTGGAAGACATTGATGTGAAGCTCCAGTACGACTTTTATTACATCAAGTATTTTTCGTTCTGGCTCGACGTGCTGATCGTGATGCGCACGATCCACACCGTGATGACGGGTTTTGGGTCGAAGTGAGGAATGGTGGAGTGGTCGGGAAACTAGAGCCACGGACCTGAAAGGTCCGCAAGCGTGACCACGCGCTGGCCGGTTAGGCTGCCCCTCGGAGGCGTGAGCGAAGCGAACTGTCGTGAGAGAAAACGAGACTCCCCGCGCTACTTCCTACTTGTCCAGCGCTATGTCCGGCGCGTCTTCCTGTTTCATGCCGACCACGTGATAGCCGCCATCCACATGATGCGTCTCTCCCGTCACGCCTGATGCGAGGTCTGACAGGAGATATAGGCCAGAGCCGCCAACATCATCAATCGTGATATTGCGGCGCAGCGGCGAATTATACTCATTCCACTTCAGAATATAACGGAAATCTCCGATCCCGCTTGCCGCCAGTGTTTTGACTGGGCCTGCGCTGATCGCGTTCACGCGGATGTTCCTTGGCCCTAAATCGTTGGCGAGATATTTGACGCTTGTTTCCAGCGCTGCCTTGGCCACGCCCATGACATTGTAATGCGGGATGACCTTTTCCGCGCCATAATAGGTCAGCGTAAGGATCGACCCGCCGCTTTCAGGCATCATTTCCGCCGCCCGCTTTGTCACTGCGACCAGTGAATAGGCGGATATGTTCATGGTCAGCAGGAAATTGTCTAGACTGGTATCGACATATTTGCCGCGCAGTTCCGCCTTGTCGGAAAAGCCGATCGCGTGGACCACAAAATCCAGCGTGTCCCAGCGCTCTTTCAAGGTTGCAAATGCGCTGTCGAGCGCGTCCATATCCGACACATCGCATTCGAATGTGAAGTCGCTGCCGAGTTGCTGCGCCAGCGGTTTCACGCGCTTGGCCAGAGCCTCGCCCTGATAGGAGAACGCCAGTTCAGCGCCATGCGCCGCCAGCTGTTTGGCAATGCCCCATGCCAGCGACTTGTCGTTTGCAAGCCCCATGATCAGGCCGCGTTTGCCTTTCATCAGTCCGCCCATGTTCTCGCTCATCCGCTTGCCTCCTCAGGTGCTTGGTCCGTAACTTCCTCTGGCGGTTCGGGTTCCGGCGTTTCGGGTTCTGCCAGGGCCGCGTTCAATTCTGCCCCGATAACGACACCCAGCCCGACGAGCCAGAAAAACAACAGCGCAATCATAATCCCCGCCAGACTGCCATAGGTGAGGTTATAGCTGACAAAGCTGCGCAGCACGGGTGGCATTGCGGTGGTCACCGCCAGCCACCAGCTCGCCGTGCACAGCGCGCCGGGCCATTTGGGAAAACTGCGTGAGCGATATTGCAACGGCGCAAGCGCCCAGAAAAGCATATAAAGCGACCCGAACAGGCCCAAGGCGGGCACAATGCGTGACAGGCCCAGCGTCCCGATCTGCTCGGATAGCTGCGGCACCAGCGCGTCGATGAATTGCTGCACCGTCCCGATGACGACTTGCAAGAAAAGCGACAGCAGCAACAGCAGCACCGCACCGATAATCAGCCCTGCCGAAGCCAGCCGGTAACGCCAGAACGCCAGCACCGCGCGTGTGCCATAAGCGCGGCGCAGCACATCGCGGATCGTTTCAATCAGGCTGGAAACGGACCACAGCCCCGCCGCCGCACCGAACCACAAAAGCCAGCCACTGCGGGCGTTGATGACATCTTCTGCCACCGGAGCGATCACGCCCCTGACCGTCGGAGGCATCGCGAACAGGACAGTCGTGATCGCCATCCGGCTTTCCTCATCCTCGCCGAACAGCTGGAATAGCGCGCCTGCCAGAATGAAGAACGGAAAGATCGAAAGCATAGTGAGATAGGCAAGATTGCCTGCATGGATGAAGCCATCCTGATAGGTGCCAACGACAGTGCGGCGGACCACCTCGAAAATGCGCGTTCCAGGGCCGAGCGCTTCCTTGCATTTCGCGATGACGTTGCGGTCTGATTGATCGTCGTCACTGGCATCACTGTCGTCACTGGCGCCCGTCTCGACGAACAGGCTCTGGCGGGATCGACGCCGTGCTTCGGGTGAGAGCGAGCGGACCTCTCGTTCCCCGGGCACACCCTCAGGCCAGCCCGCGGGCCAATCCTCGCGAGGCGGACAATCGGCGGCCTTGTAATCTACGTTGACGGCCGCCCCGTTCTCAGCTGCCCTGTCGCCAGCCTCCGAGCCGGTCCTGCGCTGGTCGCCCATCAGGCCAACTCAGCTTCCCGGACCTTGATCGATGCGGGTCCGGTGTCCGAGGGAGAAGTTTTGCGACTTCGATACCATCATCAAAGGCCGAACTGCCTGCGCGGATTGCTGGTGTCTTCCCAGCCTTCCAGACGCTTTTCGAGCTCGGTCATATCCTGCGGCAACTGAATCTCCAGCGTCACCAGCTGGTCGCCGCGCTTTGGCTTCGTATCCTTGCCACCCGGAGCGCCGGCCGAACCCGCCTTGGTCCAGCCTTTACCCGACAGCCGCAATACGGTGCCGCCATGGGTGCCCGGTTTGATTGTCAGCATCACCGGACCATCAACCGTGGGGCATTTCACCTTGGCCCCGCGCATTGCTTCATCCAGCGTGATCGGCAGGTCCATGCGCACATGATCGCCATCGCGGCGAAAAAAGGGATGCGGACCGATTTCGACAAGGACAATGCCATCGCCATTGCCGCCAGGGCCTGCATGCCCCTTGCCTTTAAGGCGCATTTGCGTGCCGTCATCCACGCCGCCCGGCAATTTCAGGCTGATGACTTTGCTGTCGGCCAGAGTGATGCGCTGGTCGCGTCCGGCAGCTGCATCGACAAATGGTACCGCGAGGCGATACTGGATGTCCGCCCCGCGCCGGGGAGGTTCTGCGCCGCCGCGTTGGCCAAAGCCGCGTCTTGGATTGGCCTGAGCGCCGGGTTGCGGGCCACCCTGAGGCCCGGCGCGCGTTCTGCCGCCGCCGAACAATCCTTCGAACAAATCGCCCAGATCCATGTCATCGGCGGAAAAGCCGCCCATATCGCCGCCTGCACCGTAAGCGCCGCGCGCTCCGCCCGGTGCGCCACCCATTCCTGCACCACGACCAAACCCGCGCCCCGCTCCCATGCCGCCTCCCATGCCGCCTCCCATGCCGGCGAACGGATTGAGCGGGTTGCCTTCGCCGTCGATCTCGCCGCGGTCATATTGCGCGCGCTTGTCCTTGTCGGACAGCAGATCATACGCTTTGGTCACATTGGAAAATCGCTCGGAAGCGTCGGGTTTGCCCTTGTTACGGTCGGGATGCAGCTCCTTGGCGAGCTTGCGATAGGCGCTCTTGATGTCCTTTTCGGACGCAGTGCGCGCCACGCCAAGTGTGCGGTAGGGATCAGCCATGGCGTGTTAGCTAGGTGCAACAGTGCCTGCGTGCAAGCGAGTATTGGTCATCCGGCATTCAGACAGCGGGGTTGTCAGCGGATGTCTGCCGCACGCGGGCGATATTCAGCGCGCGTCGCGCCCGGACCGCGCATACTTTCCTACTTGCGCGGCGAGGCGTAAGAGCGCGGGCATGAATTGCGACCCTTTCTTTGATCTTTCTGCCTCTACCTCTGGCGCTCGCGACGCGGGCACCTTTGTTGTGGTCAGAGGTTCTCTCCCTGAGGACAGTGTGCCAAGTGTGCCAACCATCACCTAAGGCGTTGAAACAATGACTAAACCCGAATCGCTTGATGCAAGCCAGCTGGCCGACAGTCAGATCCCCTCGGGCGCAGACCCTTTTGCGCTGTTTGATGAATGGTTTGCGCTTGCTCAGGACAGCGAACCCAACGATCCCAATGCGATGGCGCTGGCAACGGCGGATGCCAATGCGCGCCCGTCTGTGCGGATGGTCCTGTTGAAAGGGCATGGCCGCACTGAGGGCGCGGATTACGGGGTGACGGGCGGCGGTTTCACCTTCTTCACTAATATGGACAGCCGCAAGGGCACCGATATTGCCGCCAATATGCAGGCCTCCATCCTGTTTCACTGGAAGAGCCTGCGCCGCCAGATCCGCGTTGAGGGCAACCTGATCGAGGTTTCGCCAGAGCGCGCGGATGAATACTTTCACTCGCGCCCTTACAAAAGCCAGGTTGGCTCTGCGGCCAGCGCCCAGTCGCGCCCCTTACCTGGTCGCCAGACCTATATCGACCGTGTAAAGGAACTGTGGGGCGAGCATGAGGAGGCAGGCGAGGTGCCGCGCCCCGATCACTGGACCGGCTTCACTATCGCGCCCGAGCGTATCGAGTTCTGGATGGACCGTGACAATCGCCTGCATGACCGGCGACTGTTCACGCTTGAAGGCGCAGGCGACGCGCTGCGCTGGTCTGATACTCTGCTCTATCCGTAAAGGACCCCGAAAATGCCCCAATCCATTCCGTACTGGCATGTCGATGCCTTCAGCGCTGCGCCCTTTGGCGGCAATCAGGCGGCTGTCATGGTGCTCGATGAATGGCTGCCCGATGATGTGCTTCAGGCGATCGGTGCGGAAAACCTGTTTGCCGAAACCGCCTTTGTCGTGCGCGATGAGACGGGGGAAGCGGACTGGGAATTGCGCTGGTTTACGCCGACAGACGAGGTTGCGCTGTGCGGCCATGCGACCCTTGCAAGCGGGCACGTTCTGCTGACCCGTGATGGCGTGGATGGGGGCGGTGAGCGGGTAACCTTCCGCACGCGCAAGGCTGGTGTACTCGAGGTGGTGCGCAAAGGTGACGGCTATGAGCTTGCCCTGCCGGTCACACTTGTCGAGCGCAAATCCATGCCCCAGCTGATCGCCGCCCTCGGCTTTCGCGGGGAGACTTTCCTGTCCTACACCGGGGCTGAGCAGACCGCGATCATCGTGTTGCAGGATGAGTCCGAGATACGCGCGTTGAAACCCGATATGGAGGCGCTTCGCGGGATTGACCTCATGGCGATCTGCACCGCGCCGGGAGACACGACTGATATCGTAAGCCGCGTATTCGTGCCCGCATGGGGCGTCGATGAAGATAGCGTTACCGGCTCCGCGCACGCTGCACTCGCGCCGTTCTGGAGCGAGCGGCTGGGTCGCTCGGAAATGACCGCGCATCAGGCAAGCGAGCGCGGCGGCGATCTGGCGCTCAGGCTGGACGGTGACAGGGCTTGGCTGGGCGGACCGTGCGTGACTGTAGTTGCAGGCGAGTTTTATCTCTGATCCGGTCCGCCATCGCAACCCGACCCGGTCGCGCAAAAAGGATCAACGAACCGGATACAGCGCAATCACATCGGCGGCCTCTTGCAGCATCACGGGACGCTCTGTGCTGGTCGAGTGACCGAGGCGCACCATCGTTACGCGCTGGTCAGGTGAGACGAGGACATATTGGCCCATGTGCCCGATCAGTGCGAACAGGCTGGCAGGCGCGCGGTCGGGAAAGAGAGGGTGCGGGCGCTCAAGGCGCGGTTCGGGGCGGTTTATCCAGGTCTGGAAACCGTAATGTTCAGAGGCCGGGCTGGGTGAACGCATCGCCTCGATCCACCGGCTGGGCACCAATTGCTCACCACCGGGCGCGCGGCCCATATTGCGCATGAATTCGCCGAACTTCGCATAGTCGCGCGCAGTCGCATGCATCAGGCTCCCCCCGATCAAGGTGCCGCTTGCGTCATATTCAGGGACCATGGAGGTCATGTTGAGAGGCGTGAAAAGCCGCTCTTTCATGAAATCGTCCACCGCTTTGCGGCGGGCTTCAGGATCGTCGCTTTCAGTAAGAGTGCGCGCGACAATATCGGCAAGGATCACGGTGGTGTTGGAAGAATATTCGAATGTTTCGCCGGGCTCCGCCTCCAGCGGCTGCTCCTTGGCCCACTGCGCCATGTCATCGCGCCCGTCGAGAAACAGCATCCGCACTTCGGAACTGTCATACGGCGGATCGCCGGCCTCGGTGTGGTTCAACCCGCTGCGCATCTGGAGCAGGTGGCGCAAGGTGATCTCGGAACGCGGATCGCCGGGGCGTTGCCACATGGGTACAGGCGCGGGCTCATCCAGACTGAGGCGGCCATCGGACACCAGCATTCCGATCAGCACCGCTGTAACAGTCTTGGCCATCGACCAGCTTATAAAGCGGGTGTTGGCATCATACCCCTCACCATACCGCTCGGCTGCGATCTTGCCTTGCGACAGGACCAGAACAGCGCGCGTTTCGCCAAGGCCCTCTTTGACGAACAGGTCATCCACTTCGCGGGCCAGCTGTTCCCTGGGCGCGCCTGCATCATCGGTCGTCGCGGCCAAAGCGGCCGCGCTAAGAGGGGCAGGTTCGCTTGGCACGGGGCCACCGCAAGCGGCCATAAGCGCGAGGACTGGCGCGAGTGTGCAGGCGGCGATAGAGAAGCGGGTGCGTGTCATCATCGCGCACTCAATTCCTCAAGTGATCAGGGTTGGCAATGCAAAAGGCAAATAATGGCGGCTAAAGCGAAAACAGGTGCGAAACGGTCCCGGATCGCGCTTTGGGTGCTTCTGGTCGTCGTCGCAGGCGTCGGGGTCGTGATGTATCTGAACCGCGCGCCGATCACTGGCTATGCGCAGGTCGGAACCTCTTACGCCGCACGGGTCGCTTGCTCGTGCCGGTTCGTCGCGGGACGCAGCCTTGAAGATTGCGAGAAGGACAAGCTGGGAGGCATGGAACTGGTGACGCTGAAAGATGATGCCGCTGCCAAAAGTGTGACGGCTCGCTTTCCGCTAATCACATCGACCACCGCGACATATCGCGAAGGTTATGGCTGCGTTCTGGAGCCGTGGGATGGGTGAATGCTTGATGCGCTCGGCTGATCAGCTCGCAACAGCCGTCGTCGCGTCGATCCAGCCGCCGCCGACAACACGCTCGCCGGCATAGATCACTGCGGCCTGACCCGGTGCGACGCCAAATTCGGGCGTGTCGAAGTGAATGCGGGAGGAGGCTCCATCGCCCAGCGGGCCTTCGAGCGTGACTGGCACGGGTTTCGCCAAACTGCGCACTTTCGCGGTCAGCGGGCTATCAGGCAGCGCGCCGATGCGATTGGTTTCGATCAGGTCGGCGCTGGTGACTGCCAGCATTCGCTTTGGCCCGACGCGCACTTCGCGTGTGTCGGCATTGAGGCCGATGACATACAGCGGCTCCGGCTGGCCGCCAATGTCCAGACCTTTGCGCTGGCCAACCGTGAAATGGATAATGCCCTTGTGTTCCCCCAGCCGTTCGCCTGTTGCGGCATGGACAATCGGCCCTGGCACTGCGCCTTCGGGGCGCAGCTTCGTCACGATCCCGGCGTAATTGCCATCGGGGACGAAGCAGATGTCCTGACTGTCCGGCTTGGCCGCATTGCGCAGCCTCGCTGCCTCGGCCAGCTCGCGCACCTGCGTTTTAGGCAGGCCGCCGAGCGGGAAACGGATATAGTCGAGCTGTTCCTGCGTGGTGGCATAGAGGAAATAGGACTGGTCGCGCGCCGGATCGGTCGCGCGGTAGAGATGCGGGCCGCCGGCGCCGTCCTCTTCGGACACTTCCACGCGCTGCACATAATGTCCTGTGGCAAGGCAATCCGCGCCAAGCTCTCGCGCCATGCGGAACAGGTCGGTAAATTTCGGCCCCATATTGCAGCGGATGCAGGGCACCGGCGTGCGCCCGGCGAGATATTCGTCAGCGAACTGGTCGACCACGTCCTCACGAAAAGCGCTTTCATGGTCGAAGACATAATGCGCAATGCCCAGACGATCACACACGGCGCGCGCGTCAGAAATGTCGTCACCGGCACAGCACGCACCCTTGCGCCCCGTTGCGGCACCGTAATCATAGAGTTGCAGCGTGATGCCGATCACTTCGGCACCCGTATCCGCCGCCAGTGCAGCGACCACCGACGAATCGACCCCGCCGCTCATCGCGACGACGATTCGGCATTCGGCGGCAGGCCGCGGCAGGTCAAAAAGGTCCGCCGTATCGAGCCCGAATGTCGAGCTGGGCGCAGTAGTTGTGGTGATCGTCATGATAGATATGCGATATAAGGGCACTCTTGCACGGGCGCCAGTCCCTGCGAAAAACGCAAGAATCCAAGCCGAATCGATCATGTCTTCCGGCATCGTCGTCTTGCGCACCGGGCCTGCAGTAATCTAAAGAGGTAATGAACGCGGGTTTTACCACATCTTGACGAACGGCGGATACAAGATGCGCCATGTTCGAAAAGAGCAAGCCTGTCCCCCGCGATTCCCGCGGTGATGGATTCAGCGATGAACCGCTGGTTGGCTCCATTGATTCGGCGCCCGAAAAGGGTGGTGATGGCGTGCGAAGCCGCGAGGCGTTGCGTGCGATCGAATGGAGCGAGTTGACCGCTAGGCTGAATGCTGCGCGTGACTTGCGGCATGAGTTGCGCCAGGACTCGATTCTGATCGCAGGATCTTCCGGAGCAAGATTCGGAGACGCGGCGGCGAGCTTTTTCAAGGCACTGGGCAATGGCGAACGGCCCGTTAACCCTAATGGTTTAGAGGCCTGCAAAGCCTCTTGCGGCAATGCATCCGGCCAAGCGGAGATTGCTGCAAAAGGCGACGCGAGAGACGAAATATGATCGAAAATCAAGATATCCGCCCCGCTCAGGTTATTGGGCCCCTCGGAGAGCCGTTAACGCTCAACGACCTGCCCAAACCCTCGACCAAGCGATGGGTCATGCGTCGCAAGGCGGAGGTTGTCGCGGCCGTTAATGGTGGGCTGTTGACGATCGACGAAGTGCTTGAGCGCTATGGTCTCACGCTGGAAGAGTTCGCTTCGTGGCAACGCGCGATGGACAGGTCCGGGATGAAAGGCCTGCGGGTCACACGGATTCAGAAATACCGGGACGAATACGAGCGCAAGCTCCGGTATTGAATTGGGCGCGCAGGACGCCTGCGCGCGTCACTTTCTCGGAACTGGCCAATCTCTGTTCCATAGTTTAGGTACACACACTTAAACAATGGGAACACATAGTATGGGTTGGATTATCGCACTTATCGTTGGTGGCATTGCCGGCTGGTTGGCCAGCATGGTGATGAACCGCGATGCCTCGATGGGCATTTTCTGGAATATCGTCGTCGGCTGTGTTGGCTCTATCGTCGGCAATATGATTGCCGGGCCGCTGTTGGGTCTTTCCGGCAGTGTACAAGAGTTTTCGCTGACTGGTTTGGTGGTTGCCGTGATCGGAGCTGTCGTGCTCCTTGGTGTGATCAACCTTATTCAGCGCGGGCGCGTCCGCTAAGGCTGATCTTCCAGCAGGTTCTGGAAGCATTGAAACATCAGGGGCGACGTGGCTTTGGCTTCGTCGCCCTCTTGTGCGTGCGATTGCGCTAGGTTCGGCCTGTTGCGGTTCGAGGAACAAAGTGCGTCGTCCTTCGTCTAACCCAGCAAGTCATCAGTCGAGCAGTATATTGTCGCCGATACGCTTGCGAGCTATCGCCCTTGCGCTTGGTGAGTTATGCGAATAATACACCAAAAGATGGAATAGCCAATTCGGGCAAACAGGCTTAATTGGTGTGGGCGTTGAGAGACTTCGCACGCGCCAGGGAATTCTCGATGAATTATCAAACGACCGTCACTGCAGAAGCAACCGCACCAGTGGGTACCGAATTCGAAGGTGCTGCCACACAGCGCCAGTCGGGCGTTTCGGGCAAGCTGCTGTTGTTCGGGGCGATAATCTTTGGTCTGTTGCTGGCGATCGGCGCCTATTTCGCACTGGCCAGCGATGATCCCATGGCTGTGGCTGATGATGATCAGGCGCAGGCTCCGGTTGTGACAGTGGTGGCTCCGGGCCAGACCACGATTGCCGGAACGATCGAAGTGCCCGGCCAGATTGCTGCGCGACGCTCCATGCCAGTTGGTGTCGAGGGGCAGGGGGGACGGGTTGTCTCCGTTCCTGTCGATGCGGGCCAGTGGGTCCGTCGTGGCCAGGTGCTGGCCGTTATCGACCGGTCGGTTCAGGTTCAGCAGGTTTCCGCCCAGGCCGCGCAGATTGAGGTGGCCAAGGCGGATGCAAAGCTTGCCCAGGCTGACCTTGATCGAGCGCTCCAATTGGTGGAGCGAGGCTTCATTTCGACTGCTGACATCGACCGCCTCACCGCCACGCGGGACAGCGCCAATGCACGCGTGAAAGTGGCCGAGGCTCAGCTTGCAGAGCTGCGTGCCCGCACTGCACAAACGAATGTGACGGCACCTGCGGCTGGCTATGTCCTCGCGCGCAATGTCGAGCCCGGCCAGAATGTGAGCGCTGGTTCGCCTCCGCTGTTCACGATAGCCCGTGGCGGCGAGATGGAGATGTTGGCCCAGGTCAGCGAGTCGCAAATGGCGCAGCTTTCGCAAGGTGTCAGCGCCGAAGTGGAGCTTGCCGGATCGCAAAAGACATTCAATGGCCAGGTTTGGCAGCTTTCACCGACCGTCGATCAGAATACCCGCCAGGGCACCGCACGCGTTGCGCTTGCCTTCGCGCGAGAACTGCGCCCTGGCGGCTTTGCAACGGCACGCATCAATGGCGGCTCGACCACCGCAACGGTGCTGCCTGAAAGCGCTGTGCTGGCCGATGGTGAAGGCGCGTTCGTTTACATCGTCGACAAGGACAACAAAGCGGTCCGCCGCTCTGTCAAAACCGGCATGGCCACTGACAATGGAATCGCCATCGTCGAGGGGCTGAGCGGTAAGGAACTGGTCGTTCTGAAGGCGGGCGGTTTCCTCAATCCGGGTGAGACCGTCAATCCGCGCCGTGAGGAGGGCTGAGGGGATCGCAATCCATCATCCCTTCACCTCCGGCTTTCGTAGATTATCCAGGGTAAGCGCCCTTTGGGTCGCGCCATCGCGTCCGGGGCATCCCGTGCAGACAATGCTGGCTCGAGCTGAGGCAAACACGCAATGAATTTCCGCAATCTCTCGGCTTGGTCGATCCGCAATCCCGTGATCCCGCTGGTGCTGTTCACCGCGCTCTTGCTTGCGGGGATCGTCAGCTTCCTGCGCATGGATGTGACGAACAATCCCGACGTTGAATTTCCCGGCGTTCAGGTTACGATCGCACAGCCGGGCGCCGCTCCCGCAGAAATCGAGAACCAGATCACCCAGCGCGTGGAAAGCGCGTTGCGCTCAATCAACGGGGTGAATTCGATCCAGTCCTCGGCGAGCGAGGGATCGTCGGGCACATTTGTTGAATTTGAAATCGGTACAGACATCGTTCTGGCGTTGAGCGAAGTTCAGACCGCTATCGACGGCGTCCGCCCGACCTTGCCTGATGGCATCCTTGAGCCGCAGATCCAGAAGGTGAACGTTGCGGGCGGAGCGATCGGCTATATCGCGGTCGAGGCCGACGATATGACCATCGAAGAGCTGAGCTGGTTCATCGATGATACCGTGTCCAAGCGGCTGCTGAAAATCGAAGGCATGGCCGAAATTGGCCGTTTTGGCGGGGTGGACCGCGAAATCGAAGTGATCATCGATCCGGCGAAAATGCAGGCGCTGGGCGTCACTGCGAACCAGATCAACGGTGTTTTACGGCAGGAGAATATCAACGCTGCTGGTGGCCTCACGGAAATCGGCGGGACGCGCCAGTCGCTGCGCGTGCTGGGCAACAGTGACACCGCGTATGAACTGTCTCAGCGCCAGATACAGCTGGGCGGCGGTCGCACTGTACGGCTCGCCGATGTGGCGAAAGTGCGTGACGGGTATGGCGAGCGCTCTTCGATCAGCGAAGTCGGCGACAAGGAAGTCGTCAATTTCTACATGAACCGCGCACGCGGTGCGTCCGACCTCGCAGTATACGAAGCCGCGCTTGAGGAAATGGAAGCCATCGAGTCCGAAACCAAAGGTGTCCGCTTCATTAAAATGGGCACCAGCACCGATTACACCCGGATGCAGTACACGACATCAATGTCGGCCCTGATCGAGGGCGCGGTGCTGGCGATCGTCGTGGTCTTCCTGTTCCTGAGAGACTGGCGCGCGACCTTTATCAGCGCGGTTGCGATCCCGCTCTCGGCAATCCCGACATTTTTCTTCATGGAGCTGATGGGCTTCAACCTCAACTTCCTCTCGCTGCTCGCGCTGGGTCTGGTCGCGGGTGTGCTGGTCGATGATGCGATTGTGGAGATCGAGAATATCGTGCGCCACATGCGCATGGGCAAAACCCCCTATCAGGCGAGTATTGACGCGGCTGACGAGATTGGCCTTCCAGTGGTCGCGACCAGTTTCTGTATTGTTGCGGTGTTCCTGCCGGTTGGCTTGATGCCGGGCATTTCCGGTCAGTTCTTCCAGAACTTTGGCCTTACCGTCGTCGTCGCGGTGCTGATGTCTCTGGCTGTTGCGCGGATGGTGACACCGCTGATGGCGGCGTACTTCCTTGAATCCAAAGGCCATGCCGAACACGGCGAAGGCCCGATGATGGACCGCTACATGCGCATCCTGCGCTGGACCCTGGATTCTGGCAAGATGCACACACGCCGCGCCGGGATTGAAGGCCCGGCCTGGCGCTGGCTTTATACGATATGCCTGCTGCTGCTGGTGTTGGCCCTGCTGGCTGTGACGACCGTGGCGATGTTTTTCTCCTTTGAATTTCTCGCGCAGTTGGGCATTCCCGACGCCGTGGGTCAGGCTGTGTCGAGCGATACCAACTCGACCGCTTACTTCCTCACATCGAAGACGTTTGAAATCGTGCAGTTGCTGCTCGTATCGCTCATTACGTTTGTGGCTGGGCTGGCTCTGTTCAAGGTGGTTGAGCTGCCCGCTCGTGGAAGCAGCCGCTTTTCCGAAACGACGCGCTACCTCACCGCGCGGTTCTATGATCACCGTGTCTGGATGCTGGGCGCGGGTTGGTTTTCGCTGTTGGTAACGGTGCTTCTGTTCCAGCAGATCCCCCCGCAGTTCCAGCCCGATACTGACGACAATCGCAGCACTGTTGATATCGAACTGGTGCCCGGATCAACGCTGGCGACCACAAAGCAGGTGGTCGATCAGGTGACCGAGCTGCTCGAACAACAGCAGGAATTTGACTACGCGCTGGAGCGTATCCGCATCGGCAATGCCAGCATCTTTGTGAACCTGCGTGAAGATCGCGTGCGAAGCTCGATCGAATTTGAGCGCCAGCTCGCCCCTGAGCTTGCCAGAATTCCTGACGCGCGTGTCCGCTTTGAATCCGAGGGCGGAGGCTTTGGCACCGGCCGCGACATCACCATCATGCTAGCCGGCTCCAATCCCGAGTTGCTGGATGAGACGGCGACCACTCTGATCGAACAGATGAAGGGGCTGGATAGTCTCGTCGCACCGCGCATCAGCGGCGATATCAACCGTCCCGAAATCATCATCACGCCAAGACAGCAGATCGCGGCAGAACTCGGCGTCAGCACGATTGCGCTGAGTCAGACAATCCGCATCGCGACCCTTGGCGAGATTGAACAGAACGCGGCGCGCTTCTCTCTTTCGGACCGTCAGATTCCGATTCGTGTGAAGCTCAGCGAGTCTGACCGGACGGATATGACCACCATCGAAAACCTACCGGTCCCGACGCAGAATGGCGGAACAGTGCCGTTGTCGCGCGTGGCGGACATTGAGTTCGGCTCCGGCCCGACCGTGATCCAGCGTTATAACCAGAACCGCCGCGTTCTGGTTGGCGCCGATCTGGCCGATGGCGTCCTGAAAGGGACTGCGCAGGAGCAGATCGAAGCGCTTCCGGTGCTGCAAGAGCTGCCTACGGGAGTTATCCGTGATGCCGTTGGCGAAGAGCAGTGGCAGCAAGAGCTGATCCAGAATCTCATCGTCGCGATCGTTGCGGGCGTTCTGCTCGTGTTTGCCTGCCTCGTCCTGCTGTATAAGCGCCTGATGAGCCCACTGGTCAATATGACCAGCCTTGCGCTTGCTCCGCTGGGCGGCATTCTGCTGATCTGGCTGTTGGGGCAACCGCAAAGCATGCCGGTCTATATCGGCATCCTGCTGCTGCTGGGCATTGTTTCCAAAAACTCGATCCTGCTGATCGACTTTGCGATTGAAGAAATGGCCACAGGCACTGAGAAGCTGAAAGCGATCCTTGAAGCGGGCCACAAACGTGCACAGCCGATCGTAATGACCACTGTCGCGATGACAGCGGGTATGATCCCCACCGCGCTTTCGATTGTGGGGGATTCGGCATGGCGTAAACCGATGGGCATTGTGGTGATCGGCGGGCTGGTTGTCTCGACCTTGCTGACTCTGTTGATCGTTCCGGCCGGTTTCAGCCTTGCAGACGGCTTTGAAAAACGCGTTGGGCCGTGGCTGCGCAAATCCATGCTGACCTATAAGCCGGGCGATGACACCCGCCCGCTTCGGCCCGAGGCAGGGTCGCCCGATGTGCCCTCTGCCATTCCGGCCACCCGCCTTCCGAAGGGTCCGGATCTGGGAGCCGAGCCCGCTGAGTAAGGATGTACCAGCCCAGTTGAAGATCGCGCTGCCGGTCCCTGGGCGGTTCACCTATGGCGTGACGCGGCGCGGCTTTTCGGGCAGATAGCTGCGCGTTATGCATTCGCCTCAATCCACCCCTGCCAGCACGCGTCCGCCGTTTGGTGGAGAACCGCTCAGCGTGGACCGCGCCAGACGTATGCGCTGGAGCGCAACGGGTCTGCTGGCGGCTATGGCGGTGGTATTCTTTACCACGCATGGGCTGACCGGTGGCCATCCGGCCTGGGGCTACGTAAACGCGTTTGCCGAAGCGGCCATGGTT
>JGI12210J13797_11187318_pt1 | contig 37130 bp, 32 predicted proteins | sample ElkSlonscriptome_3_FD_13797 | JGI IMG/M metagenome (IMG submission 13797) | reverse complement strand
GTCCATCATCCCGACGAAGCGCTGAAGGAACATCAGTCCATCATCCGTCGCCAGTCGTCTGTTGGGAGCACATCGAAAACCCGACTCGCGCAGTTTCTGGCCGACCTCGATCATGCGCTGGCGCGGAATGAGCAGATCGAGGTCTCGGAACTGACGCAACGATGGATTCTGATAGTACTGATAAGCCAGACTGGGGCCCTTGAAAAAGACATAGGGAATCCGAAGCGGCGTCAGGATCTCTCGAATCAGACGATGCTGGACCGCGATCATCGCGAGATTCCGCATCATCGCCTGCCTCGAACCCGCTTTCAAACGCTCAATGACCTCCGTCGGCACCGTTCCGGGTGGAAGGTGGGAGAGATGACGATGCACGAGGGACGTGATCAAGCGGAAACCGGCTTGCTGAATCAGACCTTCCCAATCCACGATCTGCCTACAGAGCTCGATGACGAATGCGGATTGCTCTGCAGTCAATTGCTCGCGCGCGCCCAGCAAGAGAAGCTGAGCGGGGACACTGATCGCCGGCAGCGGTCGTTGCGAGGCCTGCAGCAGGATCTTCTCCGAGGTAGGCTCCGGGATCGGAACCGGCTGATGGGAAGCGATCGAGCTCTTCATCGCATCAACGCCGTGTATGCCAGGGGAAGAGGGCCTGCTTCATTCGGGACAACAGGGGCCGCAAGCGCTCCTGCCAGAACAACTGAGCGATTAGTCGCGGGCGCGTTGCGTCTGCCAGCAGCTCCATCACGGCACTCAGCTGCTCGCCGGACAATTCCAGGCTCGACGGCTCCTCACCCGGCGCTGGCCCTGCTATAGGAATCTTGAATCGCTCCGCTGCTGGCAGCATTTCGTTCCAGACCTGCCACTCGGCGGCGTGCTCGGCCACCGTATTCACGGCGACCTGCTGCGCGAAACGACTCATAGCTTGCCCCTCGACCTTGCTCGGTAGCGGAACGGCAAGTAGGCGTTCGTACAAAATCGGTACTAAGCCAGCGCGGTATGCACGAAGGCGCCGCAGCAGGACCAGTTCCGATAGCGAAAGCGAGGGGTTGACGAGTGCGCTCTGCGCCTGCGCCGGCACAGCAGTCTGCAGCCAGTCCTCGAAAAAGATCCGTTCGAGCGCACCCGGCTCTTTGCCGTAGGCGCGCACAAGCAAGTCAACGCCACTGATATCGACTTCATGACGAAGCCGGCTAAGCCGATCAGGGAGCCCGTAGCCCTTCGTCACCCATTGGTCGATCGATGGAACAGAGCCTGCCTTGGCGCGATGCTTGTAAAGCGAAATCAACTGGCCGGGTGGATCGCGCACAATCACCAGCAATTCGATCCTGGATGCGCCCTGCGATTTCAGGATGCTGGCCAGCTTCTCGAGTCGACCCCTCTCGGCCGCACTGCCCAGTAACCACTCGCTGGACAGAAGCAGGGTTCCACAGGATCGAACGCGAGCCGCTGCCATCGACGTCTTCAGCCAAGCTTCGACCCTCGACCACTCGCCGGCGCTTAGGAACCGGGCCAAATACAGGGCATTGCCCGCCGATATTCGGCCGCGTTGCATGCAGCTTTCGTCATGGGGCGTTCCAACGGGGAAGTGAATCCCGCTCGAGGCCAGCTCATCGCGTGCCCGCGCAGAAACACTTTGCAGGAAAGAACTTCCGGCCTTGGGGCTTCCAATGTGGAGAAGAACGTTCAAATACTTCAGTCTCTTACGGAAGGGCTACATTCTCGAATCAAGATATTTCCCGGTTTCTTTGTGCCTGAACTCAGGGATCATTTGATTGAACAGATCCACGATTTCGGGCTTGTCCCAGGTGGGCTGCGAACGAATTCGCTTGATCTCGTCCAGAAAAGCGCTCAGCAGCTCGGGATCAGAGTCCGCCCGGTTCTCGATGACCCCCATGGTTTCGAAGCGGTCGAAATCCAGCGCCTGGCCCTCGATGAAGAATTCTTCAAAATCCTTTTCTCCCGTGGTGTCGCTGGAGAAGAAATAGACCGGCCACTGGCCCTTGGTAATTAGCTCGTCTGAACGACCCCGTGCCTCCTCCTCACTCGCGCATTCGAAAGGGGTGTAACCAAGCGCCTCGAGATAGCGTACCGCGATATCGGAAAATCGGGTCAGGTGCAGTGCCTCGGACAGCTTGGGGAAGAAGATTTCGCGATTGCCGCCGAGCAGGCAGGAGCTCAGGCAAAGCTCGCCCGACTCTTGGGCGGTCACGAAATAGCGACGTACATCGTTGGGGGCAGTGATCGGCTGGCGTTTGGCAAAGCGCTGATTGAAGCCATGCAGCAAAGAGCCGTCGGAAAACGCCACGTTGGCAAACCGGGCGGTTGAAATCGGGATGCTGGCACTTTTTTGCATCAGGAACATCTCCATGATGCGCTTGCTCGCGCCCATCATGTTGACCGGATTCGCCGCCTTGTCGGTCGACACGCAAAAATACTTTTTCGCGCCGGCGGTCCGGCTATGCTCGATTGTGGCGATGGTATTGAGGATATTCACCTCGATCATTCGCATGAGGGTGAATGGATCTTTCTCTGACCGGACATGTTTGAGCGCAGACAGATTGAGCACATAGTCGTAGTGCTGCTCAGCCGCTATCAGGGCGGCGAATTCGCGGCCACCGCAGTCAACCGCAAAGGTCCGGAAATCACCGTCGATATAACCCATCGTTGACCGCAGGTCCCGAACCAACTCGACCATATTGTTTTCAGATATGTCCACCACGTGCAATGCGCGAGGATTGCGCCTGAAAATCTCGCGGGCGACCGCCTGGCCAATCGACCCTGCCCCTCCGATAACGAGAAACCTCGACGACGCAACCCGCTCGGTCAACTCGGCCTCATGGGCCTCGATATCGGGCCTGAATAGGGGTGCGTTCCGGCCGATCAGACTCAGCACGTTCATGCCCCACCCCTCGGGCCGGCTTGTTTCCAGTCATTGAACACGGCAAGAAATTCTCTGTTGATCAGTGGTTTGCGTTGTGGTCTCTGCAATCCAGCAAGGCCGAAGTTGCCGTTGGCTTCGAGCATCGTTGGGCCATCAGGACAGATTGCCACATCCCAGCCGAGGAATGGGTAGCTCCTGAGCTGTGAATGAGCGCGTTGCACCATCTCGACCGCCTCCTTCCAGAATGGCAGACGGACTCCTTCCACCGGTTGTTCGGTGTAGGGATTGGCAGCGTATTCACGCTGATCCGGCGAATAGCGGAACACCCGTCCCATTTCGCCCGTCTGCCTGTCGACCCCGACCTTCAGCCCCCGCTGGGACACGAGTCGGTCCGGTGCAGCGAAAGAAACAAGCACTCCAAGTAGCACAAAACGCTGCTCGCTGCGCGCCGATACCAGCCGAACGCTGACCAGGCCAGGCCCGAACAGTCGTGCCAACAAGGAGTGATTGCTCAACCGAGGCTGAATTAACAAGGCGCCGGCCCTGGCGCTGGCGCGAAGCTGTTGGACAAGCACCTGCTCATCCAGGACCGGAACCGGCTGATCGGGCGATGGCTGCTGGTGGTGGACGGACCATCGGCCCGAGGCCTCTCTGATCAACAGCCGCGAACCCTTCCCACCATGACCGATGCTGCGCTTGACGAAGAGTTCGCGATGACGGGTCAGCATCTCCAGAAGGGCAGTATCGTCGCCAGCACGGGTCGCGGCGACGATCACCGTATCGGGATGGCGAATGCCAGCCGACTTCATGATCTCAGCGAACCGCGCCTTGTCGTTGAGCTCGATCAGCCGTTTGTCGTCCCGGAAGACACGGGAAAGCAGACCGGCATACCCATCCTGCAGCCAGCAAGTCGGGCGTTGACGAGATCGGCTGGTGGCGATCCCCATCTGGTAGTACATGACCGGGCTGATTCCGTGGAACCAGGCCAGCCCGAGCTGATGAATGAACTGAACTGATGGACGGCGGACGTCGGCGATCTCCCCCCCCACGCTGCGCGACAACCGCCAGGCCGCAAGAGTCGATCGCAAGGGCCAGACAAGCAACGCGACACCCAGATCGAAAAGCCGAGCGAGGGTGCTGCCTGTCGTCAGGTACTCGCAAAGAATCGCTCGCTGCACACGGCTCGACGGGTCAGGCAGCAGCATCCGCCAGCTCAGTGGCGCCGGCAGGCGGCAGGGGCCGGTTGCAGCGGTTCGCAATCGATCGATCGGGTAGCTGAGTGTGCGGGGGATGGACAATGAGATCAGGTCGGGGTTAAGTTGAAGTTGGTTTATGGTTCACGGACGAAGGGTTGCCTTATGCCCTCGCATTTCCAGTCTCCGTAAAAGTTTCGCCACTGCCGTAAAAGGTTCAGGGCTCGTGGCCTGCGTGAGATTCAAATCTGGGTCTACATACCACCAGCCCTGACTTCCGGAGCCGGATCGATCAGCAGATCAAGCTGCTTTAATCGACCCGCTTCGATAGAACGACTCTAGACTTTATGGAAGATTTTGCCGACTTGATCGACTGATACAGCTCACGCGCCCTTTCTTGAACCTTGCTCCTTGAGCCAGTCCCGTCAGGGAACCGAAGACGGCAAGTTCACCACCCTGTCCTCCAACCATTTCGAAACCTCCAAGCCATCATCCTGGCATTCCGCATACATGGGGAGTTCGTTCATCAGTCGCCAGATCGGGCGGGTCATGATGCCGTGGTCGTTGGTGGTCTTGAGGAAGTGGTCGCGTTCTTCGCGGCCTTCGAGGACGATCGCATTCAGCCAGTAGTTAGAGCGCGCATGTTCGGGCTCTTGGACAAATTCAATGCCATGCTCTTCACAGAACTCCGCGTAGCGTTGCGCGATCCCACGCTTGATCTTGAGAAAACTGGGGAGCTGCTCCATCTGGGCACAGCCCAGTGCGGCGTTGAGATTGGGCATGCGGAAGTTGTAACCGACTTCGTCGTGCACGTATTCGTAGGGGTGCGCGACCTTGGCCGTTGTAGTCAGATGTTTGGCACGCTGAGCCAGCACTTCATCGTCGGTGACTATCATCCCGCCCCCGCCAGTGGTGACGATCTTGTTGCCGTTGAAGCTGAAGACACCCACGCGACCAAATACACCGGTATGTCGCTCCTTGAAATAGCTACCCAGTGATTCGGCGGCATCCTCGACGACGGGGATGCCCCACTCATCGCAGATCGCGACAATCTCATCGATTCTGACCGGGTGCCCAAAGGTATGCATGGGTTGACAGGCTGCGATCCGCCGACCGGTCGAGCGGTTGAAACATCCCTCGTCCGTCCGCTCGCCGAACGCTTCCAGAAACGAGCGCAGCGCATCCGGGCTCAGCCCCAGGGTCGCCCGGTCAACATCGACAAACACCGGCCGCGCGCCCAGATAGGCCATCGCATTGCAGGTCGCGACAAAAGTCAGCGCCTGCGTGATGACCTCGCAGTCACGCTCGACGCCAACCAGTCGAAGCGCGACCTGAAGGGCATTGGTGCCGTTGACCACCGCTGCTCCAAATCGGGCCCCTGAAAAGCCCGCTAGGCGGCGCTCCATCTCCGTGACCTTCTCACCGACCGACGAAACAAAATTCGAGTCGATACAGGCCACCAGATACTCCCGCTCCGATCCACCAAAAACCGGTCGATGGAGCGGTACGAACTCATCCCGTCCAAAAATACCGCGCACCAACTCTATTAGATCATCGATCACAATAGACCCGGTTCTGCCTCAATGTTTATCAAGTTCTGAGCCCTTCGCCCTCGAGGTACTGTCAAATTTGGTGTATCGCATTAGTTTATCAGGCGACGGCCACACAGCTGATCTATCGCTCATGAATCACGTCGATGAATTCCATGCCGGAAATGAGATCGGTTAGTTGCGGCAACCTTCGAATTTTTGCACCAGCGCTTTTGCTTACTCATGACTAGCTGGTGGATCAAGGCTAGCCTGATTCGACACTGGAGCAGTTTCGCGTCTTGATCGTTATGGGTCGAGTGGTCGCGCAGTTCGACTCCATCGAATTGTCCATTATGTGGTGCGCCAACAGGCCACTCAGAAGTCAGAGGAAGTCAACGGCCGGCCTCGGACTGGGGGCAAGTTATTAGTTGCCCTGGCATATTTTTTCCGCTACAGATTGCAAAACGTGTATTTTTTCAAATGAATTCCATCTAATCAAATAATGATCGATAAAATTCAAGCTCTTTTCGATATTTGAGATTGAACACCTTAGAGCTAAAAACGCCGTCGATTTTCTCGGCGTAACCAGAACTTTTGCTCTTGTTCAGGTGCCCGAGCTTTAACTCGCACTCAACATTGACTCCCATCTTCTCCAACAGCATCTTAAAGTCCTCCTCTAAGTACTCTGTTCTCCCGATGTTTGGAATCAGAAGCTCCCCCGCCTGATCGCAGCAATATTCTCGGTTTGTCTTCATGGTATACACCAAAATATATGCAGCGAATGGAAGCAGTTTTGCAAGCAGCGCAGAAGCAATCGTTTTATAGCTCACTAGCCTAAACCTCTTCCCGATAGCCAACAGCTTACCCATCGAAAGCCCCCTATTGTATGCATACGCACTAGCGAGCTTCTGCTTGGGCTCGCGAACAAATGCGAAGACGTTCAACTTGTCCCATTCCTCAGCCCCTATGGCATTCTTCAGATCACGAGCCGTGGCGTGCCCTACCACTCGGCCTCCGATTTGATCGATTGTAATCTCCCGGCCGTTGTCAAGCACGAGCTTTCGCCGATATCCGCCGGGGTCAATCTTATGAAGAAAATCGTGAATCGACCGCGTGCCTGTTTTAGGAATGGCGACAAAAAGCAACTTATACCTTGGACTGTAAAACACAATACAGAAACCTTTTCGAGGCGGATCAGCACCCTAAATGATAGAGCTACGATCAGATCTTGTGCATTAGCTGAAACTCACTCTCTGACGTCAGACAAGCGAAATTCCGCCGTGAGCAACAAAACGACAGTTCTAATACTAAATGCAGCCTATCGCGACGACATGGCCGGCCTGATGACTACCCCCGTGCGTTGTCTGCCTTCTGATAAGTCGTCAGGACAACGCTAACCTTCCACTTTTAAAGCTACAGAATACTAATTAATAATCCTTGCCAAGTTTAGCGCGCCGATCGACCTTTGATCACCATGTTCAACATGATGACGCCCTCTGTTGTCCCCAAGCCGTCACGAGTCGGGACCCTTCATACATCGACTAACAACATGAAAACATATTGGATCAGCACTTCTTCGCGTCTCGTTGGGTTGAACCTCTCAATCTAGGTATCAAGATTCGGCTATCCTGGCTGGCTGCATTTGATCGCCATCTCCGCCGCCTTGGCCTTGGCCGTGAACGTCGACGTCAGAAACTCGCTTGCATTATCAACCCATATTAAATGCGGCAAGCGATGCTGGCGATTGAGCTGCTCAAATAACCGCACCAGCCGGGCTGAAGCGATTGAGATGCCGATCTTGATTTGAACTGCCTCACGGTTGAAATCATCAACTAGGTTAAAGGTCCGGAATCGATGGCCGATTGTCATCAAATCAGCCACGAGGCCCGCCAGTTAGACCGTTTCAGACTGCTTCGTCACGTACAGTGGAAGTCTCACGCGTTTAGTGAACCCGCACTTGGCGGCACTCCTCAGGTTTATCAGGACCGTATAAACGCGGTAGATCCTCTTTTGTTTCCGGGCTTAGCACTGTCGACGCAGTATCTTGCGGCACCTCTAGAATCCTCGGCTCGATCGTTGCTCATCCAGTGGTACCAGCGCAGCGATCACCGACGCATCCCGGCCCCATCAGTCGGTGTTTTATTGACATTAACGTGACCTGCGCACCACGACAACGTGCACAGGCCTGAATGAATTTCAAACCGTGTGCAGGCACCCACTTTCCAACCGGCTTCAATGGTTTAATGCGATGACGTTCTTCATAACAGTGCGCCTCAGCACTAGGTCAGCATACATGCAAATAAGGTCCGCAGCCTCGGCTTTAAGCTCGCGGACTCAGCGGATGTCAGAGGCTTCCCTGCTACCGAACTAGGGCTTCTACTTATGGTGTGCCTTATGCGATATACCTTAATTTCGGCACAGGTTTTTCACCTTCATAGCCGCCTCAGCGTCTTTAGGAATCAAAGTGATCTTGGGATCGATAAATCGGAACTTGCTAAAATCCTCCTCGATAAAGAGTACCAGAATTCTCCACTAATCGCTGTGGCTTACATCAGGAGCTTACGCTACTGGTCTCCACAAATTGAGGTCACGTCCAAGCACGCACTCCAGTTCTTTGACGTCATCGTCAAAAATGGCCCAAAGCTCACTAACAAGCTCATCCGGAAGTTGACCAGGCCGTCGACCATTGATCCTTCGCAGTTCCCCCATTATGGTTTTTCGAAATTCTGTAGGGAGTATTTTCTGAACAATCCTCTTTGCGGCGCTGTCGGCCATAAGCGCTGAATGAAAAAAACGAAAGCGAGCAGCGTAAGGAGAGGCATTGACAGGTTTTTTATCTGACGCTATCGCTAAATCTGCCCGCACGTCAAGAAAGGCGAAAACCTCTCTTAGGAATGCTTGTGGATCGCGAAACCTCTCTTCGTGCAAACCAACAAATACCTGACTCACGGGAAAAATGGAAAGATATCGCCTGACGGCGGCTGCATAAAAACTTTGATCAAATGCGCCATGCGCCCCAGAGCCTGTCCCCAAATTTTTTCGATGTTGGGCTTCCAGCTTAAACTCCTCAAGTGGTGGCGAATTGCGTTGCCTTAAACCGTATTCTGTCATGCAGAAGTGGGAGTAGCTCCTTCGCAAAGGCTCCCGAAGCAAAACTATGATTTTTGCCTCTGGACAGAACTCGCGGAGTCTGAGCGGAGATGCTTCGCAATGTAGATAGCTTGGTGAGGCTTCACCAACCATAGTTTCTAACTTTGCCCCACCGAAAAGTGAGGCATACTCCGCCTCGCTCATCGATGGTAAACCGCCTTTTTCACGGCGGTCTGAAAAATAATGCGGCTCTTTGACCGGAGCCATGAAAATCTCAGGATGACGGCCCAACTGATGGTAAAGAGACGTCGTTCCGCAACGGGGAGCACCCACTATAAAAAAGTTTGGTAAAGCCATTTCTACATTCCTGTTACGCCCGCTGCTGCTGTGCGCCCATGGCATCGGAATCTGACGCTCACCGTGCTCCGAACATCGAGTGCGGGGCACTTGCGATACAAGCCAAACCTTGTGCTGGCAGAAATCTGCTCGCCGGGATTTACGCGAGTGTCGTGGCCCGAACACCGTTCGCCGGACTGCGCACAGACCAGCTACTATCTCGAATGTCGGATATGTACGGACACAACGACGGTCGACAACGCAACTTCTACCTCAGAAACCCGCCGATGCGCCCGGATACGAGGAATGGCGGTGAGGATTGCGGTCGAGCATGATATGAAGTCGCATCAGCGCCAGACTGCGCGCTGTCGAAACCAGGCGAACCACACAAACCGGGAAGAACGGGTTTTATGTGGAAGTATTTTCATTTTGGAGAACAGTCAATAATACCCTAAGTCACCAAGATCACGTTCAACCAATTCCGCGAGCCTTTCATTAAATATGGAACATCTTTGGCGAATCAAGTCTTGTAGTTCAGCGGTCAATTCAATCGTTTCTTCCCGCGGCCTGCCCGAAGCAGAATCGAGACCCCTTTGTCGAGAATCTGAAACTTTTTTAACCAGAAAACTGTTTGTGCGCTTTCTGACATCTGGAAGGAACGTATGAGGCCAAAGTGTTCCCATCCAGCGATCAATACTGAAATTCGCCGAGGTCACTGAGTCGAATTCTTGAAGGCGCCAAACACTCTCACTCTTCCGGCGCACATTCTTCCTTTCGGCGTCCAGAACCCGCTCCTTCACGGAGCAGTTTTTTAATCCAGCGAACTCAACGAGACTGTTCCAGAATTCCGATGTATGAGACTCTTCCAGAAAAAGAACCAGGACTCGTTCTTTCGAGAACACCTGATAAAGTCTCTCAACCAAGCCGCTGAAATCCAGGCTTCGTGTTTTCTTAACCCTGGTTCGTATGTAACGCTCGAAATCGTTTTGACCGGCGTCCACCAGATGCTTTGACAACTCTGCATAGGCCGACGCCATTCTCTCCTGCTGGCGACGAAGTACAACGATCACACGAACTTTTCCTTCTGACCAGACTTCGTCATCAAGCCGCTTCAGATAGCGGACGATCGGCCAAGGGCTCAAGATATTTGGCGATGAAAGCACTTCATCGCTTAATAGAATACGCTCTGAGTTCGGTGCAAGCGAAGCATGGGCCTCCCTCAATCTGCTCGCCCAATTCTGCGCATCTGCCATTCGATAAAGAACCTTGTATCTTACCGGGGCGCACCATTGGAGCAATTTAGCAAAATTATTGGTGGGCGCAATCTCATTTGACGTGCCGAAATATCCATCCTCTTGGCTGAAAACAGCCCGCTGAAGCATCGTACTACCGCACTTAGCCAAGCCGATATGAATGACGAGGTCCGTCATTTTAAACTCCACGTCGTTTCAAGCCTTAGGATATAACTAGAATTCCGATAATGCGAGGGAATCGCCTGCTGGATCACTATTTACCTCAAGTTCTTGTGCCAAGAGGCACCAAACAACGATGCCAACGCGTCATCAGCAGTTTTCATTTAACCGCCTAACGTTAAGCCAGGTTGATGAATTGCAACGCCGAAGACTTTTCTATTACTCCGGCTTCGCAGAACCCTATCCAGCACGTCAAGCACATCAATATCGAGTGAGCTGCGCGGATAGCTCTCCAACCTCATTTCGAAGAAAAGTCCCTGATTTGGGTCAGCAGAGCAGCGCTACAAAGAACACCAGAGATCACGGAAGCGACTTTCCACACTGTTAGCGCACCATACCCTGAGCGTCCGGTCGAACAGAACCGCGCGAACGAATGAATTTGAAAAAATAATCCGCACTTTCGCCGAACAAGGGAAGTGGATCGTTCCAGTAGAAATCGTCGTGCCGGCAGCCGAACTGCGGCTTGAGAATCGATAGCGCCTTGCGAAAGTGTCCCCCGATAGAATGTTCGATCAGACCGATTCCGTCCCCCACCAACCAGCGCACCTTCTGGCCCGGCCGCTGCTCGAAGGTCTCGAATTCCTTGTTTCCGCAGGACACCTGGTACCAGATCCACGGCAGGTCCATCCCGCCCAGATAAGGCACAGCCACACCCCCACTCAATCGGCCATTGATATCGATAAGACGCGGGACGCCATCGGTACCGCAGATCCAATCGGTGTTGAACATGCCGTGCCAGTTCAGCTCGGCCAGTGCGTCATGGCAGTGTTCAGTGAGTTCCGGATACTCGGTCGTCACGCGAAATGTCGAGGTCCCGAAACGACTAGCGCCTTTGCAACGCAGGATCTCATACACACCGCTGCCGATGGAGCGTCCATTGCAAAACACGCCGTCCAGCTTGAACTTGCGGCCGTCGAGGCGCTCCTGGAGCACTGGCCAACGTGTCTCGGAAAGCCGATATTCATCGACGATGGCGAAGAACCGCTCTTCCAGCAACTCCTTTCGCTCCACGATATCGACGCCACGTGCGCCGTTGCCCATCCGAACCTTGACGACGACCGGGAACGCCAGTTCACAACTCAGGGCGCGCAGGTGTTCGCGCGACTGCACTTGCCAGGTCTCCGGCACCGGGCAGCCGACCCGAGCCACGCGCTGGACGTAGTCGAGCTTGTCTTCCGCGATCTCCCAGTCCTCAAGCGCGGGTAATGCCATCCTCGTATCGGCCGGCAAGCGATTTTTGAAACGGATGAACAGCTCAACGTCCTCGAAGCACGGCAACAGCACCTGCGCGCCGGTGCGCCGCATCGCTTCAGCGACAGCAGTCACGTAGGCCTCCGGTTCGGCGAAGAAATCAGGCAGGCGCGTAAAGCTCTTGCAATAGCGTGAGAAGCGCGAAAGTGCCAGCCGCGAGCTGTCACCTATGTGGACCTCCACGCCGCGAGACGCCAGCGAGCGCACCACGGTATAGGCCGACCGGCACCAACCGTAGGTGACGAACGCTGGCGAATATACAGCGGCCTGGGTCTTCATGCCGCCCCCAGCCGAGATCGCAAGCCACGCCCGACCGGCAACTGCCATACCAGCTTGCACCAGTCGTGGTTGCCTTCGATCAGGCCAGGGCCGTCAGCAGTGATGGCGACATCCCAGCCGATCGAACGGTTTTGCGGGTGGAGCCGGCTTGCTTTCTCGACCATCTGGATAGTTTCCTGCCAGAATGGGATCTGGAAGCCTTCGATCGGCACTCTCGTGACTGGGTGGACTGTTTCGGAGTCGCGGGTGATATCTGAATAGATGCCGGGGCCGTTGACGGTGCCCGTGGTCTGATCAATTGGCGCGGCCAGATTGCCGGCCGCCAGATTGTCGACCGGAGAATCCACCGAAATCCGAAGTCGGCAGCCCAGCACGTGATAGCTACCCTGCTCGTCCAACAGGGTGAATATCCGCACGGTATTCACTGCAGACGGCGACAGGGCCTGCAGGTCCGAATGCTGTTCGATGAATCCTTCAACCATGTCATAGCCCTGGGCATCCATCCAGCCGACTAGGTTATCCGCTGCGAGCTCAACGGTCGACACGATGCGCACGCTAGTGCCGCAGTTGCCGGTGGCATCCTTGAACACCAACTTGTCGTGCTCCGCCAGCAGGCGCTCGGCCAACCTCGGCTCCTCTTTCAATTCATCGAGGGACCATAGCCCATGCCGACAGAATTCGCAGTAGGCCTGACGAAAAATCCGCTTGTCATTCAAAATCTCACGCACCGGCGGCGGGTTCATGCGCCGCTGGAACTCGTACATCGTGCCGGTCCCGGCCCAGGTCGACTTCTGATCCGGCGACAGGGAAACGAATCCGAACTGGTACCACTCCAGGGGCGAGATGTTGTAGCGCAGCGAGTCAATGAGAAAGGCGGCAACCTGGCGCCCACTGCTCATACCGCTCTGCGTACGGGTATGCCGCATGAAGCGGCGCAGCAACGGCCAGTTCATCCTTTGGAAGTGGTAGGCCAGGTAGATCAGTCGCTTCACGCGCCTGCCCTGGTTCCATTCATTTCGTCCAAGAGCCGGTCGACGCTAAGGAATTCGACCTCCGGCCAGCGCGAGACGATTGCCTTTAATAGACGGGCCAGCGCGTCCAGCCCTTGCTTGCGGTAGCCTTCGTCCAGATGGCCACAGAAATTCACTCGATGGGAGCTAATGATGGCGGGCCGACCCCAGAAGAACGCCGCCCGGATCTGCTCCACGGCGCGGGACACCGGCTCGAAACCCATGTCCTTGCCCGGTTCGAACACCACGTTACGGACCACGGTTATGTGGTTCTGGCCGCGCCGACGGCCGCTGTGATTGACTTCGCGTCGTCGAGTGCCATCGCCCAGTGGTCGCGAGCAACGAAGCGGTTTGTCGATGGAAAGTACGCCGTGTTCGGCGAGCTCCTCGTGCAGATCTGGGTGCAGCTGTTGAGCAGGAGGCGTGAACGTGGTCGAACGATAGCCCCAGACCTGTTCAAAGCGATCAAATGCATCAGCCAGGATCCTTCGATGCCGCGGCAGCTCGTCGCAGCTGTGAAGCCCAAAAGCCTGTGTGAATTCAACGCTTGGCATACTTGGTTCGGACGAGAGACCCGCAATGCATGCGTGCTCGAGATTGGCAATCAGATCGGGCGCGCGGGCTTGCAGCTTGTGCTCGAACAGGGCCACGTTCAGATGTTCGCGGCCGTGGCACTGGGGACGAAGCAGGCCCCGCGCCATGCCTTCCTGCCAGAGCGCCCATGTGCCTTCGTAGGCTTCGGGCTGCTCGGCCGACAGCCGCGCAAAGGTGGCTGTGACCGGCTCCGGCTTGTATCGCTCACCGTCCTCCCGAATCGCAGCGAAATCTGGGTTGGCCGCAAGAACGTAAGGCGTGAACACGGCCGGTCGCCCTTGCCGATCGCGGACGGAATCCAGAACTTCAAGCAGCGCTTCCAGGTCCTGCCGCGTTTCTAGGGTGTCGTAGCGATCCATCTGATGGGAAAGATCGAGTCCAGCTGCAGTTAGCCGCTCCCTGGCCGCTTCTGACGCAACGCGCACATTGGCGTAATCGTCGATGGCTAACGCCACCAGCCTGCGCGGCGTGCGCCAGCCCCGAACGTTCTTGAGATGGTCAGCGACCAGTCGTTTCACTAGCGATATTCATCCTTTGATCAGCTTCTGAACCGAGATCTTCCAACACCGGCAGGGCGACGAGGACGTGTCCATCGACAAGCCGAACGTCATGACTTGCCACTGGGCCCTGGGCCGGACGACAGAGAGCAGTCCCGTCACGGACGTCGAAACGTGCACCATGCAGAGGACAGATCACCTCGCAACCCTCGAGCCTGCCGCCGGAAAGGCGTGCTCCACGATGGCTGCAACGATCCTCCAGTGCATGGACTTTACTGCCAAGCCGGAAGAGGACAATCTGCTGGCCATGGACCTCAACCGGCAGCATGCCATTGGAAGGGATATTCTCCGCCGTTGCGACGTTGATCCATTCCAGCGGGCGCTGCCCATCCGCGGGCGCGCCAGGCTTATCCAGACCTGCGCTTGCCGGCGTCCTAAACTCACGATCCGTTGCAATACCCTGCTCGGGCACCTCAGGCCGGCTGATATTTCGACCAGGCTCCATGCCGGGCAATGGATACAGCGCTGGAATATCGAATGGCCGCCTGAGTATCTTGTGCCTGATCATCAACCTTGCGGCTTCAGCCGCTTCGCGCCAGCGACGCAGATAGACCGAAAGGCTGCGCGGGCTGAAATTACGTCTGAGCGGCAGGTGATCCAGCTCATAGGCATCCACCAGGGTAAAGAACAGCTTGACCGCACCCAAGGCTTCTGGCGCTGGAAGAACGATCTTCAGCCGCTTCGACGGCGTCCAGGCCGAAAACATCTTGATGGTGGTGCAATCGTTGATCACGCGCGGTGGCACCTCGATGACGGCGACGCCCGCGATATCGGCGTCTAGCGCTCTGATGGCCCGGGTCGCTGGCTCGACAAGCCAGCGATGGGTTTGCTCGGCATCCACGACCCGAAACATCAACGCCGGCTTCCAGCGCCGGCGAATAAACCAGGGAACGGCGGCAAGAAACTTCTCGAAATAGCGCTGGAAGGCCTCGAAGTCGGCCAGCTCCCGAGATTCCTCTTCGTAGAATTCATCGAGTTTGGCGGCATACTTGCGCCCCATTTCCTCGATGACTTGGGGCCGGCGAGCGAAATCGAATTCAGCAAACTGAAAGCCATCCTCCGGAGTCCAGCTGCTGCCGGGGCTCATGACGACGCACTCGGTGGGCGCCTTGATCTCACGCGCGAGCTGGTTGCAATAGCGTTCAACCAGGTCTGGCGAGACCGCCGTGTCGTTGAAGTGTTCGGTCTCGCGGTGGAGGAAGCAATGGTTGCTGGCGAATGGCACAGCGTATCGCGCGCCCATTGAAATGGCGAAGCGGGCAAACTCCTCGATGTAGTCTTCCTGGGTGCGCAGCGTCGGGAAATGCTGCTTGTAGTCTGCCACGCAGTACGGAACAGGCGAGGCGCTCGAGTGGCTACGCAGGGCAAAGTCCGGTCGACCGTGTCGCCGCAGGAGATGCCGCAAGGGCTGACCGAACAGCTTGCAGTCGTTGGCGTTCAGAATCGTGACCCCACCTCCTTTGATCACGGCGGCCGAGTCCACCGCCAGGCCGAACTGATAGGAGCAGAGGCTGAAATCCGGGCCCATTCGATGCGTCTTGCCGTGCGGAATCTCGATGAACCGGGAAAAGCCAAGGCCTCGCAGGTCGTCCATCATGCGGGTGGTACATACCTTCGGCAGCAGAAAGGTCGTCTCCGGCGTAAAGAACTTCTGCAGGGACGGCCCGTGATAATGGTCCCAGTGCAGATGCGTCAGGTAAACGTAATCGGCCTTGACGCGGGCCAGCAGCGCCGGATCGGGTTCAGGAAAATTCCACCAGCTACGCCAGTAGCAGGAACCGAGCAGCCAGGGGTCTGTGACCAGGGTAATGCCCTGATGTTCCACCATCAGACCGGCGTGACTCAGAATCGTGAACTTCATCGATCAATCCTCAATTTCGTGCCGGCATCCATATCCTGCGGGCTGCATGCGCTCACCGCTCGGCCAGGTAGCTCGAAACGAACCGGTCCGCATTATCCAATCGAAAATGACCCGCCGCCGACTCTGCCCGCGTCATCATGGCTTCGTGCGCGGCCGGGTCGCGGGCCAGACGGCGAACGAAAGCACTCATTTCATCCAGCCGATCGGCCGCGAAACAACCCGCGTTGCCGAATTCCCTAGCGTAGCGCGCCAGCTCGCTATCGTACGCGGCGATGTACAGGGCCGGAATGCCGAAGCTCATCAAATTGTAGGCCTTGCTGGGCACACTGCCCCGGCTGACCGAGTCATGCAGGATGACCACGCCCAGATCGGCAGCCGACAGCGAGCAAGGGAACATCTCATCGCTCTGGAACGGCAGCATCTGGACATTCTTCAGACTCTTCTCGCGCACCAGGCGTTCGATCAGTGGCTTGCGCGGGCCCCGCCCGATGATCTGGAACACGATCCGCTCATCATCCTGCAACTGCTCGGCCAGTTCGATCATGGCTTCGACGTTGTGGGTCAGGCCGATATTGCCGGAATACTGGACCACGTACTTGTCTTGGAGCCCGTGCTCCTGAATAAACGGGCTGTCATGGTCCGCGATGCGTTCATTGTCCTGAAAGATGGACCAGATCGGGTGGACGATCAGCCGGGCCCGGTCGACATAGGCCGAGAGCATGTCCGCCATCGGTTCGCTGATGGTGAAGAGTCGATAGGCGCGCCGAAAGGAGCGACGATTGAGCCACGACCAGATCCGGTAGATCGGATGGCGCTCGCTCATGCCGGTGATTTTCAGCGAATCCGGGTAGACATCCCAGATCACCATGCTGAAGCGGTGGGGCAACACCAGGTTGAGCAGGTAGGCCATGGGCGGAACGGAGACGAACAACACCTCGTGGCACCGATAGCGTGTCATCAACAGCCACCACATCCAGATAAGCCCCAGCGCATAGGACAGCGCCTTCTTGCTAGCCGGCCGCTCATGCCAGCGATTGATCGTCCGCACCTCGATATCAGAATCAAGCGGCGCCCCCTGCACGTGAACGCTGCCAGCGATCAGCGTTACCGAGTCAAACTCTCGATTGAAGGCATTGGCAAAGCCGATCGTCAGGTAATTGGCCGCCTGGTTGAGGATCACCAGGCGGCGGGGCTGGCGTACATTCATGCAGCGCGAGCTTTGGAAGAATCGTTCCGGCGCTCAGCGACCAGTTCGGCGCAGATCCCCAGGATCTTTTCGGCCCGTTCAGCAGGGCTGTCAAAGGTCAGCAGCTGCTCCTGGCCCCTCGCCCGTAGCGTGTCCTGCAGCGGCAGGTCCTGGAGAAGACGGATGATCTGTTCTGCCGCAGCGTTCGCATTGCAGGGCTCGAAATACAGGGCAGCGTCCTCGCAAATGCTTCTGGCAAACCCGAGGTCGGTCGTGATGATCGGCTTTTCCATCTTCATCGCTTCCGGATAGGAGGCCGAAAAGCATTCCGCGAGGGTCGGCAGGAACATGGCATCGCACTCCCGATACAGGGACGGGCACTCAGGGGGTGGCACCGGGCCGATCAATTTGACTTGCGGCAGAACGGGGCCGCCGATCCTCTGGCGGTACTCGGACTCGGTCAAGGTCAGCACGAATTCGACGCGCTCGCGGATGTCCTTCGGCAGAGCCTGAATGATCTCGGGGATCAGCTCCAGGTTCTTGTGCGGGTAGTAGCTGGTCAAGGTCAGGAAGCGGAAGCTGCCCGTTGCCCGTTCAGGCAAGCGAGCCGGGAAATCCTCGGCCTGCTCATACCAGCCATTGTGATTATTGGTCACCGTGTACACCTTGTCGGTGCCCAGCAAATTCCGGACGCGCTCATTGACGTCCTCGGTCTGGACGATCAGAGCATCGGCCTCCCGCCGATACAGCCAGCAGTGCATCCATTTCTGCATCGCCAGGCGCATCCGCGCCTTGGCCGTCATCATTCCCAGCCGGGGCGATTCGGGATAGATGAAGAGCGGTCGATTGAAACCCACCAGATGCGGCGCACGACTACGCCAATAAGCAGGCCCAGCAGTGGTCACCACACAATCGGGCCGAATCTCCGCTTCCAGCACGGACATCTCGCGCTGCACCCGTCGCAATTTGGAAACACCAATTACGCCAAAGGCCTTTTCATAAAAATAGAAGTTGTTGGGAAATTCGTCAGGTTTAATCACCGAGCCAACCCCGGGCCCAAGAACCACATGGTATTCATTTTCCGGGTATGCGCCACATTCGTGAATGAATGACAGTGCGACCTGCACGGCCCCACCGAAACGGAGTTTTGCTGTATTGATTAGGAGTCTCAATTCACGGAGCCAAGTTTAGTGGTTTAGATTCGAAGGGAATCCAAACTTAAGAGCGCGGCTGAAAGGCTTGCCACTCATCTCGGATCATCTCCTCAAGGCCGAAAACGGGTTTCCAACCAAACTTTAGGAAGGCCCTGCTCGGGTCGGCATAGGATTCCTCTGGATCACCAGGCCGCCGCTGACCATACCTGAAAGTAATCTTGCGTTGACAAACACACTCGACAGTTTCGATGACTTCCTTCACTGAATACCCCACTCCCGTTCCGATATTCACTACTTCAAAGCCCGGTGATTCCGACGTTTCGCGCAATGCGGCAAGATGGCCGATCGCCAGATCCTGAATATGAATGTAATCGCGGACACCGGTACCGTCACGCGTAGGCAAGTCATTTCCGAACACTTCAAACGAGCCGTTCTCCAGCGCAAAGGAGCGGAAAATGGCGGGAAAAAGGCTGGTCGATTGATGGTGATGAAACTCCGCGAAAGCCCCTGATTGGTGTGATGCAACCGGGTTGAAGTAGCGTAACGCGACCGCACTGAAATCCTTCGTCGCCTGCGAGTGAAACTCGATCATTCGCTCGGCCACTTCTTTCGTGGCTGCGTATGGCGTCAACGCGTTCAGCTTCGCGTTCTCGGGAATCGGGACGACTTCCTGGTTCCCATAAACTGCCGCAGAGGAGCTGAAGACCAGTCGCTTGACTTCGCACTCGGCCATAACCCGCAACAGAGTGATCGTCCCTCCAACATTTGTGTCGTAATATTCAATGGCTTGCTCAACAGACTCACCGGGGTTCTTTCTTGCTGCCAGATGAACTACCGCATCGGGCTGGAACCCGACGAATGCTGCTTTGAGGTCGACAGCGCATCGAATGTCGGATTGAAAAAAGGTGAACTCACGGCCACCCAGACGCTCGATTGGATCAATGATCCGTGGGTTGCTGTTCTCGAGGTTATCAACCACTGCAACATCGCTACCGGCTTGCAAAAGCTCGACTACCATATGGCTGCCGATGTATCCAAGACCGCCTGTCACCAATACCCTCATACCGGGAGGCTACGATATCCGTTCTGCGAACCAGCAAGCTGCTTTGATCCGCCGAGGAAGAACTCACGATACTGGGAGAGGATCGCCGATTCACTATAGCCACTGAGCCAGCGCTGGCCCTTCTGCCTTACCTGCTTTCTCAGTTCTTCCGACTCAGCCAACTGAAACATACGCTCTGAAAGGGCTCTCTCGTTTCTGCTGAACAGCAATCCATACCGCCCGTCAGCCAGGATGTCTTTGCAGCCCGGACAATTCGATGCCAACACGGGAACGCCGAGAATATGCGATTCGCAGATGACGGTCGGCATGGCTTCCGAAATGGATGGCAGAACGAGCACATCAGCTTCAGCCAGAATCGGATACGGATTCGGCAAATACCCATGCAGCGTCACCTCATCTTCCAGACCCTTTGCCGCAATTTCCGCCTCCAGAGCCTCTCTCATGGGACCGTCGCCGACAATTTCAACGGAAAACCTGGCTCCTGCCAGCTTCAGCCGTGCCGCTGCTCTCAACAACAGACCTTGATCCTTCACCGGCAATAGGCTTCCGACACAGACAAATCGACATCGACCGTCTTGCCTCGACCCGGTTGCGAGATCCGGTCTGCCGGCCGACCACGGAGACTTTTCTGCAAGCGCTTTGATCCTTCTTGATGAAAGCAGAATCGGCAAAATGGCGTCCTCTACCCTGACCCCGAAAATCCTCTGAAAGGCTCTGCGCGCAGCCTCGGATACGAAGCGGATCTCATTGAGGTGACTGTACCGCGCCTTGAAGAGCCGAACCCTTGCCTTTTCGGAGAGCTCATTGACCGTGTAGTTGGGATTCGTCTCGATGTCACTGTGCACCATCAAATGTCGGGACGTCTTGCCCGGCAACAGAGCGAGCAAATCCGTCAGAAACGAATCCTGAAAGAAGATGACCCTTTCGTACTGCGCCTTCGTCCTGACTTTCCAGGCGAGCTTCAGGGGCCACTTGAGAACGTTCTTTCGGTACAGCCAGAATGTGATCCTGCCGACGATGCGTCTTCTGAACAGGTGAGTTCGTGACACGTGAGCCGGCAATTCATGTTCAAGCTCGCCACCGGGAAGTCCGATGAGCAAAGTAATCCGCTCGAGTTCGGACGGGTCGAATCTGCTGAGCACTTCCACAAGAGCACGTTCGGCGCCACCCCCCCGCAAGGATGGCGTGAAGATCAATGTGTGTCTCTTTGTCAACGTTCAGTTGCCTTTACATTCAGTGGCTGACTGGCGGCCGATCCGCGTCGATGATTGAGCAAAGCTGATCGGATGAGCAGAACTCGATGTCAGGCCATTTGCTCATAATCGACTCGAGAAGTCGTTCGAGAAGCCTGAGAGAGCGGTCGCGATGCCGAGTCGAATGGGAACCCACGTAGTTGATTCTGTGCGTACAGACAATCGCCGGTAGGCCCGATTGAAAGGCGGCGTCTATCTCGCGGATCGAAGACGCTGTCCAATCCCGATCAGCATCCAGATAAGGCTCGAAGAGAACATTTCGGACAGTGTAGAGCTGCCCATGCCGGTTCCGCTGGCCCGTATACCGGTACACGCGCCTCCGCTTCCCCGATTTTTTCGGCTGCGGTTGAACGTATCCTCTCTGGGTCTGAATACCGGAGACCCCCCGATTTGCAAGATGCGCTTCGACTTCTCGAGGAAGCACGTAATTGCATGCCACGAAGGTCCGACTAGACGCCCCGAACGTTGATTCGAACATTGACAGCCCGTCGTCAAGAATCCCTGTAAAAGTCTCCAGCTCCTGGTTCGACTCCACACTACAAGCAGCCGAGTAATGCTGTTGATGCGGCGAGGAGGTCTGAAGGCTCAGCGCAAAGATACGATGCTTGAAAGCATCACGTGTTGCTGCAATGCCGGCCTTGAGGTCCCTCATCCATAGCTGCGAATTAAGGTGCTCTCGGCCGTGGAACTGGGGAACGATTAACGAAGCTTCTACCGCTTGACGCCAGATCCCGCGCAGGTCCTGCGAATGATACGTATTGTATGAATCATGAAAGTGTTCGTGGAAGAATTGTTCGAACCCGCTCTTCTCGATCGCATCGAAATCCGGGTTGCCCATGACGGTATTGAACGTCATGACGGGGCTACTACGGCCCGCGCCAACCGCCTTATCAAGAATCTCGAATAGAAGCTCCAGGTCTTCGCGGTTCTCGAGGCAGTCCAGACGATCGTAGGGTGACTCTCCAAGCGCAATCCCGGCCTTTCTCAATTTTTCGGTGTCGACACCCGGAGGGATCCGGATCGCCCCCCAGTCGTCGGACTCAATCACCAGCAGTTTGCGGTCGGTCTTCCAGCTCCTTTGGCGAAGGTACCACTGCATCGCCTGACTCTTAGCAGCCGCCAGGGGCTTCACTGCGTGTGTCTCTGACTCGTCGTTACGGTTGACAGCCTCAAGGGAAGACGCTCGGAGAAGAGCCGGTCCCACGACTTCATCACCCGATCGATGCGAAATCTTCGGGCGTTGGCAAGAGCGTTTTCCCTGATGTCCTCCCGATCCGCCTTGGCAATATCGACAATGGTCTCGGCCATAGCATCCAGGTCAAAACTCTTGATGAGATAACCGCTCCTACCGTGCTCGATGATCCAACTGGCCATCGGATATGAATCGAAAATCACCGGTACCGTTCCAAAACTCTGCGCTTCGATCAATGTATTCGGAAATCCTTCGAACGCCGAAGTCATGAAGAACACTGCCGCCCTGGAATAGAACGAATCGGGCTTCTGCCTGCCGTGAAACGAAAAGCGCTGTAGTCCCATGGATTTCATTCGCTCGACGACCCGGTTCAGATCCGGCCCGTCTCCGACAATATCCAGTTCCCAGTCCGGGAGCCGTCGACTCAGTTTTTCCCATAGATAAGGGATAAGGTCTGCACGCTTCTGGGATTCGGCAACTCGACCCACCCACAACAAGCGCTTTCCCTTGGGGGGAACGCTTTCTAAAACTGCTGGGATCGAATTTGGAATCAATTCAATTTTCTTTTCATCAAAATCAGGGAGAAAGTAGCGGAGCTCCTCAATATTGGGATCTCCGAACATCACAAAAACGTCGTAACCCTGGAGAATCCGCCTCAGGTCCGCTCTGTGTCGGCGTCGATGATTCTTCAGGATCAATTGTTTGCCAAAGGGATTGTTCACCAAAGACCAAAAAGTCGGCGGAATGGCTTTTCGAATGTACGACTCAAGGTCGCCCTTTACCGAAAAGAGGGTGTTCCTCAGACATGCCACCATCAGAAAGCCCTGCGCCTCCCGAAGTGCGGCTGTGATGGCATGTTCATAGGGCATCTGATTAATCACCACATCGGGCCGAAACTCAGTCACGAATTCCTTCAATCGCTTCAGATTCACGCTATTCTCCACACCAAGAGGACCGGCGGAACTGACAAATTCTCCAAAATCACAGCCTACATGGCCATATTGTGCGAAGGAGAAAACTCCAACGCTATGCCCTGACCGAGCAAGTTCGGACCCGATTTTGAAGGTGGACATCTGTACGCCACCGGCATTTGGGTCGAATGCTGGAGTCAATACAAACACTATCTTCAGCGGCATCATCAAGACGGTGTGAGGCCGAGCAACACCTGTAATACGTACTTAATGGTCATATTAATATCTGGGTCAAACCAAACCAGGAAGGGTGCCACGAACATGAAAATACTTACATAGTCAATGAGCGTTGACAAATTATAAGCAAAGTAGGGCAGGAAGAGCAGAAGGCTCAGATGCATGCCGTAGACGTAGTAGCCTGGAGCAGCTCGGGGTATCTGCGGGCCTGTTTTCGGATGTGTCCTTGTCATCACAAATGAGGCCAGGATAAAAATGCAACCAACAAACCAGCTACGATTCGACAGAGCGAAAATAAACCACGTCGTATTTGAGAGTGTCAACGTTAAAAGACCAATAGAAAACAGGGACTTTTCACGCCAACCCATCAGAATAGGGTAAACACCAGCTGCCAGAAGCGTATAGACCAACACATTCAGCCCCCATTTCTGTACTCCTAATGCACTGAAGTGTTTCCACCAACGATCGCCGCGGCTGAAAGCGTATTCCGTTCTCTGTTCAAAGGTCCACTGCTCTTCTACGAAATAACCCGATACCGCAGCTTGCCCACGCTCAGTGCTTTCAACGATTTCCACAAATGTCCCAGGGTTAATGAGGGTAGTAAAACTCGATAACACAAACACTGTGGAATACAGAAGCGGCCTGTTCCCAAAAAATAGGACCGTTAGCGCTGGCAGTACCATAACCCAAAATCCGAAATGGATAAACGGGGGGAGCAGCATCAAAAAGATATATTTATTATTCTTTGTTCCGTAGTACTTCAAGCAGGCGTAAACAAGCACCCAAAGCCCTGTCCATGTCCTTACGGTATTCACACCTTCGATATTTTTTATCAAGAATAGCAAGGCGATAAAACCGAGAACCAGGTAGTTGACCCTTCGCCATTTGACATGACGATAAATTTCTAAAAAGCTTCCCGTAAAAAAATAACCGTACACAAAAGCCACAACACCAAAAAACAGTTGCGGCTGCCCCAAAAACCCCCCGGTCAAATAGGAAATAACATGCTTATAAGGATCTCGGATTTTTAGATTTGACGCATCTTGAAAAGTCAGCACATTCCATAGATCCTGCAAGAAAGCACTGAAGGACAACCCAACATAATGGTCATAGACTAGAGCCAAATGACGTACGCCGTCGGATCCGGCCCCAGTGGGATCATACTGGAAGATAATAGTCGCGCCATACATGGTCACGAAGGACGTTAATAACCAGTGGCGATATTTCTCGCTTGATGTTCGCCAGGCAGCGAGGATCAGGAAAATCGGGGCAACTATCGAAGCGAAAATCATATACCCCGTTCTCCCCGCAAAGGAAAGCCCGGTCTGACCAAGTTCTGAGGTTCTGACTGAGCCCGGACGTTGGAAAACTGAGCCGGAAGACTTTAACCTCATACCTATAGTTTCTTCCAGGAACGCCGCTCTCGGCGATTCTCTCGGAAATTGTTAAAGCGATTCCGGGGATCAGGCAGCCCGACTAGCTTTCTGAAAAATAGTTTTATCTCGAACACCACACTCCTCAAGGTCAAAGGCGTAAGTCCGCGCACAACAAAAAATAACCGTTCGCGAGTATTGCGGTTTTTGGGCGCCTTGTTTTCATGGGGGAATTTTGACAACGGCTTTTTAAGATCTAAAAAATGACAGAGTTCATCCCAACCATCTCCTCGCGCGAGATCAAAAATCAGTAGATCATTCGGTCGATTGACGAAATAGTTGCGGACTTCAATCTGGTGATTTTGGTAACGCTCAAGATAAAGTGATTCGTTACCGACAAGCGTTCCTTCGCCATAGATCCATTCATGAAGTGGGATGTGCATTGAACCAAAATGTCGTTTTGCGCTTTCCAGCCAGGCGGACTCATCTCTCACAGTTAAAATAAAACGGCTCCCTGGATAACAGGCATCAAGCTCTTTGTAAAGGCAGGCCCATGGAACGTCCTGAAGGGCATCATATCGGCCAGCAAGTTGCAGTGGAGCAGTAGTATTGCCTTGCGATAGAAAATGCACCATGTCCAGCCGACAGCCCAGAACCGAATAACCAAGCTTTAGTAGCGCAGCGCCGATTGTTGACGTTCCAGTTTTATGCAAACCAACACAGAAAACTTTGCTGTGGTCGCTATAATTCACCGAAGCAAACCTTCATGTTCGCAAGCCAATACCTGATAGTAACTTGAAGCCATCATAAATCAGGAATTTTCCATTTTCAGACAAATCATCGCCTGCCCACGAGGATGATTGTAATCAGAAGAGCGGTTTTCCAAATGGAATCGATACTTCTTTGCCAATTTTTCGAAGAAGCTTAGAGGATACTGAAAATCTGTATTGCTGCGACGTTCTCGATACTCACCAATATGAAAGGTAAAAAAGAATTTTGAATTTGGGTTCATGATGCTGGAAACATGCACGAAAGCCTCTTCGATATGTTCTTCCATGAGGTGGCTAAAGACCGATTGCGCCAGAATGAAGTCAAATGCCATTCCTTGGTAGTCTCTGAACTTCAGATCTTTGGCTTCATTGACCCGAAGATCAGGGTTCTTGTTTCCGAGGCCCTCCCTTTCGACAAGCTCTCTTGCCTTTTTAATGCCGCCGGACGAAATATCGAAGCCTGAATAATGACCGCGTTCTAGATACCTGATGAAATACTGGCCGCCCCGCAATGTGCCACAGCCGATATCGAGCATCGTGTGCCGCGGTAGCAAGCCCTCTGAGACCAGGAAATCGAACTGCTGCTGGCCCATCTGTTCCCACAGACCACCAACCGCCATTTTCTCGTCAAGTTTAGTCAGCGCATCGGTTCGCTGCGCATACGCGTCTAAATAAGGTTTCTTCGCAAAGGCACGGGACGTTGCCCTGACCTCCAGTCGAAAATAGATATCTAACAGACGCCTGAAGAGCCCTTTATTGCTTTCATTCAATCTGAACACTCCTTGACAATTGGTTTAGTGAATACTTTGATCAACTGCCGCTTGCGGCATCAACGGGAATTGGTTGTCTTCATTCTGAGCGAACTGCACCAGAAAACCAAGAACTGTGTCTTCGGCGGGTCTCTGAGGGATCCCTTTCCATGTCAATTTATAAAGCGGTGCGCGATCAGGCCCCAAAAGCAGACACTTGGCCACATCATCGAATCTTTCATTCAAGCCATGGCGCAATAGACCAACTGGCCCATCTGCTGGCACGGCTGGCATTCGATCCCAGATCGCCCGACATTCTGCGTCAGTTCGCACAAGGTCATAGAACGCATAATGATAAATCATGTATGGAAAGGTGCGGAACAGGCGTATCACTAGAGGGTTCAGCCAGAGTCGAGGCAGCTCAGTATTGCGACTCAGGATTCGGTGAATAAAATGCGCGGTTGAGCCCATCGGACGATCAAAATTTTCAAATTGATTTTCGGCCCAATATTTGCAGAGCTTGTCATACAGGCGCATAAGCAGTCGATTTCCTGTTTCGGCAGCGATAAACCAGTTCGATATCGCCCGGTCTCTACCCGGATATCGGTACAAAAATAGTCCGGCGGGCATCTGATCCGGCAACCAGTTGTCGAGTGGTCGTGTGAACCAAACCGTTGGATCTGCCCAAACTCCACCGTGCTTGATCAATAGTTGGGTTCGTATCAAATCTGAGCGATGGGCTAAGCTAAGTTGCTGCCACCGGTGATCCGGAATACGTATCGGATCGAGCCAGGCAGGGGCAGACCCCTGATCAAGAAGATGAATCTCCCAACCCGGATGAAGCTGGATCAAATTTCTTGCGCAAGCCTTGACGACTGGTGGGGCCGCGTCGAATCCTTGATGCCAATAGGTGAAGATCGTCTTGTGTAGCAAATCAGTCTTCACTGCGATAACCTTTTAAAAATCCAATCTGTAATCTTCTCATCTACAAAATAAGCGATATTTTTTTGGAGATAGCATGAATCAAGGCCTGCAGATGGTGGCCCTTGACCTCTCTATTCAAATGCTCAGAATCAGCATGACTCTTAATGGTAGTTGGCGCAAGGCACTTAGCAACGTCAACCCGAATTGTTTGCGCCAATCTTTGAGAATGTTGGAGGAATTGCCTTTTGTTTCTCGAGAATGTCTAACGTATTATAAATTTGGATCTTGGTGCAACAGCTACTGTTATGGGTTTGCTTTACTTTTTTCCCGTGGAAGCAAAGATGAATATCCTTCACAAGCTCGTTGACGAATCTAAAAAAATATTTCTGGAATGAATGCCACCTCCGATTTTTTTAAAATAGGCGGTGTACAGATCCTCGATAACATAAAACTGGTATCACTCAGCAATGGGAACAAAACGTTCAACGAGGCCTGAATATGTTCCATTCGATGGCTTCCGTCGTCTGGCACCAAATCGATTCCCTCCATCTCCCTAACTGTCTCCGGCAGGAAGATCGGGTCGTCCTGTGAACCGATCCGGACCTGCCGTGACAACCCATTGAACTTAGCGAATTCGGGAACCACATCGATACAAAAAATACGCGCCTCGGCGCCCAGGTATTTTCTCCACAGCTGGAGATTGGCACCCTGCGCAACACCAATTTCCAGGAACTCTATCGGCCGTCCTCGGAGAGAGGAAAAATGACGATCATACAAGAGGAATGTAGTGATGCCACTTGTTGACCTGCAAATCCGACATTCCGACAAAGAAGTCGAGGCGATCACTCTCAGGATCTAATGATTGGTGAATTTGGCGCTTGACATCTACAATATTTATTGAGGGAAAGCGAAAACTGCTGATGGGCGTCCGGCGAGGGCGGAAACCAAGTCGTTTTCTGATCTCCTTCGCAAGGAGACGGCAAACAGATTGCAAAAGATTAAATTTTTCTGTCGATGATTCTGACACTCTTGGGCCACACTTTCTCGGACACTGCGAAAACAAGAAGCGCTTCGCTGCAGGACGAAAGTGCAAGAGGCAAGCGCGGCAGAAAATCTCGTATTTGATGACCGAAATGCCAGTGGTATATGGGACCAATCCCGCAGCAGAAGTGATCATCTACAAAGCCGGTGTGTTCGCGATGTGCTGGCTCGTGATCCGCCGGGTCGATGCCGGCGTCGCGAGCAGTCCAGTAACTTTAAAAAGCTGAATTACCCTGACTCCCTCCAGTTTGGCCAACGTGGACATTCAATATGAATTCGCCCTTTAGCGCCTTTGCCAAGAAGGGGAAAATTGGCACTACCGGGATATCTTCGACCAACTGTGTTTTAATCCTATTTGAGGCTACAATATTGGCATTCTACGCTTAAACTGCTGCAGCCATGGAACCGTTTCCGCCGGTTAAATCTTGAACGATAAACACCCCGTTTCTTTTGTGAAAAACGCCTATTTCTGAAAAATCTACAAAGTCACTGACGTGCCTATCTTTAAGCATAAAAAGCAAAACCTCTGGATTGTTGCAGCGCCGAAAGTAATGACTTCGACCTTGCGCGCCCAAAGTTACTTTTACACTTACAAGCCATCTGCGAAAAATTTCGCTGCTTTTATGGTAAACATAGCTGTAAGCCGAAAAAAGAATCAAATTTGGATGTTATATAGAGACCCAGTTGCCCGCATTAAATCATTCTATAGAGATGCATTCCATACTCATCCTAAAAGAATGCTTAATGAACGTGAAAGCCTTCAATCAAACTACTGGCGTGCTAGTCAACGCCTCTTCTTCCCCCACCTTGGACTTAGTAACCAATCAGATGATACGGAAATTTCAGAAACTCTTACATCTACGAGCTTCGAAGCGATGGTTTCAGGGCTTCGTAAGATCTGGTGGAAGGATGCGCATCTTGCACCACAGGTTTTCCAGCTATACTTCAAATACAAGGCACTTGCGTTTAGCATTAAACCTGATATTTATCTAGATATTGAGAATCCAGATACTGCGTTACAGCTATCAACTAAAGATATTGATGTTTCCAAGAAAAAAAATTGTTCAGAAGCCAAAACAGATCTGGTGGTAAAACCCGAAAGCTTAGTTGTATTAAAAACGATCTACTCCGAAGACTTCCAGCGTTTCAACCTCTAATTACTAGGCGCCCTGCTTTCGTAATGCTCTTACTCCCAGTTCGGGGTATTGATGCATCCCAAGTTTTATAGGCACTCGGGATCAGAGAGGGCCTATCTGCTTCGGATCAAGGGAACGCACTTCCTGAGAGCCATCTGAACCAATGGTATTAAGGCTAGTCCAAATACCCTATTTTTTCGCAGTTCTTTTATCGCCTGAAATATCTTCTCCACGGACACTCTTTCACCATTAAAAATATTTCTTTTTAGTATGCGTCTCCCGAGCTTTCTTCTTGTCTTTCGGTGATGTCCTGGATGGTTACGACAAACCTTGGTGAGGTGCTTCTGATAGTTGAGTCGTTGATCTTCAACTTTGGCGCGATCCAACGCACTAAACATGGCACCGCCATGTTGACGTGTTACGAGAGGTTCAATCTCTGGCAGAAAGGTGGCATGTCCGATATCGGACCAAAAATACTTCATGAAAGAGTCTTCCTGCATGATCTGCATGAACTCATGGGGCAGTTTTTTGAAAACATGTCTTCCTACGATTGACTGGATTCGCCGATTTTCATGCGGACCTGTAAATGCGCCATCTTCTTCATACAAGCGCAAGGAGCGATGATAGGTGTAGCTTGTTTCCGAATGCGCTTCCAAATATTGAACTTGCGTCTTGAGTTTTTTCGGATCACACCAATAATCGTCACCACTCGTCAGCGCTAAATATTTTCCACGTGCGTTCAGCAGATTGTAGGCTATCTGGAAGATTCCCGTGGGCCGGCCCAGGATTTTGATATTGTTTTCCCTAGTGTGAAGGAAAAGTCTGATTCGATCCGGGTAACGTTCGGCATACTCTCGACAAATCTCTCGGGTGCCATCAGATGATTCGTCGTCGCCTATGATAATCTCGAACGGGAAGGTTGTTTCCTGAACAAGAATCGATTCGATGGCCGACTCGATAAAATTGCCGTGCTGGTAGGTCACGAGAACGACGCTTAGAAGAGGTTCTGACATCACATCGGTGACACGATTAGGAAACTCTTGAACCTCGGCTTTCTGATAACGCGATTTGAAGCGCTCAAAGTCAAGCCAGTCTCTCGTCAACCTTGGGTCAAGCATTAGATATATACGTTGAGGCCGCTATACTATTTGGAACGTCTCCGCTATTGAACAGCGCGTCATACCATGAGACGTCGGATGCAAGCACTTCGTTCAGGTATTTACGCTCCTTGATGCTGAGTTTGCGCGGTGGCACCGGCGCTAACCGCTTTCCTATTCTTTGCTTCACTTTCTGAAACGGCGCACTCCGACGTATCCGTTGGGGGAGAATGAAAGAAAGTGGATGACGTCTGAGCTGTTTTCGCTGGAGCTTTTCAGTTGTGTTGACCCGAAGCTTTGGATCGAGATCAATATCCGAAAGGTCCAGAAACCGAAAAAGCTCCTTCATCAGTCCTCTTGGATCGGATGCCAGCCTTTCGAATGGCACCAATTTGACCTTATCCGCTCCAAAGGTCTCGATCCAGAGCGGGCAGAAAACCGAGTATCTTGAAAACTGGAGATACGACATGTAGCCGTAACGATCTGGCCTAGCAGGATCATAGTCGTCGCCATCGTGTTTCAAAGCTGGAAGCAGCGGTCTTTTCTCCAGACCCAATCGATAACGCCACCGATAATGTGAAAATGCTCGCTCCACGGGGTGTCTGAGGATGATGATGATCATTGGGTCTGCCAGATCAGCACGGATCCTTTCGATTGCTTTAGGCCAGGGCAAATAGCCTGTTGAACTCTCACCGTAATACTGTGCAGCCGTCTTCGACTCGCAATCAAATATCGCGTTGTGCTTTGCAGGTCCCAATCGGTAATTCTGATCTTTCGAGAAGTAGTGAGGCTCTTTCGCACGACTCATACAGATATCGGGATGCTGGTCGAGCAGAGCGTGCAAGGTGCTGGTACCGCTCTTGGCGGCGCCCGGGACGATCAGATTGCACAAGTGGTCACTCATGATCGCCGCAGGCCTCACAAACCCTGGAAAGCTCCGATTGACTCAGATGCGGGCCGATGGGCAGGCTCAATACTTGCTCGGCCAGCCTGGACGCGATCGGGTAGCCGTCCGGAGACAATCCCAGATCTGCATAGGCTTCCTGCTTATGTGGCGGGATGGGATAATGAATCAGCGTTCCGATCCCCTTCGAACTCAAGTGGTCCTGAAGCGCTTGCCTATCGTGGGCCGTAACGACGAAGAGGTGCCATACAGGATCCGCCCAATCCGGAACCTCGGGCAGGGCCATGACCCGTTTTGCAGGCGAGAGGTGCGCGAGATAGACACGCGCTGCGTTCTGCCGCCGCGCCGTCCACTGATCGAGCCATTTCAACTTGACGCCGAGAATGGCCGCCTGCAGCGGATCCAGGCGCGAGTTGGCGCCTTTCGCCCGATTGACGTACTTTTCCCCGCTGCCGTAATTTCGCAGCAGTCGTACCTGCTCGGCAACCGCCTCGTTATTGGTCGTCACCGCGCCCGCATCGCCCAATGCACCCAGATTCTTTCCGGGATAGAAACTCCAGCAAACCGCATCGCCGTGGGATCCTATGCGGCGATCCCGGCAGCGAGCGCCGTGAGCTTGTGCCGCATCTTCGATCAGTTTGAGCCCATAAGCCTCAGCCAGATCGGCGATTCGATCGATCTCGGCCGGCTGGCCGTAGAGGTGCACCGGGAGGATCGCCCTGGTCTGTTGATCGATTGCGGCCTCTATGGCCTGCGGGGTAATGTTGTGCGTGCGAGGATCCGGCTCCACGGGCTGAATGATTCCGCCGACCTGGCTCACTGCGAGCCAGGTCGCGATGTAGGTGTTCGACGGGACGATGACCCCATCACCCGGCCCTATTCCGCAGGCCTTGAGTGAAAGCACGAGCGCGTCGAGGCCGTTGCCGACGCCGACACAGAAGTCCGCTTGACAGTACTCGGCCCAGTTGCGCTCGAACGCCTCCACCTCGGGGCCGCCAATGTACCAGCCGCTGGCAAGAACCCGCGATACAGCGCTGTCGATCTCGTCCTGAAGTTCCAGGTAGGGTGCCTTCAGGTCAAGGAACGGTACGTTCATGGCTGCTCTCGAATCGCTTGCAGAAATTCGTCGTAGTCCCTTATGTAGTCATCGGGATCGTAGGCGTGTGACGCGAAGACAAGAAGCACGGCATCGCTGGAATACTTGTACTGAATGCCCCAGGTCATCGGCGCCAGATGAAGACCTTTGCTCGGGCTATCAAGGAGGATTTCGTCGCGTCGCTCCCCGTCATCAACGACCACCGATACCGACCCATGGGCAGCGATCAGGAACTGGTGACACTGGCGATGGGCGTGCTCGCCTCGAATCTCTGAGCTCGGGACGTCGTACACCATGAAATATCGCGCGACCGAGAATGGAATCGCTGACGAAAACTCACCCACCGAGAGGCTTCCTCGTGAATCCCGAAATTTAGGAAGCTCATGATAGGTTGCACCCTCAACCTGGATCAGCGCTGCGGCGTCTTCGCCTTGCGGGCGAACGCTCTCATCAGACGCCTTTCGCTGTTCATGCGTGCCGGTATAGCCAATCACGCGAGCGGGATTTCCTACGGCGATGGAATTCGGTGGAATTGATCGGGTAACTACGGCGCCCGCGCCAACCATCGCGCCCTTTCCAATGGAAATCCCCGGCAACAGGGTTGCCCCGGCACCGATGCTGGCACCCGCACCGACGAAGGTCTTCAGGAAGCGATCCGGACGAACCTGCTCCGTTCGTGATCGTCGAGCAGAATTCCCGTGATCAGAAAGCCGGAAATGACGAAAAACACGTCTACACCGACGTATCTGCCGCTGGTGAACGGCACACCGGCATGGAAAAGCACGACGGGTATCACGGCGATAGCACGCAGCCCGTCGATTTCAGGACGATACTTCAGTCGTACTTCCTTCGTCTCTTTGATATAAACCAGCGGTATCCTGCCCGCGCTGACAACCTAAGCTGAATTTATGGACCATCACAAGCAGATTCTTTTCATGCACTCTGCCTGCAAATGCATCGCGACATGCCTTTGCTGCCCCCCTTCATCGAGAAGATGCATCTAATGCCTTTCTGAGCCGGTCAAAAGCGAGTTCGGCCCCTGCTTGACTGAGGTGATCATCATCAATGTACAGAACACTATTTTCATTCAGAACAAGCGCATCCTGTCCTTCAAGATACAAGTCTAGGATCGACACGATATCGCACGACTCATTCTGCAGACATATGCCTTCTACTTGATTCCTGCGTAATTCCCTTTCGGGATCGACCACGGCTGAAAGAAAAAACTTGTCATGCTCGTCAGGATCAACGCCAATATATGACAGATATTGAGGAACGTTTTTGTTGCCTATTGCCAAAACCGGCGGTTGCTCGATCATGAGAACGCGCGAGCCAAGGCCCGTTATATGACTGACAAAGTCACGGAAATATTCGGCATCAAAGGCACGCCCCCATCTCGCCGAGATGATGACGACACGCGGCCTCCATAAATTTAGGTGCTCAAGCTGCGATTGTCTGTATTCAGTCAATTCATGGCGATCGAAGCCATTTGCACCCGCGCTAGCGGGTTTTACCGGTATCTCATAAAACGGCTCTACGCCATTCGCGGTATGGTACGAAACCGTCTTCCCCATGGCCCGTGCGATCTCGTCAATCAGCTTAGACCACATCAAGGCATGAGAATCCCCGAAAACCATGATCGAAGGCTGAGGCTCGCCATGAAAATTCACGATTCCCCCGTTCTTGTAAGCCCCTTCAGATCCGGACTGCGTGCTTGACATGTCGATCCCGGACATTCTTATCCTGACGGCCTCCGACCTTTCCCACCTTGGGGCGACTTGATATTGATGCCCGTACCAAACTGTCGGCGCGAATTTCGACGTATCCTCGATCAAGTGGCGTTCAGCCAGCACGAAATGAGCCATCAGTATCAAACCGGATAACGAAAGTATGACAGGCAGGGATGATGTGGGTCTCCGAAACGGTCGCTCGATAAGGAAATAGGTGGTTATTGAGAGACAAAACGTAATCGCGATAAGTAAACAAAACGTCCATGTGGATTGCGTGCCAACATATGACATTCCAAAAAGAATGACAGGCCAATGCCACAGGTACAGCGAATACGATAACTTACCGATAAAAACAGGAGCTGCTCCTTTCATCAAGCTCCCGAATAACGTTTTTCTTCTCGGAAAAAAAGCAATATACAAGACGCTCCCAACGACGGCCAGGAAAGCATAGCCGGTCGCTCCCTGGCCTCCATCGGCGAGGACATATGCAGATGATATAAGCGCAAGACCAAAAACTGAAAGGCTGACGCAGAATCGTTCAGACACCTTCTCTATCAAAGATTGGCCTTTTTGAAATGTAGCAGCCGCTAGAAAGCATCCCGCACCTAGCTCCCACATGCGTGTCGGCAACAGGTAAAAGGTAGCGGTAGGATGCCTCTGCTCACCCAGCAAGAATAGGCAAGCGCTTGTAGCGACCAATAGTGCAAAGCAAGGCAGCAGCAGTTTACGATCCCATTGATAAACAAAGAACGTTAGAACAGGAAAGAAAAGATAAAATTGCTCTTCAACTGAAAGCGACCATGTATGTAGGAAGAGCGATTCTTTTGCAGCCTGACCCCAATAGTTTCCAGCTTCAAGCCAGTAAAAGATATTCGCATAGGATAGCAAAGCCGCAATCCCCTCCCGACCCACATTATTCAGATCGGGCGCGTACAGAGTAAAAAAAGCAAACAACGACGATGTGAATACGACAACTGCAAGGACAGGCAGTATTCTCCTAACACGTCGTGACCAGAAACGTCTGAACTTAAACGTTTCTCGATCTAAATCAGTCAGGATTATGCTGGTGATGAGAAAACCCGAAATAACAAAGAATACATCAACGCCCAAATATCCGCCCGGCAACCATTCGGCATTAAAGTGAAATACCAGAACGGGGATCACTGCCAATGCACGCAATGAGTCTATTTCAGCGCGATACCTTAAGCCTTCATGGCCTTGAGGATCGCGTTCAAGACTCCTAGCTCTGCTCTGAAGGTTGCTGGCTAAGCTTTCTCCCAATTAGATCACCATTATAAACATGTGAAAAATCGCACAATCCCTTGCGACGAACTTAGAATTGCCTTGAATAGCACGGTTATTACCAGTTGATCCTGTCTCGTTGTGAATCGCTTCGTGTGATTATTTGAGTGACGGCATCCGCTACAGCCACAATCACCCCTGTGGCTTGCTTTGTCGAATGTGCGAGCCCCTTGCGGATCATTTCGACTTGACGAATCTTTTCAACCGGAGCACTTTCTTCTGGATCAGACCAGCCAGCCCGAGCGCTCTTGCATCGTACTGCCTGAGTTCCCGCATTGTCGATCGAATTTGCTCGAGCGATAGACCTTCTTCAGTTTTTAGGCTATTTTCAATTATTCGTTTTCCCAATCTCTTTCTGATTGCTCTTTGTCGCCTGGGATCATTGCGACAGGTCAAGGCCAGCTGCTTGAGAAAATTGAGCCGCTGATCTTCTTTGCGCGATCGATCAAGTGAACTGAACATCGATTCAGAATGCTGCCGCGATACGAGCGGCGGGATTTCTGGCTGACGGACGCTACTACCAAGCGTGGACCAGAAGTATTTCAGGAATGCATCTTCCTGCATGATCGTTATGAATTCTTCGGGCAACTTCCCAAATGCGTTGCGCCCAACTATCGACTGGATCTTCTTTCCGACGTGGGGTCCGGTTCTTTAACCTGATTGCTCATACAATTGCATATGGTCGTGGTAGTTATAGCTCGACTTCGGATTGTCTTCCAGAAAGCTGACCTGAGTCTCGAGCTTCTTCTCACCGCACCAATAGTCATCGCCGCTCGTCAGCGCCAGGTACTTTCCTCGTGCCTTGAATAGGCTGTAGGCAATCTGGAAGATCCCCGTTGGACGACCGAGCACACTGATGTTATTGGCTCTGCGATGCAGGAACAGGCGGATCCAATCAGGGTATGGAATGGCATAGTCATGGCAAATCCCGCGAGTACCATCACTTGATTCGTCATCGCCGATAATGATTTCGAATGGAAAGGTTGTTTCCTGCATCAGTATCGACTCTATCGCAGATTTTATATACCGTTCATGCTGGTATGTAACAAGAATCACACTGAGGATGGGGTTTGGCACGGCATCGATCACACGATTCGGCACCTCTTCGACGCGAACTTTCTCGTGCAGTGTGCTGAACGTCTGGAAATCGAGCCAATCTCTTGTCAAGTTTGCGTCAAGCATCGGATCACATTGCGCTTTTTTCGACGTCCAGAATTCCGTTGCCGGTCTCGAATCGCGCTCGAAACCAATCGATATCGATTGCGAGCTCCTTGTTGAGATACTCGAGCTCCTCCTCACGCAGATGATTTGGCGGCACCGGTGTGGTCCAGCGTCTAATGGATCGCTTTATGGTCTGAAACGGTCCGCTTCGTCGCAGACGTCGAGGAAGAACGTAGGACAGTGGGTGACGCCTGAGCTGTTTGCGCTGGAGCGCTTCGGTTGAATTGATCATCAGGTCCGGATTGAGCTCGATCATCGAAAGATCAAGAAATCGGCATATCTCCTTCATGAGTCCACTTGGGTCGTGCGCGAGCTTTTCGAATGACACGAATTTGACGTTCTCTGCTCCAAAGTTCTCGACCCAGAGTGGACAGTACTTCGAATACCTCGAAAACTGCAGATAGGACATATGGCCGAAGCGGTCCGGCCTGGCGGGGTCGTAGCCGTCACCATTCTGCTTGAAGGCCTGCAGCGGAAGCCTCTTCTCGAGCCCCAGCCTGAAGCGCCATCGGTAGTGCGAAAATGCCCGTTCGACCGGGTGTCTGAGGATGATGATGATCTTGGGATCGACGAGGTCGGCCCGGATACGCTCGATTGCCTTGGGCCAGGGCAGATAGCCGGTGGAGCTCTCTCCGTAATACTGTGCAGCCGTCTTCGACTCGCAATCAAATATCGCGTTGTGCTTTGCAGGTCCCAATCGGTAATTCTGATCTTTCGAGAAGTAGTGAGGCTCTTTCG
>JGI12210J13797_10668552_pt1 | contig 37165 bp, 31 predicted proteins | sample ElkSlonscriptome_3_FD_13797 | JGI IMG/M metagenome (IMG submission 13797) | reverse complement strand
TACGTTTTCTACCGTCTGCACTGTTCACCAGCCAAGGGCTGTCCGTTCTGTGTCAGGGTAGCAGGCCGCCGCCATGAAAACAATTTCAGCGATGCATCAATTATACCAATTTGCTCGTCTTGGCGCTGCCCTCAATCCCCGCCTTTGGCATCCAATTAAGGGCGCACCTCGTCTCGCTCGTTTACATCCCGACGCTGATGCTGCGCATACAGCGCGGGGCTTTCACGAATTAGCTAAATTACGGCGATGTGGCTTAACCTTACTTAATACATTTTAAACGACTCTGGAATTCTCGCCAGCGGCGCGGGCGGCCTGTTCCGTCAGTGCCTCAGAGGTGCGGAAAGGCCTGATCTGCTCGGTCAGCTGCTGCGCTAGTGCCATGACCTCACCCCAGGCTCCGGCCTTTATTGCAGATTTTGGGAACAGCGCTGTTGATAGGCCAATGGCGGCAGCCCCCGCCTGAAGTAGAGGCCCCACGCTACCTAGGGTGACCCCGCCGCTAGGCACTAGCGAGATATGACCCAGCGGACCCTGCAGCGCCCGAATGTAGCTTGCTCCCCCTACCGCTTCAACGGGAAATACTTTGACGCTAGCTGCGCCAGCATGCCAAGCCGCCACAACTTCGCTGGGAGATAGGGCTCCGGGCACTATGGGGATTCGATAGTGACTTGAGGCTTGAATCAGCATTCTATCTGTGTGAGGAGTAAAAACAAATTGTGCTCCAGCAGTCGCTGCCTGGTGCAGATCTTTCGAGGATAGAATCGTGCCAGCGCCAATACGATGGTGGGGGAATTTCGATCGCAGCTGCGCCACAATTTCTGAAGCCTGGGGCGTGGTCCAGGTAATCTCAATCAGCTCCATTCCGGCTGATGCGACAGTAGAGGCCATTTGGTACGCCCCATGGGGGGTCGAGGCGCGAATCACTGCGATCGCCCGATGTTGCTCTAGCTGCTGGAGCCAAGCGGTGCGAATAGCTGTCAGAGTCATAAGCCTAGGGGAGAAAGCAAAATGGGAGTCGCAGCTGCGACTCCCACCACTGGCGAAATTGTACTTGCTTTCAAGAGCGATTCGCCAATTGCACAGGGCATGCCCTGTCGGTGACGTTAGGCGATGGCCGCTACCTTGACGTCGCTGGAGGCCAGCAGCGCCTGCAGCTCTTCAGAATCGACGGTCTCTTTATCGATCAGCATTTCTGCAAGCTCATCGAGCACGCTGCGGTTGCCGCTGAGAACGTCTTTGGCACGATCGTAGGCTTGATCTACCAACTCACGCACCTCATCGTCGATGGCTGCCGCTGTCTCTTCCGAGAAATCGCGCTCTGAGGAAATGTCGCGGCCCAGGAACATATTGCCCTGCTGGCGACCAAGGGCTACGGGACCCAAGCGATCGCTCATGCCAAACCGCATCACCATCTGGCGCGCAACGCGGGCCACCTGCTGCAGGTCGTTGGAAGCCCCTGTCGTGACTTCTTCATCCCCAAAGATCAGCTCCTCTGCAATTCGGCCTCCCAAAGCAACCGCCATCTGGTTTTGCAGGTAGGAGCGAGAGTAAAGCCCAGAATCCATTCGGTCTTCACTGGGGGTGAACCAAGTTAGACCCCCAGCGCGGCCCCGAGGAATGATGCTGATCTTTTGCACAGGGTCATAATCTGGCATCAGCGCACCTACTAGGGCGTGACCCGCCTCATGATAGGCCACCAAAGACTTACGTTTCTCGCTCATGACGCGATCCTTTTTCTCAGGGCCGGCCAAAACGCGGTCGATAGCGTCATTAACTTCGTCCATGGCAATCTCAGTCAGATCGCGCCGTGCCGCTAAAATAGCAGCTTCGTTGAGCAAGTTAGATAGATCAGCGCCCGTAAAGCCTGGAGTCCGGCGAGCGATCTTTTCAAGATCCACATCTTTAGACAGGGTTTTGCCGCGGGCATGGACATTGAGAATCTCAAGCCGACCCGAGTAATCTGGGCGGTCTACCACCACCTGACGGTCGAAGCGACCCGGTCTCAACAGCGCAGCATCAAGTACGTCAGGGCGGTTTGTGGCCGCGATGATGATGATACCAGTGTTGCTCTCAAATCCATCCATCTCGGTAAGCAGCTGGTTTAGAGTCTGCTCACGCTCGTCGTTACCGCCACCGAGGCCAGCACCCCGCTGACGGCCAACAGCGTCAATCTCGTCGATGAATACGATGCAGGGCGCGTTGGTCTTCGCCTGCTCAAACAGATCTCGGACGCGGGAGGCACCAACGCCCACAAACATCTCCACGAACTCGGAGCCCGAAATCGAGAAGAAGGGAACGCCAGCCTCACCAGCTACAGCGCGAGCCAGCAGAGTTTTACCGGTTCCTGGAGGACCCACTAGCAGCACGCCCTTGGGAATCTTGGCCCCAATAGCAGTGAAGCGGTCGGCATTTTTCAGGAAGTCGACGACTTCAGTCAGCTCTAGCTTTGCCTGCTCAATACCGGCAACATCACCAAACGTGACCTGGGTTTGGGGTTCCATTTGTACCCGCGCCTTGGACTTACCGAAATTCATCGCCTGGTTGCCAGGGCCACTCTGGGCACGGCGCAGCACGAAAAACAGCACAAGCAACAGCAGGAACGGAATCAGCAGCGTGCTCAACACCCGCAGCAGTACATTGTCCTCTGCCTGTGGAGAAACGGTAATGTCCACATCGTTGTCAATGAGCGTGTCTAGCAGCTCTGAGTCTGCTATCAAGTCAACGCCAAACTTCTCACCATCTTGAGCCGTCGCGATCGCCCGAGAGCGGTCAGCGTTGATCAAGACCTTTTCCACCCGACCTTGCTCTACCCGCTGCAGGAAGTCGCTGTAGGCCCAGCGCCCCTGCGCTGGCGGCTGGCGATCTAGCAATGCAGTCGCCAAAAAGATAATTACGACCACTAAGAGCGCATAAAGCCCTGCATTTCTCCACCGTTTATTCACTGGGAGCTGTCCTCCTAATTCCGTTTCTAATGTATCGTCGTGTATCGTTGCGAGCGTTGTATCAATATTGTTAACTAATATTAACTTATCTTAGACGGCTATGTGGCGCTTAGCCGGGCAAACGCCCCTAAGAAATTGCTCTTTTGTGACCTGCTAACAACAGATAATCCCGCTGAAATCACCCTAGCGATAGGCTTTTGGGCAGGACGAGGTCATGATTTTGGTCGCTATTCCCACTATGCTAAGTCTAGCATTTCGCTCTTAAGAATCAGAGGATGTGGAAACGCGGGCAGGGTGACGGTATCTAAGCCTCAGCTAGAGGCGCTGGTGTAGAAGCGCAGCGCAAAGCGCCAAAATGCCTGAGATAGGGCAAAAAGCATCGCAGCAAGGCCAAATGCGATCGCCAGCCAGTAGCTCTCTATGCGGTTGAGCAAAACCTGTGCCGGAACTGTCGTGAGAAATGTCACTGGGACGACAAATGTAAAGAACACCCGGTAAATCGCTGGATAGGCCACGATAGGATAGCGTCCCGCCTCCAACAGTCCCCGCAGCACCTCCGTAACGTTATACACTTTGACAAACCAAATGCTGGTTGCGCCCAAAACAAACCAGATGCTGTAGAGGCTGAGAAACCCCGCCATCAGAGGAAGGAGCGCCACAGCATATTGCCCAGGGGCGATGCCCAGTTGGATTCCAGCATAGCCAATGACAATAACGCCGAAGGCCATATCCGGCAGTCCCCAGGGGGAGACCGTCCGGGTTGAGAGCCAAAACTGAGAGCTGATGGGCTTGAGCAAAACAAAGTCCAGCGTCCCCTGTTGAACATGGCGCACAATGCGGCTGAGATTGGGCGCTAAGAACGTGGCGGCGAACCCCTGCAGCACCGTAAAGAGTCCTAAGACAATCAGAGCCTCAGTCCAGGACCAGCCGCTGAAGGTGTAGTCGGTGCGATAGAACAAAAAGAGACCAAACAGGCTGCCCGCCAGCCCGCCCAAGCTGGTCAAGCTGGCGATAACAAAATTAAGGCGGTATTCCAGCTCAGCCGCGATCGCAGCTCCCCAGAATAGCCGCAACACTCGGATGTGGCGGCCAACGTAGCCCACGACCCAGGTTACCTTCTGTCCCATCTCACTCTAGCCCCATCTTTGAACCGTCCCCCCGATCTATACGTTCCCCCGATTTATATCGCTATCGAGGCCTGCGATATCGGCGGCATTGCCTTGGCTTAGGTTTTGCATTTAATTTTGGCTGCATCGCAGGTTACAGACTAGACTATGCCATAGCCGCTATCTGTAACCTGCGACGGCTTGGCATATTAGTCCAAGCAATAGCGCTCAAGCAATAGGTTAATCTGTTCAGCTTTCCTGCAATCTATCTCCTATACCCCATGACCTGGTGGCAAAAACTTCAAGATAATTCCCTCGCCCGCCTAGGTATTGTTATTTTGGTGGTGCTCTACAGCATGGCCCTCAGCGCCGAGTTTGTTGCGCCATACGATGCCTACAGCACTCAGGCTAATGGCTCGTTTCTCCCCCCCACTCAAGTCTACTGGCGATCGCCAGCCGGGCAGTTCATTGGCCCCCATGTCTATCCCACGACCCTTGGGCCGGTCGATCTCGATACTGGTGAACGAGAGCTGCAGACCGATTACGATCAGCCGGCACCGTTACGGCTTTTTGTCTTGGGGACGGAGTATCGCTACCTTCAGATCAAGCTGCCCCTGCCAACGCAGTTTTCCGTCTCAGAGCCGGCGTTCGAGGATGTGGAGTTGCTGCCCGGAATCCTGGGGCGACGCCATCTGTTTGGCATCGCTGACAGCGCGGCGACGGAGGCTCGCATCAACCTTCTTGGGACAGATGAGCAAGCTCGAGATCAGTTTAGTCGCCTTGTCTATGGCAGCCGCATCAGCCTGAGCATCGGTTTGATCGGCATTGCAATCTCGTTTCCCTTGGGCATGCTGGTGGGGGGGATCTCGGGCTATTTTGGCGGCGTGGTCGATGCTGCTCTGATGCGGATTGTAGAAGTGTTGATGACAATTCCTACCATCTATCTGTTGATTGCCCTCGCTGGGGTGCTACCAGCCGGATTGAGCAGCTCTCAGCGGTTTTTGCTCATTGTCTTGATCACGTCGTTCGTTAGCTGGTCAGGGCTGGCTCGGGTCATACGGGGGCAGGTATTGTCTATCAAGCAGCGCTCTTTCGTTCGCGCGACTAAAGCCATGGGGGGGCGATCGCTCTACACCATTGTCCGCCACGTACTGCCTCAGACAGCGACCTATGTCATCATTGCCTCAACCTTGGCCATTCCCGGCTTTATTGTGGCGGAGGCTGTCCTCAGCTTGATTGGCCTAGGGATCCAGCAGCCTGACCCATCGTGGGGCAATATGCTCTCCCTGGCCACCAACGCATCGGTGCTGGTGCTGTATCCCTGGCTGGTATGGTCGCCAGCGTTCCTCATCGTCATCACGGTGCTAGCGTTCAATCTGTTGGGAGACGGGCTGCGGGATGCCCTAGACCCGCGAGACATGAAAAACTGACGGGCGGGCCATGGGCCTATGATCAAACCGGGCTCTGACCGTAAAAAGGCAGCGCCTCGGACCAATGGGGGCGATCGCCCTGACGCCACCGGGCCATGGCCTGTGCCAAAACAGCGCTAACCGTTCCCCCCAGAGGCCCCGCAGCAAAGACATCTTGAATGGGGTTCGGCCAGCGTTGCTTGACCTCTTCCCAGGCAGCCTGATCCATGACAGTATCCGGCAATTTAGGAACAAGCTTGATTAGATCACCTTGGCGCTGCGGCGCGTAGATGGCAGCAAACACTTGGCCGCGCCGCGCCGGCATCTCTACGGCCATATCTCGTAGGTCAGCCATCGCTGAGGACTCCTGGGCCGCTTGCCGAGCGACAGCCTTTAGGGATGACACTGGAAAGAGGGGCAGGTCGAGCTGCTGGGCCAGCGTTCGCGCCGCCACAACCCCCACCCTTGTACCAGTAAATCCTCCTGGTCCTTGGGCCACGGCAACTAAGGCAATGTCAGACCAGCTTAGGGGCTGAATAAAAGCCTGTAGCCGAACATGGATTTGGGTTGACAAGGCATGCCCTAAATCCCACACCTGTATTCGGACCGCTTCCGGTGGGGACAGGCTCGATGGGGCATCGCCCAACGGCGCAACGGCGATGCCGAGTTCTGGCGTGGTGGTGTGCAGGGCTAGGGCATAGCGAGGGAGAGAATCAGACAAAGGAGTTAAGCTGCCGGAGCGTCTATTCTATTGTCGCGAACTGTTGCCCCCCAAACCAGCGGCGGCTGAAACCCGAGCTAGAACTTTTGCACCTGATCGATCAGATGCCCATCTTTAAATAAGTCGATGCCAATTGCTGACTTCATCAGATAGGCCAGCATGAAAACGAACAGGCTGATGAGCAAATTGAGGCTCAGCAGCAGCGCCACTGCGGCGACATAGTTGCCAGCGCGGGTAAAGGGATTGGGGCGATGTTGGCGCTTGCGGGCTCGGCGGTCTTTGCCGACAAACAGCACAACATAAAAGCGGGAAATAATGAGATCGACCGTAAAGCGCAGATCGACGATTTTGGGAGAGGGTTTGGGGATGGCGATCGCCAGCAGCCGCCTGACCTCACTGAGCTGATGGTGATCTAGACTAGCCCGGACATCAGCGCTCATTCTCCCGAGGTAGTCATCTGCTGTTGGTGCTGTCTTGTTTGATGGCGACGGCTGCTGCTTTGATGGATAGTCTGAATGTTTGGCATAGGGATGGGTCATAGCTCGTGGATTGTGATAGGACGAGATGGGACGGTCGATTAGAACCAGTGGTCATGGAGCAGCCAGCCTGCAAGCCCGGCCAAGACTATAAAAAGAGTGAGTCCTGCCGGGGCATAGCGTATGGGTAGCCCAAGGCTGCGTAAAACCTGCTGGCTATGGAGTCGGCCATGGCCCAGTCCCCCCAACCACAGCATGGCCCCAATCCACACAACCATCAGCAAGACGGCCCATTGTCTGACATCATGATTGGGCAAAATGACCTCTAGGCTGGTGGGCCAAGACTTGCGTAGGGTCGCCATGGACATCAGCATGATTAAGCCCACGTTGGCGATCGCCAGGCCGTCGAGACCGACATGACAGAGGTAAACCACCACCATGGTGATGCCGAGCCAGCCGTACCACGGTGGGCCAAATGCTGCCGTCAGCCAGGCTAGACCTACGGTTGTGAGCCAAAGCGCGGCTAGATATGCCAGAGACAGGCGAGAGCGCCTGCCTTGTTGAAGCTGTAAATTTGACATGGGGATATCGCCAGCACGCTACAGTGCCAGTATTCCCCTCAATCAGGCGTCAGAAACGACCTTCAACGGCTTCGGCCATGCCATCGCGTGAAGCCTTGATGTAGCCTACTGCCAGTTTTGCCTCAGTCGCTACCAGCCCCAGGTGTTGACACCGCCCTTGAACGGCCCCACAATATCGGCGGTGATCCATCCCCCGTAAAAGTCTCCCGGCTGGGCCTGAACCTGTTCGTCATCCAGATAGCAGGCGTCCATCCGGCTCGGATAGACCGCGATGTAGTCTTTGATGGGTGCAAAGCGGTCCGTGGGCTCTGGGTAGTACCAGGCGACCTGCTCAGCGGTTTTGTCTCCCACCGTGATGGTGTAGTATGCTGCGACGCCCTTCCATTCGCAAAAGCTACGGCGGCTGATGGGATGAAAATAGGCCATTTTGACGTCTTCCGGCGGCACATAGTAGACCGGTGGGTGGCTGGTTTCCAGTACCCGCATTGCCCGCTGAGTATCAAAAATCGTCTCACCATTAAATAGCGCACGGACCCGCCGTGACGAGAGCTCGAGGGCCGGTGGACGCGGGTAGTCCCACACTGATTCTTGGCCCGGACCCGGTGCGATGCGCTGTGGTTGCATGATGGGCTGACTCCATTGCTCCTTGCTTTAGCATAGCGGCTAGCGCTCGCTGTTGAGGGTGCGAATGCGGCGGGACAGCAGCCGAATAATGTTGATGGCAATTTCTGGAGTTTCGTCAATGGCTTCGTAGAGCTGCTGTTGAGTGAGTAGGAGGCAGTCACAGCGCTCGAGGGTCATGATGGATGCCGAACGGGGCTCTGCGTCAAATACTGCCATCTCGCCGAAGCAGGCTCCTTTCCCCAATGTTGCCAGGGTGCGATCGCCAATATGAACCTTCACTTCTCCAGAAACGACAATGTACAGCGATCGCCCTTCCTGGCCTTGGCTAAAGATTGTGTGATTGGACGGGAACCCAACTTCATCCATTACAGAGGCTAAGCGCACCAAGAAGTCGTCCCGGAGCTCCTTAAATAGCGGAACTTCTCGGATAAACAGCAAGCGGTCGATACTGGCTAGCATAAATAATCCAATTCAAGCAAACGCGGGCAGTGTAGGTTGACGCGAAATCTAGAATAACAGTGCTACAAAAATGACCAACTGAGATTACACTAGCCACAGGCTAGCCAAATATCTTCAGGAAACCTGCGATCGCGTACTGACTACAGTCATCTGGGCGCGTAAAGAGGGGAGGAGGACCCCCGCCTCCGGGTGACATCATCAAAATTGGTTCACGACTAGGTCACTGATAGTTTGGTCATGATGTATATCATTTAACCTAAGCCGACGCAACTATAGTGACGCTCCACCGTGTTACTGCCCTTAGTCTATTGCCGTTGCCACTGTTGTAATTCTGTATGCTCACGCTCTTGCCTGTTTTGTCGATGTTGCTTGCCCAAACTATCGCAGCCCCGACACCATTACCCAATCGCGTTTCGAGTCCGATTCTGCCCCGTGCTATCGAGCGCCAGCAGGTGGTACGCCCGCTTCCCAACGAATTGGATAACGTCCCCGTTTTCAACAGCAACAGCCCTGAACTCGTGATATCTGAAGGAATTCTGCTGTCGACGTTTCCTCCCAACGGAATGGCCGTACCGTCAGCCCACCTCGACTTTGCCTTTAACGATCGCTTTGATATCTTCACCCACCATATCGCTAGGGGCTCGAACCCAGACGATAGGCGTACGCTGTTTCTAGGGGTCATTCTATACAACCCCAGCGATCGCCCCGTATCGGTGGAGGTGCTCCAGGGCGTGAGCTACCTCACCAACGAAGCCCCCTACCTAGACCTAGCGCCCTATCTGGCAAATCCCCATGGCACCATCTTTGCGGGGCCGGGAAGCCGCACCATGAACGACATGCTCCGGGGGATTCGACAGCCCCATTTCCCCTCTCGCATCACGATTCCTGCCGGATATACCCATCTGTTGGTCAATGCTCCCATTCCCCTCAGGCGGCTGACGGTCCCCACGGACGGGTCACTCATGCCAGGACGCTTGATTCCAACCCCGCCTAAGCCAGAACCGAGCGCCACCCTTTTAGACGGTTCGCCGACCGACCCAGCGCAGCTCGAAGCGCTCAAACCTCAGCCGGTCAACCGTTCCCTGCCCACCAACGGCCGCTCCTCTTTGATGTACCTATCGAGCGATGGGCCCATTCATGTCGCCAGTATGGCGATGTACGCTCCCACGACCCCCAGCGAGAGCGAGCGCGTTCCTACCCTATATGAATGGCAGCAGCTCTTGCTGACTCGCGGGCTAGCCGGTCCCCGAGATTACCCTCCAACGCCGCCCGACGCTCAGCAGTTCAGCCGCTTTTTCTATGGTCGTGTTGCGGGGGTAGCCCAGGGCTCACAGTGGTCCACAACGCTGACTGACGATCCTGATAGTAATACGCTGAGTATCCCAGATCCGGGAGAATATATTTCGTTTGCCCTCAGTACGGTAGATCGCAATACCTTTGGCACAACGCAGATTCAAAGCGCTCCAATTGTTGCTCGTTATCCTGATACGGCATACCGAGCCCACGGCAATTATGGCGTTCGATATGACTTGTCTTTGCCTTTGGTCAATTCAAGCGATCGCACCCAGACGGTCACTATTGCGTTGGAAACCCCCGTTCAAAATGAGTCGTCGCCAGACGCGCTCAACTTTCTCAATCCACCCAACGATCGCATTTTCTTTCGGGGCACCCTGCGATTTCGCTACACTGACGACTGGAATCGCCAGCAGACCCGATACTTCCATGTGGTCCAGCGACAGGGGCAGATGGGGGAACCCCTGGTCACGATGCGACTGCCTCCCCGAATGCGACGCATGGTTGAGGTTGAGTTTCTCTATCCACCCGATGCAACCCCGCCGCAAGTTTTGACGGTTCACACCGTGGAGGACGCACCCTGAGGTTATCCTGTCGGCGCTGGCGCGCTGCGGTCTAGCCGCGCTATGGCTGTTCGATACAGGCATCTAACGAGCAACCTCCATCTCAGAATTCCTGAACTTCCAGGCCGCACCCAGCAGCCGCACCCAGTTCCGCTGTACTTGCTTGGGGGTACAGTTCAGAATCTTAGCGATTTCGCGATCTGTGGGCAGCCCATTGTCGCGATCGCGAATCTGCTGCCGCTTGAGGTGGAGTAACTGCCGCTGCTGGGGGGAAAGTTGGTCATAAAAGAGATCCCACTGCGCTTCCGATAGACCTAAGTTTTGGTCTAAGTCTGCCCCGAGCCATTGATGAACCATCTGCCAGTTGCGGGAGCAGGAAAATTTCTCCACGTGATACTTAAACCGCTGCTGGAGATAGTCGCGCTGGCGCGGGGTCAACCCCAGCACTTCATCGATTTCTGGCGCTGACAAATCCTGTAGCTTGAGGGATAGATAATCTAAACAGTCTTGCTGATTCTGCTCGCTCAAGTAAGAGACGAGTTCCGTGACGACGCGTTCCCGGAGGACGGCCTCAGAGGGGTCTACGGCATCCAGCACCATTTGTTCTTTGACCTGCTGCACTAGGGGAGAGCGGCTGTACATTTCGGCCTCTTCTGTGCGGCCCGATTCAATTGCGGCCTCAAAGTCAATGGAGGTTTCGCTGGGCTGGCGCTTGCAAAAGGCTTGAGCCCGCAGTACGACAAGCTGCTGATTTCGGCAGCCCGGCAAAGAAATGCGCCGCTTAGCGTACTGTTCTGTAAAGGCCATGTATTCCGATAGCTCAATGCGGCTGCGGGGGCGGTAGGTCTCTGGCAGCTCGTTTTCCCGCCGAAAGCTCTTAAGTACCTCAATATAAAATCCCTGGAGGAAGTCCTCAATCATGTTGTAGCGGGCCTGGAAGCCATAGTTGCCCCGGCTAGGAGCAATGTGCCGATAGACCATAGCACTCAGACTGCTGTGCAGATCAACCCGGCCTCGGCGAGAGCCTGAGCGATAATACCCCATGCACTTGTTGATTCTGTGATTGGCTAGGGTTTGCTGCCAGGAGCGCACTTCCCCCGATTGCTGAATGCGATCGCTCTTGCGGCAGATGCGCTCAACTTCGCGGGTCAGACGCAGGGCAACAGACTTGACGCTAGCTGTAATTGAGTCGATATCTTTTTCAAATGCATCAATAATAAAGTGATATAGGAAGGGTAGTTCTGTAGGCGCACCGTCAGCGGCATCTGCAGAGGGTTCTGAAGATGGGGTTGGCTCAACAACAGGTGTGTCATGGGCGCTGTCGGCATTCTCCGCAGAGTCACGGACACCAGATAGGATTTGCGTGTTCTTTTTGTATTCGGTAGTCATTGTTTAAGTCCTTTGGTGATGCACGGATGCTTGAGTTAAGGCGGTTTGAATTGGCCTCGTTTAAGCGTCCACACTTCAGACTGTATGAAATCGTACCCCTGCTTACTTTCCTGACTGTGTCACTCTCTTAAGTAACTTGAATTCTGTTGGGTGGCTTCTGGGCGTCAGGAATGGTAGATGAGCCAGCGAAACAACTGCAATAGGTTGATGTGGCTATGTTTCAGTCGATTGAGTCCAGAATGATCTGCACGATTGTCAGGGTCACCTATTGGGATGATTCCGAGCCAATCCCCCAAGTGGTTCACCCTTTCCTTCCTGATGGTGACACAAGCGAGGGGTTAATTGTTCGAGACGTTGGGTTTGGTCTGTGGCGTTGGGCCTATCGCCCAGAGCAGCGATTTTGATTTGCACCAGCAGGCGATACGATAAGCGAGAGGCCTGATGCGTTGAACCTCTCGCTATACTGGTTTCGATATTAAGCACCTGACCTATGGCGATCGCTTACTTTGACTGTCCAACTGGCATTGCAGGGGATATGTGTTTGGGGGCCTTGGTCGATGCGGGCATGCCCCTATCCCATCTGTCAGCGTCCCTCAAACAGCTGTCGGTTGCCAGCGAGTTCGAACTGGCTCTAGAGTCAGTTCGACGACAGGGACAGCGGGCCACCAAGCTCTGGGTCAAGCTGCGACAGCCATCGGCGACACATGGCCATGGCAACAGCCATCACTCCCACCCAGATATTCACCCAGCCTCTCTCCATGGCCCTAGCCGTCGCCTGCCGGAAATTATCCAGCTGATTGAGCAAGCTGACCTGCCATCCCGCGTCAAAACCTGGAGCCTAGCGGTCTTTGACCAGCTGGCCCAAGCAGAAGCCAAGGTTCACGGCATTCCCCTTGAGCAGGTCCACTTTCATGAGGTGGGCGCAGTTGATGCCATTGTCGATATTGTTGGCACCTGCATTGCCCTAGATTGGTTCAATATTGAACAGCTCTATTGCTCACCTCTGCCCACAGGGGGAGGTACCGTAACGGCGGCCCACGGTCGCCTGCCGGTTCCCGTCCCTGCGGTCCTGCAGCTCTATCAGCAGCGCCAGGTTCCTATCTACAGTAACGGTATTGAGCGGGAGCTGGTCACCCCAACAGGAGCGGCCCTGATGACAACCCTGGCGGCCGCTTTTGGTGCGCCCCCGACCATGGCGCTCCAGCAGGTGGGTCTTGGTGCCGGTACGGCGGATTTGGCTATCCCCAATATGCTGCGGGTGTGGATTGGGGAGGCAGCCTCCCCTGCCGTGAAAGCGCCTTCCTCGGAGGCGATCGCTCTGCGAGAGGCAACTGAGCCCCTTGGCTCACGGGAAGCGACCGAGCCCCTTGGCTCACGGGAAGTGATCACCGTCTTAGAAACCCAAGTGGACGACCTCAGCCCGCAGGTGATTGGCTACCTCTTTGAGCAACTGTTAGCGGCGGGGGCATTAGATGTGTTTACCCAGGCGATTGGGATGAAAAAGAGCCGCCCCGGTGTCTTAGTCAGCGTGGTTTGCCACCCCGAAAGGGCTCAGGCCTGCGAGACAATCTTGTTTCAAGAAACAACGACATTGGGGGTACGTCGCCGCAATCAGGATCGTACGATCATGCACCGCACCACAGAAACCGTTGAAACCCCCTACGGAACCGTGCGCACTAAAGTGGCTCGTTCTGATGCCCATCAAGCGGTGATCAACGCTCAGCCGGAGTACGAAGACTGTGCCGCGATCGCCAGAGAAACTGGACTGCCCCTGCGGCGCATCTACAATCAAGCGCTGCAGAGCTGGCAGAGAGCTAATCCCGACAGCCCAGTCTAGCCCTACGGCAAGCTCAGGCGAACTTGAGAGCGGGCGACTTGAGCTGCTTACAGAGCCTCAGCTCAGTACCCTCGGCATTCCACTGAACGCAGTCAAACACCTGGTGCAGGATATACAGCCCGCGACCGCCTTCTTCCTGTTCTACTGGGGTTTGTTTGCAGCATTGCTTGACGCTGCTCGAAGCGGAGGAGAATCCTGACCCTTGGTCTGATATGATCCACCAGCATTCGTGGTTGAAGGCGAAAAACTGAACTAAAACAGCCTTGCCGGGGTCAAGTTTGTTGCCATGCTTTGCAGCATTGACAAGCGCCTCTTGAAGCCCTAGTCTCACCTCTGGTTGACATTGGGACGGCACGTCAGCCATCAAAATATCTAGGACAGGACAGAGATGAAGCGTGGAAGCGAAGCTTAAAGTTCCGTACTTACGACCCAAACTCGGACGTATTGCAGCTGCAAGCACTCTAGAACCTCACCGTTGATTACAAACGCTGTCAGACAAAAAAAAGATCTGATGTATGCCCCACTAGTACGGCCCAGTAGGGTTTTCAGCCTATTGACATTCTAGCATATGCTTTTTGGGGGCCTGCTCTTTTGTGGTGCCCATGGGGCCGAATGGGACTGTATAGGCGCTCAGGCTCTGGGTTTAGGATAGAAGGCAGCGTCTTTTGCAGCAGCACCATGACAATTCAATTTGGGCGGGAAATTTGTGGGCAGCTGGAGGCTGCAGCGTCTCGGGAGTGGCTCGTCACAAACGGCATTGGCGGCTATGCCTGTGGGACAGTATCCGGACAGCTAACCCGGGCCTATCACGGTCTGCTGGTCGCCGCTCTCAATCCTCCTGTCGAGCGATCGCTGTTGCTCACCAAGCTAGATGAGACGGCGACATATCGAGGACAGCAGTATCCGCTCTACAGCAATCAGTGGAAAGCAGACCGGTGGGACGACAGCATTGTGTCGCCCCATGGCTACTGCCACATTGAGCATTTTGAATTGGAGGGAACAATACCGGTTTGGACCTTTGCCATAGGCGATGCGCGGCTGCAAAAGCGAGTGGGAATGGTGCGGGGCGAAAATACAAGCTATGTGCGCTATGAGCTGACGCGAGGGTCAGGCCTTGATCTGTCGATCAAAATCATCGTCAATCATCGAGACCACCATGGTGGGAGCCATCCGGGAGACTGGCGCGTTACGGCAGCGGGAAACGGCATCTGCGTTCAGGTCTCAGAGGATGTGCCCTACTATGTTTTCCCCTCCGCAGGGTATCCCAACAAGCCCCAAATAAATCCCCAATGGCTGCGCAACGTCGGTCTCGCGGCAGAGCATTATCGGGGGACGGGGGACCGCGATGATCATCTGCAGGCGGCGGTGTTAGAGGTGCATTTAGAGCCGCACCAAGGGTTGACCCTTTTGGCGACCACTGAGGCCGCCTATGGAGAGAGGCCGATTGACGAAACGGCCCTGTTGCGCGATCGCCAGCGGCAGGATGAGGCTCTTGTGGCCCGCTGGCGTGATGATATCGTTGAGCAACCGAGCCCCCCCGACTGGCTAGCCCCTCTGGTTTTGGCAGCCGATGCTTTCATTGTCGACCGCGCTACCCATGGCGTCGCCGGAAAGATTCCCGGCAAAACCATCATTGCGGGCTACCCTTGGTTTGGCGACTGGGGTCGTGACACCATGATCAGCCTGCCAGGCTTGACCAGCGCCGTGGGTAGACCTGAGCTAGCGCGGCCCATATTGCAGACCTTTGGCCAGCATCTCAGCCAAGGTATGTTGCCCAACCTATTTCCTGACTCGGGACAAGCGCCGGAGTACAACACGGTGGATGCTGTCCTGTGGTATTTCGAAGCGGTGCGCAGCTACTACGACAAAACCCAGGACCGTGATCTGTTGTCGGAGCTGTTTCCCGCCCTTGTCGATGCCATTCAGTGGCACCAGCGGGGCACGCGCTACGGCATTGGGGTAGACCCTGAAGACGGCCTGCTGCGCGCCGGAGAGCCAGGGGTACAGCTCACCTGGATGGATGCCAAGGTGGACGACTGGGTCGTGACGCCGCGCATGGGCAAGCCGATCGAGGTGAATGCCTTGTGGTACAACGCCCTGCGGGTGATGGCCTATTTCGCCCGTTTGCTGGGCCAGCCAGACCGGGAGTTTCTTCAGCTTGCCCAGCATTGCCGCCTGGGCTTTGGGAAATTTTGGAGTGTGGAACAAGGCTACTGCTTCGATGTCATCGATACGCCCTATGGAGATGATGCCTCTCTACGGCCTAACCAAATTTTTGCGGTCGCCCTGCCCTATGGCAGCCATCTTCCCGGCGAGGCGCTGCTTCCCCCTGAGCAGCAGCAAGCCGTCGTAGACACCCTATCTGCCACCCTCCTGACCTCCTACGGTCTGCGCTCCCTTGCCCCCCATCACCCTGACTATGTAGGCACCTACGGCGGCGATCGCCTTCAGCGGGATGGCGCCTATCACCAGGGCACGGTGTGGGGCTGGCTCATGGGGCCGTTTGTTCAGGCCCATTGGCATGTTTATCGCGATAGGGCAGAGGCCCTGTCATTTCTGACGCCATGTGCTGACCACCTCAGAAATGCTGGCCTCGGCACCGTCAGCGAGATTTTCGACGGGGATGCCCCCCACAGACCTCGGGGCTGTTTTGCCCAAGCCTGGAGCGTAGCGGAAATTCTACGCGTTTGGCAGATGATTTCGGGTGCTATTTGAGCTAGCGTAATGGCGTCTGACGATAATCAAGATGTTTGCACTCCGCGTCACAATGGCGCTGCCCGAATTACACCATTTCACTCAAGCTCTATGACACCCGAACACCAGCGGCTCGAAGACTCTAAACAGCGGCGCGTGCACTGGAAGCATTGGGGCCCTTACCTCAGCGATCGCCAGTGGGGCACAGTGCGAGAAGACTACAGTGCCAGCGGCTCTGCCTGGGACTACTTTCCCCACGACCAGGCGCGATCGCGGGCCTACCGCTGGGGTGAGGACGGCATTTTGGGTATTTCAGACACTCATCAGCAGCTTTGCTTTGCCGTAGCTCTGTGGAACGGCGAAGATGCCATTCTTAAAGAGCGGCTGTATGGCCTGACTGGCCCCCAGGGCAACCACGGGGAGGACGTGAAAGAGTATTACTTTTACCTCGATAGCACCCCCACCCACTCCTATATGAAGGGGTTATACAAATACCCCCAGCGGGCGTTCCCCTACGAAGACTTGCTGACAGAAAACCAAGAGCGCGGCAGGGAGGGGCAAGAGTATGAACTGCTCGATACCGGCATCTTTGACGAGAGCCGCTATCACGATGTGCAGGTAGAGTATGCCAAAGATACTAGCGAAGATATCTCTATTCGCATCACAGTGACTAATCGGGGACCGGAACCCCATACCCTACATCTGCTGCCCACCCTGTGGTTCCGCAACATTTGGTCCTGGGGCTACGACGTCGAGAAACCCCATATCAAAGTGGCGGGACAATGTGAAGACTTCACAACGCTGGAAACCTATCACCCCGATGTAGGACACCGCTGGCTTCATTTAGATGGCACCCCCTCACTGCTGTTTACCGAAAACGAAACCAACTACCAGCGGCTGTTCAATAGCGAGAACGCCTCCCCCTACGTTAAAGACGGCATCAATGACTGCGTCGTCAGCGGGGACAAGACCGCCGTTAACTCAGACAACATAGGCACCAAGGTTTCCCCCTACTACAGACTCACCCTGGCGGCAGGGGGCTCCCACACCATCTATCTCCGGCTAACGGACAATGAGACGCTAGACGTGCCGCTGGGCGATGCTGTGCGCGATATCTTCGCGACCCGCCAGGCGGAGGCCGACGCTTTCTACGCCGCCATCACGGCAGACTCCGTCGCAGGTGAGCTAGAAAATATCCAGCGTCAGGCCTTTGCAGGGCTGATGTGGACCAAGCAGTGCTATCACTATGTGATTGAAGATTGGCTCAATGGCGACCCGGACATGCCCGCGCCCCCTGAATCTCGAGAGGATGGTCGCAACAGTGCATGGCAGCACCTCCATGCCGACGATGTGATTTCCATGCCTGATAAATGGGAGTACCCCTGGTTCGCGGCTTGGGATACGGCCTTTCACTGTCTGCCCCTTGCCCTGATTGATGCTGAGTTTGCCAAAGAGCAGCTGGATATCATGACCCGCGAATGGTACATGCATCCCAACGGCCAGCTGCCAGCCTATGAATGGGCCTTTGGCGATGTAAATCCGCCCGTGCATGCCTGGGCGACTTGGCGTGTCTATCAGATTGACCGCAAGCTCACTGGCACAGGCGATCGCCAATTCTTGGAGCGGGTGTTCCAAAAGCTGCTGCTCAATTTCACCTGGTGGGTGAACCGCAAAGACGCAGAAGGCAACAATGTGTTTGAAGGTGGTTTTTTGGGGCTAGACAACATTGGGGTATTTGACCGCAGCGCTCCGCTGCCCACCGGGGGCCACATCGAACAGGCAGACGGCACCAGCTGGATGGGAATGTACTGCCTCAACATGCTCACCATTGCCCTAGAGCTGGCCTTGGAGAACCCGGTGTACGAAGACATGGCCACCAAATTCTTTGAGCATTTCCTCTATATCGCTGAAGCGATGAACCACGTCGGCGGCGATTCGAGCCAGCTGTGGGATGAAGAGGACGGCTTTTACTACGACGTGCTCAACCTGCCGGACGGCGGCAAAATTCCCCTCAAGATCCGCTCTGTTGTGGGGCTAACGCCCCTATTTGCGATCGCGATTTTAGAGCCCGAGACCTTAGAAAAGCTGCCCAAATTCAAACAGCGGCTGGAGTGGTTCATCGAGAATCGCCCCAACCTCAAGATGAACGTGGCCTGTATGGAAACTGAAGGGCAAAAAGCTCGCCGCCTGCTGGCCCTCACTTACCTGTCGCCCCACAAGTATGTCGAGAGCGATCGCTTCCGTCAGGTGCTGAGCAAAATGCTGGATGAGAACGAATTCTTTGGCGACCACGGCGTTCGGGCCTTATCTCGCTATCATGCTCAGCACCCTTACGTATTTGATGTAGACGGCACATCCCACCGAGTGGCGTATGAACCTGCCGAATCTACCTCAGGGCTGTTTGGCGGCAACTCCAACTGGCGCGGCCCAGTGTGGTTTCCGGTGAATTACCTGCTAATTGAGTCGCTGCAAAAGTTCCACTTCTATACCGGGGATGACTATAAGGTGGAATGCCCCACGGGATCAGGGAACTGGCTGACGCTGTGGGAGGTGGCGACCGAGCTATCCCGCCGCTTGATTGGGATTTTTACCCCCGATGAGTCTGGCAATCGACCGGCCTATGGCGGCGTCAAGGCGCTTCAGTCCGATCCCCATTGGAGCCGCTTGGTCTTGTTCCACGAGTATTTTCACGGAGACAATGGAGCCGGACTCGGGGCCAGTCACCAAACGGGATGGACGGCATTGGTCGCCAAGCTGATTCAGCAATATTGCGAATATGAGCTAGATTAGCCTTGATTGACAGTGGCGCTGCTGGCCTGCCCCCGTTGCCTCCACGCGGCTCGAAGACAACACGCGGCTTGAGGGCAACAAGGGGATCTGCGCGCTGAGCGGTCGTCAGGTTTGCCCCTCACTTGTTCAGCTTTTGCTTGATGAAGGTCACAAGCTGAGCCATTTGCCGCTTAAGCGTTGCCACCTCAGTCTGCAAGGCGTCAACCCGCTGGGTGAGGGCCTGCACATCTGCGGTCTCTGGTCCTGGTGCCGCACTTTTGACTGCTGCTTGGCGGGGCTGCTTGGCCTTGATCATGGCCGACTTGATTGCGCCAATCAGATCCCGTTGCTCAAATGGCTTTTCGATAAATTCAAAATACTCAAACGGCTCCGAGATTTTCTCGGCCAGCTCTTCTCGACGGCCCGACATAATGACCAGGGGAATCTTTTGCAGTTTGGGCTGCTCTTGAATCGTCTGGAACACTTCCCAGCCGCTCATGCGGGGCAGAAGAAAGTCCAACATGATCAAGTTAGGCTGCTCTTGCTGAATAGCGTTGAGCCCCTCGATACCGTCTTTGGCCTCTATGACCTGGAAATTTCCCTTGGGCAACATGTCTCGCACCATATTGCGAATGACTCTGCTATCGTCGATGACTAGGATTTTATGAGTTGCCACATCAGACTCCTCCAACAATGAGTAGGGGTTATGCTCAAGTGCATCGATGGAAACGGTGCATTAGCATGAACTAGTGTAGCCTTTGGCGGAGTATTGCAGGCCGCTACTAGCGTCCTGCCAGCAGGGCTTTCACCTCAAGCCGTCCGTCCCAAGACCGGTTCTAGCCGGTGCATGGGTCTAGTGTATAGGGTAGAGCTTACCGCCGAGCTCTGTCCGGCTAAATTTTCGTCCAGTTTCCTTGACCTCAGCAGCTCGGGCCTAGCGCGTCCAAATTTACTTTATTGCTATGGATCATTTTCCGACTTCCCCGCCGCCATCTTCCCCCAGCGCTCCCAACGTCAGTAAAGATGGCGATCGCCTGCGGCTCCCATCCTGGCTACGTCGCCCCGTGGGTAACGCCAGTGACTTGTCTGCAGTGCAGCAGGTGGTGAAGCGGCGCGGTATCCACACCATTTGCGAAGAGGGACGCTGTCCCAACCGAGCAGAGTGCTATGCCAACCGCACGGCAACCTTTTTGCTGATGGGGCCGATATGCACCCGCGCCTGCGCCTTTTGCCAGGTGGATAAGCATCATGCCCCCATGGCCCTCGACCCAGATGAGCCCCAGAAGGTGGCGGAGTCGGTGCGGACCTTAGGACTTGCCTATGTTGTGCTGACTGCTGTAGCAAGGGACGATCTGCCCGATGGGGGAGCCATTGTCTTTGCCCAAACTATGGCAGCAATTCGGCAACTCAACCCGATAACTGAGATAGAGGTTCTCACCCCAGACTTTTGGAGCGGCAAAGGGGCAGAGGCTAGCCAGCGCGATCGCATAGAGACCGTGGTGGCGGCCCAACCCGCTTGCTACAACCACAATGTTGAAACCGTGCCGCGTCTCCAGGGACCGGTACGGCGCGGGGCGACCTATGGGCGATCGCTCCGAGTGCTAGAGCTAGTCAAGACCCTAGACCCCACAATTCCCACGAAATCTGGGCTGATGCTGGGCCATGGCGAGACCCGAGATGAAGTTGTGGAGACCCTAGCTGATTTGCGGCAGGTGGGCTGCGATCGCCTCACGTTGGGGCAATATATGCGGCCTTCGCTGGAGCATTTGCCCGTCCGGAAGTACTGGACTCCAGACGAGTTCGAAGCCTTGGGCACTGTGGCCCGGCAGATGGGATTTATCCACGTGCGCTCGGGACCGCTGGTGCGCAGTTCGTACCATGCAGGTCAAGAGGACTAACGCCAGATTTATGGCTATGGGCCTAATGCATCAGGGCAGTAGCCGTAGATGTTCAGTTTGTGGATTTATTACGTAAGGTTCCTGACAGAGCCAGCGCTCGTGTTTAATAATGTCTTAAGATCCCGCTTACTGTTGCTGATGATGCGGCATGTCGGAGGGCGGGGCATCGATCGTTCAACTATCTGGAGCTCTTATGACTTCTAAAGGCAATCCTCCCTATCCATTTCGATTTGGCTGGGCGCTGCTGTTGCTAGCCGGCAACTTTCTCGTAGCGGCGTTCTATTTTGGTATTTTGCAGTAGCCATAGCCTGAATATTTTTGAATTTAGGCCGTAGATTCACTGCGGCGTATTGAGGGATGTGGCATTGCCATGTCCCTGGTGCATATCTGAGCCTAAATATCCCAAAAGCTATATTCCAAGAGAATCACATCGTTAGAATCACATCGTTCTGCGAAACAATTTCTGGGGCCGCAGCGCCATCACCATCACCATCACCATCAGCAGCAGTAGCGCTACCCTAACTTTGTACTCTGCCGGAAACCAGTAGGTGCTCAACTCTTGGGCAATGCCAATGCCCCAATCCCGCCTTTCAATCCCGCCCAATCCCGCAACCATGATTTGGCATTACCCCTATCCTGACCTCATCGCCGGAACGCTGGTCAAGCGGTATAAGCGCTTTTTGGCCGACATTGAGCTAGAGACCGGTGAAACAGTCACAGCTCACTGCCCCAACACTGGCCCAATGACAGGGGTGTCTCAGGTTGGCAGCGCTGTTCTGCTGTCCCATAGTACCAACCCCAAACGGAAGCTGGCCTACACCTGGGAAGCGATTCATACAGATGGCGTTTGGGTGGGGATAAATACAGCACTGCCCAACCGAGTGGTGAAAGCGGCCCTAGAAGCGCGGCTGTTCGAGGAGCTGACGCCCTATGACCAGATCAAGAGCGAGGTGCCCTATGGCGCAGACCGTAAGAGTCGCGTTGACTTTGTGCTCACAACGCCGGAACAGCCTCCCATCTATGTGGAAGTGAAAAACACCACCTGGACCGATAGCAGCTGCGCCCTGTTTCCCGACACAGTGACCACCAGAGGGCAAAAGCACCTGCGGGAGCTAACCCATTTGCTGCCCGAGGCGCGGGCCGTGATGCTCTACTTTATTAATCGAGGAGACTGCACGGCATTCTCACCGGGGGATGCGACCGATCCAACCTATGGGGAACTGCTGCGGGCCGGGGTAGACCAGGGATTACAAGTGTTGCCCTGTCGGTTTGAGGTGACGCCGTCGGGGCTGCGGTATCTGGGTTTAGCGACTCTGGTGCTTTAGCGATCGCGCTGGATAGCCTGTCTCCTGGCCTCGATAGAGATTAATCTATCCGCATTTTCTACCGTGAATGAGAGCTACCACAGCGATGACCACCGGCAGCGATATCTTAATTCTCTCCAACGGCCCGGGCGAAATCTCCACCTGGGTTCGCCCGGTGGTGCAGGCTCTGCGGCAGCAGCTAGGGCAAGACCGCAGTCACGTGCGCATTTCTCTTGTCCTGTCTCCTTGCCCCAATGCCAGCGGCAAGGAGGTGGCGATCGCCCAGCAGTATCCCGAAATCGACCGCATCCAGAGCGCAGCCCACTTTTTCCCCTTTCTGCTCTGGGGCAAAACCCAGGACTGTTGGGACTGGCGCGATGGCGGCGTGGTGGTCTTTCTCGGCGGCGATCAAATTTTCCCTATTCTAGTAGCGCGGCGGCTGGGCTATCGCACCGTGGTCTACGGCGAGTGGGATACTCGCTGGCACCGCTGGGGCGATCGCTACGGGGTGATGAATGCCAGCTTGATAGAGCAGATTCCGGCCCAATATCGCCACAAGGCTTCTGTCGTGGGAGACCTGATGGCAGATAGCGCCAACTCCTCCGGTGGCCTAGAGCCTGACGGCACCGCCAATAGCAATGCCCCTCTGATTGGCCTACTGCCTGGTTCAAAGCCAGCCAAGCTCACCCAGGGGGTTCCCTTTTGTCTAGCGATCGCTGCCCATGTCCATCACCTGCGGCCTGAGGTGCGCTTCATGGTGCCCGTCGCCCCTACCCTAGAACCGAAGGCCCTGGCACAGTACGCTGACCCAGCGATCAATCCTGTGGCGCAGCGGTTTGCCTGCCCCACAGTGCAGCTCACTCCAGGGAGCAAGCCCACTCTGGAACTGGGCGGCGGCGGTATTGTTGAGCTACACAGCGAATTCCCGGCCCATGGTGCCCTGCAGCGCTGCCAGATTTGCGTCACCACAGTGGGAGCCAATACAGCAGAGCTAGGGGCTATGGGGGTGCCGATGCTGGTGCTCATTCCCACTCAGCAGCTGGATGCCATGCGGGCCTGGGACGGCATACCGGGGCTATTGGTGAATCTCCCTGGTGTGGGCAGCCTGTTCGCCAAGGTGGTGAACGCCTGGTTTCTGCGCAAAAAACGGCTATTGGCCTGGCCCAACATCTGGGCCGGGGAGGAAATTGTGCCGGAGCTGGTGGGGCAGCTGCAGCCCCAAGCCATCGCCCAAAAGCTTCTCACCCTGCTGGACAGCCCTGAGGCATTAGCGGAGATGAGCCGTCGTCTGAGGCGATCGCGGGGCGCAGCAGGGGCGGCAGCAAAGCTCGCTGCTCTTGTGTCAGATATGCTCGGAACAGAGAAATCAGGGGCGTAAATCGGCTATAAAGTCTGGCATTGCCAGAATATGAAAGTAGATCAAGCCCGATACAACCATGGTATATAGGGTTGCGCCGCCTAACCCTAGCAGAATGTCTCGCTTGAGATTTCGAGCATCCCCAGCGAGAAATACATCCATGGTGCCGAACTGCATCATAATGATGCCGAGCACGTTGGAGAGCCAGTAACCGATGATGGTTCCTGGAAAAAACCAGCTTGAATTGATCCAGCTGACGCCGTACCCAAAGACGAGGGCAATGGGCAAGTTGAAAAACAAATCGTTCCACCAAGACAGGGGAGAGAGCATGTAGCCAACGCTCATCAGGGTGCCGCCGCGCAGGGTTTTGAGCCAGGTCATGAAGCTGAAGGAAGGTTGGGAGATGGGTCTTACTAGATGACCAGATTTTATCCCGGTTCCTGCCCGATCGCTGCCCCGTTGAGCCCGACCTGGCGGCGATGCTCTTGAATCGACACCAGGGTGCTCGATGCTCTGTCCCAAAGAATAAATTTGGCACAGGCTGGCATATCGCGGATCTGAAGCATTTTCACCCCGGTTAGAAGATGCCGGTTAGCGTAATGACAAGCCTTGAGGTTGTAGTTGGGAATCCTCTCAGAGAGGTGATGGATATTGTGGTATCCGATGCTAGCCGTAAACCACTCTAAAATAGCCGGCATTGTGAGGTAACTACTGCCCTCAATGGCCCCGCGCATGTAGCTCCAGCCCTCTGTTCTGTGGGCATAGGAGCCTTCAAAATTATGCTGCACGAAGAAAAGATAAATAAACACTGCCGCTGAAAATGTCAAAACCACCCCGTACAGGCCAAGAAATAGCGGTGCCCCGATCCAGTAGCTCAACAGAATCCAGCTGCCTACCACGGCAACATTATTGAAGAGCAGGTCCCAGAACTCGGCAGCGGTGTACCAATGTTTGGACTGATAGGACGAGATTATCTTCCTTAGGCTAGTGCTAGGCTCTCTTTTGAGACAATTTATGCTGTGACCGATGAGGCCACAGAGCCCCAAGATAAGCGCTAGTCTTGGCTTGATGGCTAAGTAGAAAAAGCCCCCCGGCAACAGCATCAGGGGATGCCTGATCAGCGCATAGCGCCGCTGCCCTGAGGGTGTCATTGTCTCAAACTCTTCAGTAGAAATCAGCGCCGATGGCCCACGATATCGCTCCCAGTCTCCGTTGGTTTTGTGGTGATAGGCGTGGCCTCTTGACCAAGGGTATTGGGGAATGGCGTTGAGGACGCCGAAGAGAAACCCAACCACCCGATTGACTTTCTTGGAGGTGAAGAGGGAATAATGGCCGCAGTCGTGCATCAGGGAAAAGCATCGCGTCGCGAAGAGCACCATCAGCACTACGATGGGCGGCAAAACCCATGGGGCGATCGCCGCCGCTTTGATGGCCAATATCCATAGAGCGAGATACGGCAACAGAGTGTTGAGCAACTGGATCGTTGCCCGGACGTTGCTGCTCTTCATATAGGGCTGTAGCGTGAAGTCCGCCTTTTGTACCGGTGCATTCATGCTGCTACAGGTCTATTACTGTGGGGTCTGCGAGTACTGTGGGGTCTGCGAGTACTGTGGGGTCTGCGAGAGAGCCAGGGAAGAGCCCCTGCAGGGACAGGTGTAGCAGTGAGGCTGGTTAGCGGCTGCGACATTGTCAAAATTATCTTGCTCGACAGGCTTATTTACCATAACAGCTGTGACGTAAAACAGCTGTTATCGGGGTCTGAGGCGTTGATATGTAAAGGCAGCATGTTCTGCGACAAAGCAAGCGTTGCGTTCACAGCGCGGATTGATTCCACTCTGCAAGGCGCAGATCCGTGGAAACCGACAGCTGATTAGTTCACGTCAAGTCCTGCAGCTGAGTCGCCACCTGCCTCAGCACTGACAAACCCTGTAGTGAACCACGAATGAGCCGTAGTGCGGACAAGGGCGATCGCCCCATGGCTGTGGTCAAGGCTAGAGGTCGCAGCGCTCCGTCTGGCCCCATGGCCTGACTCAAGTCGGGAATATCTCCACCGACGCCATCACTAATGACCCGCACAATACCCACGGCTACTCTCTGGGCCTGCAGCCGTTCCAGCACCCAAAACCCTTCCATATCCACCACCGCTGCTCCATGGCGCTGACCTAGCTGCCGCTTCTCTGCTGCAGAGCAAACAACGCGATCGCTCGTTAGCCCTGTAGCCGTTGTGACCCTCAAGGGTTTAGCCCGCATCGTTTGACGGTTTAGGATCTGGCATAAGTCGGCATATAGAGCGCCATCGCACCTTAGCCGTTGCTCACTTCCTTGATCAATGCAGTCGCGGTAGACTACCACATCCCCTGGCCTCCGCGCTGGCGACAGACTGCCTCCCAACCCCAACAGAACGACCCGATTCGGCGGGTGCTCTAACAGCAGGTCAAGCTGGGCAACAGAGGCCTGACCCATGGCGATCGCTGTAGGCGTGGCTCGCCCTGCCCCCCGGCAGACGGCCTGATATTCTGCCCCTTGGGGCACCAGCAAGGCGGCGGTAGCCAAATCATCCATTGTCATCGCCAATCATGTCTGAAAATTTATAGCGAGACTCTACAGCTCAAATCATCTTCTAGCGCTATCTTGTAAACCCCATTTTAGATCTCTTAGGGGCATCAAATGGGCTCTGCCGCCCTCTCCTTGCCGTGAACATGACCGTTTTGCCCCGAAGCTTGTTAACATTGCCTTGAATACAGACGTCACGATTCATGCGCTCCTCCAAGTGTCTGACAACCTAAATCCTTCTTCCCACAACCCTTCTGGCGCGGCTGACGCACCCGATGCTGCCATCTCAGATCATGTCACCCCGGACCCTATCGTCACGCACAATGCGGCAATAGAAGAGCCCCAAACGCTTATGTCTAATTCTGATGATTCCGGTTTTGAGCCAAAAGCAGCTGAGGGTTCAAATAGCGGTGACGCCGATGACAAGCCACCCCATTTAGAGGCTAAAAGTGCCGCAGAGCCTGCCCCAAATGTGGCGGAAAAATCGGCATCAAAGCCTAAGGAGCCCGAACCCGAAAATTTTTGGGTGGAGATGCGCAACATTCTTGTCTTGTCTATCGCGCTGGCCTTTGGGATTCGCCACTTTGTCGCCGAAGCTCGCTATATTCCCTCCGAGTCGATGCTGCCCACTCTGGAGATCAACGATCGCCTCATCATCGAAAAGATGAGCTATCGGTTCCGGCAACCAACCCGAGGAGATGTGGTTGTCTTTCGGCCTACGGACACCATCAAGGCTGAGAATCCGACCTTTAATGACGCTTTGATCAAGCGCATTGTCGGCCTGCCTGGGGAAATAATTGAGGTGAAAGAGGGCCAGGTCTTTGTCGATGGAGAGCCCATCGTGGAGACCTATATTGAGGAAGAACCGGCCTACATGTGGGGGCCGCAGGAGATTCCTGAAGAGAGCTATCTGGTCTTGGGGGATAACCGCAACAACAGCTACGATAGCCATTTCTGGGGATTTGTCCCCAAAGACAATTTGATTGGTCGGGCGGCGGTGCGGGTTTGGCCCCCTAACCGATTGGGACCGCTAGACAAACAGCCCGCATTTTATTTTGAGGTAGAGTCTGAAGAGGGTGTGCCGGCCCCTGTCGCTGAGTAGGCTCTGGCCTGAGATGTTGTGGAGAGTATAAGCCCGTGATGCAGTTGGGGTGGCAAACGCTACTGTTGGCGCTGGGCGGATCGGTTGTAATTACAGCGATCGCTTTTGTAGTGCTGGTGATTTGGGAGCAAGCGCGTCAGCGCTGAAGGACAGCAAATGCGATTGGTTTGCGCTGCTGGACCGTAGCCTGCCTTCTAAAGCCATCAGCCAGGAGTTTCATGCATTTTGCGCCAGATGTGGATGCCGATTGGCCACCGTCGGCTAAAATTGAGCCGGAAAGGACGAGGTTTGTCGCCTATCCGGATGCGTGAACTAGAATCAGTATAATTGTACCTCGACCCTAGCCTCAACGTTTCGTCCATCCCCCGTGCCAGCGAGAATGCCAGCGAGTGTATATTAAGCGCGTCGAGTTGTCTCACTTCAAGTCGTTTGGCGGTACGACGCAGATTCCGCTGCGCGATGGCTTCACCGTAATTTCTGGTCCCAATGGATCGGGGAAATCCAATATTTTAGATGCCCTACTGTTTGCGCTGGGGCTATCCACCTCTAAGGGCATGCGAGCCGAAAAGCTGCCGGATTTGGTGAATCAAAACCACAGCAGCCGCAGCCGCACCATGGAGGCTAGCGTCTCCGTCACCCTGGATTTGGGCGATGCGGCAGATCTCGACGGCTCTGAGTTTGAGGAGGATGGCTCTATTGCCTCTGGCTTAGATCGCTCCGAAACACCACAGGCCCAGGACTCGGGCGATGCGACGGCTGATTCGGCGATCGCTGGAGACAGCGTTGTTGCCGCCAGCGCAGACAGCGCCGCCAGCAACAGAGAATGGACCGTTACGCGGAAGCTGCGGGTTACGGCCCAGGGCACCTACACCTCTACCTACTTCATCAACGGGGAATCCTCTACCCTCAGCCAGCTTCATGAGCAGATGCAGCGGTTACGGGTATACCCCGAAGGCTACAACGTTGTGCTCCAAGGAGATGTCACTAGCATCATCTCTATGAATCCGCGAGAGCGGCGGGAAATCATTGATGAGCTCGCGGGTGTGGCGGCCTTTGACCGCAAGATCAACCAGGCTAAGGAAAAACTCGACGCTGTCCACGAGCGAGAAGAGCGGTTTCGCATCGTCGAGAAAGAGCTGATGGCCCAGCGCGATCGCCTGGCAAAAGACCGGGTCAAAGCTGAAAAATATCAGCAGCTGCGGCAAGACTTTCAGACCCGCAGCCGCTGGGAGGCCGTGCTGGTATGGCGTAATCAGCAGCGCCACATTGCCCAATGTCAGCGAGACATCGTCAAGGCCGAGCAGAAGATTGAAGCGCTGACCCAGCAGGAGGGCCAGCTGCAGCAGGATATTGCCGCCAAAACCATCGAGCTAGAGCAGCTCAACACCAAAGTAAAAGCTCTAGGTGAAGAAGAGCAGCTGGCTCTGCAGGCCAGCCTGGCCACCCAAGAGGCCGAACGGCGACAGCTTTTGCGCCAGGAGACAGACGCGCAGCAGACGGTGCAAGGTGCCGAGCGGCTGATGGAGCAGACGCGCCAAGAGATGCAGGCGCTGATCCAGCAGCAGCAAGAGCAACAGCAAGAGCAGCAGGCTTTGATCCTCGAGCTTGAGTCACTGACGGTCCAGCGAAATGCTGCCCAGCGATCGCTAGACCAGCGACGAGAGGCCGCCAATGCCGTGGCGGCAGCGTCAGAATCCTGGGTGCAGCAGCAGCAGGCGCTGCGCCATCAAGTTGATACTCTGCTGGCAGCGGTGGATCCGCTGCGCACCGAACAGGCAAAGCTGCAGGAGCGCATCCATCAGCTCACCCAAACCATTGCCAGCCAAACAGCGGCCCATCAAGACGTTCAGCAGCAGCTCACCCAGGCCCGGCAGCAGCACCAAGACTTGGGCAACCCCCAGCAGGCCATTGCGCAAGTTCAGGCGATCGCCAGCGCCCTAGCCGCCACAAAACAAGAGCTACAGCTGCAGCAAGATACCCAGGCTCGGCTGCTGCGGGAGCAGCGGGATAATCAGCGCAAGCTAGACAAACTAGAGGCTCAGGCCCAGGCCACCCAAGAATCTCAAGGCACCTATGCCACCCAAATTTTGATTCGGACGGGCCTTCCTGGGGTGTGCGGGCTGGTGGCTCAGCTGGGGCGTGTGGATCCTCAGTATCAGCTGGCCCTTGAGATCAGCGCAGGGGGACGGCTGGGGAACTTAGTGGTTGAAGATGACGGCGTGGCAGCGGCAGGCATCCGAATTTTGAAAGAGCAGCGCGGCGGGCGAGCCACGTTTTTGCCCCTGACCAAAATCCGTGCGCCGCGCTTGACGGCTATTTCTAAGTGGAAAAGCCCGGCTGGTTTCGTTGACTACGCTGTCAACCTGGTCGACTGCGACGATCGCTACCGGGATATTTTCGGCTATGTGTTTGGCAACACGCTGGTATTTGAGACTCTGGGCGACGCCCGGCAGAATTTGGGGCAATATCGCATGGTTACCCTAGACGGTGAACTGCTGGAGGCTAGCGGTGCCATGACCGGCGGCTCCATAGGGCGGCGGCAGGGGGCGCTGCACTTTGGCACTGCAGAAGCGGGGGAGTCGGCGGAGGCTAAGGCTCTGGGGCAGCGGCTGGAGGACATCGCTCGAATTTTGGATCGATGTGAAGGGGCGATCGCTCAGCTGAGTGTGCAGAGCCAGAATCAGACCGAGGAGCTAGCGCAAGTGAGAGAAGCCCAGCGGGAGCAGCAGCTCACCGTCACCCAGGTGGCGCAGCAGGTTGCAGCCTTGACCCAGCAGCAGCAGCAGCGACAGCAGCAGCAAGATCAAAACCGGGCAGAGCTGGAAACGGCCCAAAGGCGGCTGCACAGCATTCAGCAGCAGCTCCCCGCCCAAGAAGCCCAGCTCCAGCAGCTGCGGCAGGCGCTACGTGAGCTAGAAGCATCCCAAACCCACAGCGAATGGCAGCAGGCCCAGCAGCAGATCCAGCAGCAAGAGGGGGTGCTCAACGAAAGCCGCCTGGCGCTGCGCACCGCCGAAACCCGCATCCAAGACCTCAATGCCCAGCAACAGCGGCTGCAGGAGCGAGAAGCTAACGGCGATCGCCGGCTGCAGGAGTACAAGCAGCAGCAGCGGGAGGCTTTAGCCCAGCAGGCCCAGCTCCAGCAGCAGCGGGAGACACAAGAGCGCGCGATCGCCAAGCTCCAGGGGGCAATAGCCCAGCTAGAAAAAACCTTAGCAGCCGAAAAGCAGACCCGCGATCGGGTAGAGCGGCAGCTGCGGGAACAGCAGAGCGCCCTGCAGACTCTAAACTGGCAGCGCCAAAAACTACAGGATGATAGGCAAGCTGCCCTAGTTACCCTTGGGGAACTGCAGCAGCAGCTAGAGGAACAGGCCACCGAACTGCCAGACCCTATTCCGGACCTGCCCGCTGACCTCAGCTTGACTCAGCTGCAGCAGGAGCAGCGATCGCTGCAAAAGCGAATTCAGGCGATGGAGCCGGTCAATATGATGGCCCTAGAAGAGCATCAAAAGACCCAAGAGCGACTTGACGATCTGAGCCAAAAGCTGGAGACCCTGGCAGAAGAGCGCTCCGAGCTGCTGCTGCGCATCGAAAACTTCACCACCCTGCGCCATCGCGCCTTTAGAGAGGCGTTCGATGCTGTGAACGAGAATTTCCAGTCAATTTTTGCTGAGCTGTCGGACGGTGATGGATACCTACAGCTCGACAACCCCAGCGATCCCTTCAGCGGTGGCCTTACTCTGGTGGCTCATCCCAAGGGAAAGCCCGTGCGCCGTTTGGCCTCCATGTCCGGTGGCGAGAAGTCCCTAACGGCCCTAGGCTTTATCTTCGCTCTGCAGCGCTACCGTCCGTCACCTTTCTATGCCTTTGACGAAGTGGACATGTTCCTTGATGGGGCAAACGTAGAGCGATTAGCTAAAATGATTAGACATCAGGCTCAGTATGCGCAATTTGTAGTGGTCAGCCTGCGACGCCCCATGATTGAGTCTGCCGATCGCACCATTGGCGTCACCCAAGCTCGAGGTGCCCATACTCAGGTCCTTGGCATCAATTTGCAGCCCCAGCGAGCTTAGCAGTACGGGCATCCCCCCCTATCTCGATCAGAATTTACCTCAAGATGTGAAGAATTTGGCCTAGTATGGGTACTTACACGGCAACAGCATCCTGATGATGACATCTTAATAAATGTATATTGAGGGTTGTATATCGACAGCGATTGTTGTGCCTTTGCTCTGTATATCGCCCTCGTTCACCCCTTACTGAGGGTGCATCACTGCCCCTTTCCCAGCAACGATACTCTATAGATAGACGTCAGATAGACGTCGCTTTGCGATCGCCCAGCCCGATCTAAGATCAGGATTTAAGATATGACAGTTGAACAATCCCTCCAACGCTCCGAGATTCTTGGCACCCAGGTCATCACCCGAGATGGGGGAAAGCGGCTTGGTATCATCAGCCAGCTGTGGGTAGATATCGACCGACGCGAGGTCGTTGCCATGGGTCTGAGGGAAAGCGTCATGGCGGGTGTTCTGTCAACAACGCAGCAGACAATGCTGCTTAGCGATGTCCGCGAAGTCGGGGATGTCATTCTGGTGGATGACGATACGGTTCTCGATCAAGATATCGACGTCGAAGCCTACAGCAGCATCATCAACTGTGAGGTCATTACCGAAACAGGAGAAATGCTGGGCAAGGTGCGAGGATTTAAGTTCAACGCTAGCGATGGCAAGGTTACCTCCCTGCTGATCGCGTCCCTAGGCATTCCCCAAATTCCAGATCAGGTGATCAGCACCTATGAGCTGCCTCTAGAAGAAGTTGTGAGCAGCGGTCCTGATCGCCTCATTGTCTTTGAGGGGGCAGAAGAAAAGATGGTGCAGATCACGGTAGGTGTTCTAGAGCGATTGGGCATTGGCACCCCACCGTGGGATCGAGGCAACGACGATTACTACGTTATGCCGACCTCTCCTGCGAATCAGTTGGGTACTGGAGAGACCGCCACGACTGAGTCCGTGCAGCAGGCTGAGGCAATGGCCGCCAGCGAGACCTGGGACGACGACAACTGGAGTGAAGCCGAACCGCTAGCCCAGCCCCTGCAAGAGCCTGTGGCACAGCGGCAGCAAGAGCCCTATCAAGAGAGCAACTGGGGTGACCTGCCCCAGGCCGATTATGTTGAGGAAGCGCCTTACGAAGAGTACAGCGCACCGGAGCCAGAGCCAGAGACCCAGTACGAAGATTACGATGTCACTGGGGATGCTTGGGCCAGTGACGAAAACCCCCAGCCCTATCAGCCACAGAAGCTGAACATCCCTGAGAAAAAGCGGGTGGTGGAATACGAAGAGGAGCCGGACTACTGAGTCCCCGTTTCCTCCGATAGGTTCGGAGGACGTCAACTGAATTTTTTTTGATTATGACCCTTAAAGACCGGATCAGTGAAGATATCAAAACGGCCATGAAGGCGAAGGACAAAATTCGCCTAGAGACCGTGCGCAGCATCAAAAAGGTGCTGATTGAAAAAGAGTCTGATATCCGGGGGACGGGGCGAGATACCCTCACCGAATCAGAGGAGTTTGATGTGCTGGTGCAGCAGGCCAAGCAGCGGCGCGACTCCGTGGAGCAGTACCGCAACGCAAACCGCAATGATTTGGCGGACAAAGAAGCTGAAGAGCTTGCCATCATCGAAACCTATCTGCCGCAGCAGCTGACGGAAGACGAGCTAAGCGCCATTGTCGATGCCATCATTGCCAAGACAGGGGCCTCCTCGCCTAAGGATATGGGCCAGGTGATGGGTCCGGCGATGCAGGCTGTGAAGGGGCGGGCCGACGGCAAGGCCGTGCAGGGGATGGTAAAAGCGAAACTGAGTTCGTAGCGGATTTCCCTTGACGGGACATGGTTCTACCGTTGGTTTGCGCTTAACAATGAAACGCTTTACTGAGCTTTTTCAGGCCGTAGACGCCACTACCTCCACCAATGCCAAAGTTGCGGCTCTAGAGCAGTATTTCCGCAGCGAGACGCCCCGTAATGCCGTGTGGGCTTTATATCTGCTGTTGGGGAAGACCCGCAAGCGATTGGTGACCTCCCGTCTATTGCGAGACATCTTTTTGCAGGTCTCTGAGCTGCCTGAATGGCTGTTTAAAGACTGCTATGCCCATGTGGGAGACTCTGCAGAAGCGATCGCCCTTCTCTTACCCAGCACCAATTTAGAGGCGCAGGCCCCCCTCGACCTGCCTCTCCATGAATGGATGGAACAGGTGATTCCCACCCTAAAAACAGTGGAGACCGATGGGGAAATGACGCAGCTGATTGTCACCTGGTGGTCATCCCTGAGCGGCTTTGAGATTTTTGTGCTCAACAAGGTGCTCACCGGGGCTTTCCGGGTGGGAGCTTCCAGCAAGCTGGTCACTCGTGCCTTATCCCAGGCTTATGGCCTGCCCGAGCCTGTGATGACCCACCGACTGATGGGCGATATCGAGCCCACAGAGGCCTTTTTTACTCAACTCGTCAGCCAGTCTGCCACCGAAACGGCCCCCAGCCAGCCCTATCCTTTCTTTTTGGCGGCCCCCATAGACCTTGAAAAATTCGCTGAAGAAGACTTCTCCCGCTGGCGAGCCGAGTGGAAGTGGGATGGCATTCGGGCGCAGATTATTTCACGGGCTGACGAGGCGTTTATCTGGTCACGGGGGGAAGATTTGGTCACCCATCAGTTTCCGGAGCTGACGGAGGATTTTGCCCAGATGCCCAACGGCACCGTCGTCGATGGGGAGATTTTGTGCTGGAACAATGGCCCCATGCCCTTCAACGCTTTGCAAAAGCGGCTGGGACGCAAACGGGTGTCAAAGAAACTGATGGAAGAAAACCCCGTACGGTTTATGGCCTACGACCTGCTGGAGCACGATGGTAACGACATCCGGGAGCAGCCGCTGGGGGAGCGCCTCCAGCGGCTCTCTCAGGTGATCAGCCAAGCGCCCTTAAAGCGGGCCATGCTGTCAGAGGGCTTCAGCTTCGATACCGCTGAGACCCTTAGCGAGCTGCGATCGCGATCTCACCAGGAAGGGGCCGAAGGGCTGATGCTGAAGGCGCTGGACAGCCCGTACTTGGTGGGCCGCAAGCGGGGCTATTGGTGGAAGCATAAGGTCGACCCCATGACCCTAGATGCGGTACTGATTTACGCCCAGGCGGGCAGCGGCAAGCGAGCAAACCTGTTTACGGACTATACGTTTGCCCTCTGGCAAGCCGGAGAGCTGGTCACTTTCACCAAAGCCTACTCAGGTCTCGACAACAAGGAAGTTGATAAACTTGACCGCTGGATTCGCCGCAACACGACGGAGCGGTTTGGTCCGGTGCGCAGCGTCATGCCTACCCACGTGTTTGAAATTGGCTTCGAGGGCATCGCCGAGTCCAGCCGCCACAAATCGGGCATTTCGGTGCGGTTCCCTCGGATATTGCGCTGGCGGCACGATAAACCCATTGAAGAAGCCGACACCCTGGAGACGGCGATGGCGCTGCTGCAAGACTACACCGCCCGTGGGGCATCATAGCTAGCGGTTCACGTTCAGCTAAGACTGCAGGCGGCGCTTGAGCTGCTGAGCCGCGAGGGCATACCCGCCGTCAGCGCTATCAACCAAGTGAATGTGACAATCGCGTCTGTCGATGATTAAGCATGTCATCAAGGCCCGGTTCGAAACGTGAAGGCCAAATGTCAGCTTGCCTGCCTGATACTGGCGCTCTAGATAATCGGTTAGCTGCTGGGTTTGAGCCGGTGTCCCAGAGATCACCATTCGCAGCGTGTCGTCAATTTTCTGGTAATCTGACGCCGCAACAACCTCCTCTTTATATGCACCCCATTTGACGCCACCAGCGGCGAGATTGAGCGCCATGAACAGAACACCCAGCGCATTTTGCAGCATGATTTGCAACAAATACAAGGCCCTAGAGCGCTTTCTGGGAGACGGGGCTCGCGCTTTTGTCTCGGCCCAAAGGGTTTTGGGACTAAAGGAGAGCTTGAGAAGCTCTGCCGTGATCGGACGGTAGTTTTGCGATGACCCGTAAATTCTCTCAATGGCCCGAATAACGGCTTGATAGCTGCGCGCCTCAGTCCCGTCGGCACCCCTGTGACTTTTGGGTCCGTTGGTCACAATCAGGCTGATGGTATGCCCATAGGGGCTGAAAACATCCTGCCAGCGACATTCGAGCCCGGATAAATTGACGTTGGGGGTCTGACCGTAGACATCGAGCTGATACATGGGGTTGGTTTTGACGAGATCCGTAGCGTAGGTGATTCCACCGCCCAAAAAGCAGGCCTGATGGTAAGTCGGGGTGACCTGGAGCTTGGCCACCTTGAGCGGAACTTGAGGGGCGACATGGCCCACAGGCACAACGCCAACTCGGAGATTGAGATTGAATTGGCTCTTGGCCAGCTGACGCAGGGCCAGGAGGGCCTCCCGAGCGGCAGCTAGAGCGGAGGGCGGTATGACAAATGATGCGCCATCGCCGCCGAATATGAAGGGAATCTCTAGTGGCTTAGTCGCATTGAGTACGGCAAGGATGGAACTAGCGCCAAGCATGTTGACGGCTTTGTACCGACCGGCTGCGATCGCCTCTGTGGATTTAACGATATCTGTGATCACGACGTACCAGTCGCTGGGTACTGCTTTGTAACGCTCGGGGTTTGCCAAATCAACCAGCCGCCTCATGGGCCGCAGTGCTGAATAAAAGCGATCGCTAGACATGTTGAGAGACGAGACTATCACAGCATTATTACGCACCAGCATTTGTAGAGGATAGCTCCATGGCTTATGATTCAGCGCGATCCAGATAGGTAGGCCAATTTAACCGTTATTCCAGACTTCCCAGCTTTGATCCGGAGGCTTCTTCCAACCCGGCTGCTTTGCTGAATATTTGCACAGCTGCCCAGAGATCTCTGCCCAGTGCGCTCTACCCAGCGATCTCTACCCAGCGATCGCCATAGCTGAGATCAAAGGACCATGAGCCCTATCAGCTGAGTTTTGTGCTCACCCATACCCAGGATTATCGAACAGCCGATCGATACCCCCAAGAAGCCACTCGCTTCAGCGCCGATCGGGTGGTTTTGGCCCTGCCGCGACGCTCCCTAGAGCTGATTGAATGGAGGCAATGGTCCCGCGTCCGCTACCGAGATGCGGTCTTGAAGCAAACCGCATTCAAGGTTTTTCTGGGCTATCATCATCCCTGGTGGCGAGAGTTGGGGCTCTATGCCGGCCATTCGGTCAAGCGCGAGTTGCCTGAACCCTATGACCATCTCTATCACGACTGGAGCGAGGATCCGTTTGGCGGTGGCTGGCACGGCTGGAAAGCTGGCGTTTGCTATCACGAAGCTATGCCCAGAATGCGCAAGCCTCTCGATGATGAACAGGTCTACATTTGCGGTAGCGCGTATTCTAATATGCACGGTTGGGTCGAAGGAGCGCTGCAAACGGCGGAGCTGGTGCTGGAGGACCATTTCGGTTTGGATCGCCCTGCCTGGCTAGACCCTGGCTATAGGTTGGGACCCTAGCAAATACTGTCAACCGGGCAGTGATAAGTGATAGCCTGCATCGAAATTTGTTTGGCCATGCGCTACGGGTAGCGGTAGTGCCTGTAAAATAGTCCTTGGCCTGAGTCACGCTGGGGCGAAGATTCCGCAATACTTGATCACAATTTGGCTGACTCTGGCATATCTGCCCGATAATTTAGTACATAAATTCTAGCGGCAGCACCCATGGCAAAGCAAACAGTACCGTCAATAGACGAGGTAGAGCGGTCTAAAGCAATGGTCTTTGCCCGTCACGAGACCTTTCACCCTCGGTTTGGCTGGCTCAAGAAGGGGTTTGACCGAGCCTCGCACAATCCTGAGATTTTCTTGGCGGATGATGCTCCTGTTCAGCTTGGAGTGGGCAAAAACATGGTGCGCTCTATTCGCTATTGGTGCAACGCCTTCAAGCTCCTGGACAAAGACCAGCCGACAGGCTTCGGCAACGCCCTGCTCAAACCAACAGGATGGGACCCCTATTTAGAAGACCCTGCCTCTCTTTGGCTCTTGCATTGGCAACTGCTGCAGCCGCATTGTTCTGCCA
>JGI12210J13797_10531540_pt1 | contig 37311 bp, 35 predicted proteins | sample ElkSlonscriptome_3_FD_13797 | JGI IMG/M metagenome (IMG submission 13797) | reverse complement strand
TGATCTTCCCCCCGTGGATCAACCGGTTCTACATCCTCGACCTGACGCCGAAGAAGAGTTTCATCAAATGGGCCGTGGATCAGGGGATCACGGTGTTCGTGGTCAGTTGGAAATCGGCGGACGAAACCCTCTCCGAGATCGTGTGGGACGATTACATCCGCGCCCAGATCGATACAATCGACTTCGTTCGCGACAGGCTCGATGTGCCGAGCGTGCACACGATCGGGTATTGCGTCGCCGGAACGACGCTTGCCGCGACGCTGGCGATCCTCGCCCGGCGCGAGGAAGCCGAAAAGGTGAAAAGCGCGACGTTCTTTACCGCGCAGGTAGATTTTGAACAAAGCGGCGAACTCAGGCACTTTATAGAGGACGGCCAGCTCGAACTCATCGGGCAGCTTTCACCGCAAGGATATCTCGACGGGCGCTATCTCGCCGCGACGTTCAACGCGCTGCGGGGCAAGGACCTGATCTGGAATTACGTGGTAAACAATTACCTGTTGGGGGACGATTACCCCGCATTCGACCTGCTTCACTGGAACGGGGACGTCACCAACCTGCCCGCCGGTTGGCACAACGATTACCTGCGCGATCTGTACCGTGACAACAAACTGGTGCAGCCCGACGCGATGGAGGCCGATGGAACGCCGATCGACCTGACCCGGATCGAAACGCCTGCTTTCATCCAGGCAGGCCGCGACGATCATATCGCACCGGCGCAAAGCGTCTGGCGGATCACCGACCACCTTTCCGGGCCGGTCGAATTCGTGCTGGCCGGATCGGGGCATATTGCAGGCGTGGTCAACCCGCCCGACGCGAAGAAATACCAGTACTGGACCGGTGACAGCGATGCCGCATCGCTAGACCGTTTTGTCGAAGGCGCGACCGAACATCCGGGCAGCTGGTGGCCCCACTGGCTGGAATGGGTCGAGGGCCAATCGTCGGGGAAAGTCGCGGCGACTGGGCGCAGAAAGCCCGGCGGACGAGGCGACACGGTAATCGAGGATGCGCCGGGGCGTTACGTAAAGACGCGGTAGGCCCTTCCGGCGGCGCATCCCGACCCGACCGCCGCGTCGGAGCCAATCCCAGCTTTATTGTGCGCTGCACAAAAGTGTTGACTTCGCAGGTGCAAACACTATTTTGTGCATTGCAACACGAATAGCCGCACGGGATATCATGTCGGACACCGAGACGAAAAACGCAGTGCCTGCCGATGAAAACGGCGTGGCAAAGCCTGCTACGGCGTCGAAAACGCCCACAGCAGAAACAGCGTCGCAGACGAGCAAGTCGGGCGAGATAGCGCAGGGCGTCGCCGAAGCGGTCGCAACCGACAACGTGGCAACCGACCAGAAGGCGTCCACTGCACCGAAAAAGGCCGCGTCGGCATCCAAGCCTGCGGCGAAAAAGCCGGTAGCCAAGAAGGCAGCAGCAAAGAAGCCCGCCGCCAAAAAGGCGCCGACCACGAAATCAACCGCGCGTAAGACAGCGAAGGCGAAAACGACAAGCCGATCCGCTGCAACGCCCACCCGTTCAACTACGAAGACCAGGGATACTATCATGGCCAATTCTCAGAAAACCAAGTCCACCACCTCCGGTATCGACATGACCGCCGATGTTCAGGAACGCATGCAGGCCGCCTATGCCAAGGCCAACGAATTCGCATCGGACGCCGGTGAGTTCGGCAAGGAAAACGTCGAGGCGATGGTCGAGAGCGGGAAGATCTTCTTCAGCGGCGCGCAGGCCCTGATGCAGGAAGAGTTCGAAAGCGGCAAAACCGCGGTCGATACCCTGTCCGAAGATGCGAAGAAGGCCGCATCGGTCAAGTCACCGACCGAATTGATGCAGATGCAGTCGGAAATCGCCCGTCGCAACTTCGATGCGATGATGTCTTACGGTTCGCAGCGGACCGAAGCATGGGTGAAGCTTTACAACGAAGCGTTCGCCCCGCTTTCCAACCGCGCCAGCGTCGCGACCGAGAAATTCTCCAAGGTCGCCTGACTTCAAGCGTTTCAAGACTTTCTGATCCGGGTCTCTCTCCTCTCTCTCCCTCCCGGTTCAGGAACACGCGCGAAAGCGCAAGGAAGGTCGGATGATCCGCTATGCGGGTCGTCCGGCCTTCTTTTTTTGGCCATCCGGTATCGGCTACGGTCACTACGTCCCAACCCGCGGGCGGTGTGTCAGACCCCTTGCGAATGGCGGCCGTAATCCCATAAAGGGATCTATGCGCGAACCATTCCAAACCGCTTCGAAACGTGACGTCGATCGTCTGTCAACGGCATCTGCCGCGCGGATCACCGGCATGGCGGACAATGGCGATGACGGCGACAAATCCGGCGATACCGACAACCCGAACGAAGTCGGCATCGCGACGAAAACCCGGACCAAACCGAAAAAGCCCAGCCAGTACAAGGTGCTGCTGCTGAACGACGACTACACTCCGATGGAATTCGTCGTGATGGTCCTCAAACGGTTTTTCAGCATGGATCTCGAACAGGCGACGCGCGTCATGCTGCACGTCCATCAAAAAGGCGTCGGCGTGTGTGGGGTTTTCCCTTACGAGGTTGCCGAAACGAAGGTTAATCAGGTGATGGATTTTGCCAAGGCGAACCAGCACCCGCTTCAATGCACGCTTGAAAAGGCATGAGCCGCCAGCCGTTTCACCCCGAACCCGATCCGGTAGGGCCGGGTCAGGAAAGCGTCTGGGATTATCCACGCCCCGCGATCGCGGAACCGACCGACAGGCACATTCGCATCGTTCATCGCGGCGTGGAAATCGCCGACAGCCGTTCCGCCTACCGTACGCTGGAAACCAGCCACCCGCCCACATATTACATCCCACGCGCGGATATCCGGATGGATCATCTCGAACCGAATTCGCGCCGCTCGCTATGCGAATGGAAAGGGCAGGCGCGCTATTTCGATATCGTGGTGGGGTCGTCGCGCATCGAAAACGGCGCGTGGACGTATCCGGACCCGACGCGGCATTTCGCCCCGATCAAGGATTTCCTCGCCTTCTATCCCGACCCTCTGGACGAATGCCTGGTGGACGGGGAGCCGATAACGCCCCAGCCCGGCCAGTTTTACGGCGGATGGATCAGCCAGTACGAGGCCGGACCGTTCAAGGGCATACCGGGCAGCCGTTTCTGGTAAAGGCGTGCGGCGGTTGGCCAGAACCCGTGCGGCAATTATTCGTCACCGGGCCGGCTGCAGGGGCATGACGCGCGGCGGCAATGCCGCTATGACCCCGCTGGGGATACGATGGTAACTGGACGACACGTGCTGAAATTCATTCCCAGTATCGACCGATATATTTTCCGGCTCGTCATCGTCCCGATGCTCGGCGTGTTCGCGCTCGCCGCTTCGCTGCTGTTGCTGGACAAGATGCTGCGGCTGTTCGATTTCGTCGCGGTCGAAGGCGGGCCAATCGCTGTCGTGTTCAAGATGCTGGGCGCGCTGATCCCCGAATATGCCAGCCTTGCCATACCGCTCGGCCTGCTGCTGGGCATCCTGCTCGCATTCCGCAAACTCGCCACGTCGAGCGAACTCGACACCATGCGCGCGGTCGGCCTGTCCTATTGGCGATTGTTGCGCGTGCCCTACGTCATCACGCTCGTTTTCGTCGGCGTGAACATCGCGCTGGTGTTCTACATCCAACCGGTCAGCCGCTATTATTACGAACAGATGGAATACGACCTGCGCTCCGGCGCGCTCGGCGCGTCGATCAAGGTGGGGGAATTCACCACGCTGGCCGACCGGATGGCGCTGAGGATCGAGGAAAGCGAGGATAACGGCGAACGATTGATCGGTATTTTCGCGCGCGTAGCCAACAGCCGCGATCAGGTCCTGTCGATCAGCGCACGCGAGGGGACGTTCCTGGCGACGACGGACGATCCCGACACGATCATCCTGCGATTGAGCGAAGGGACGATCGTGCAGGACACCGGCAGCGAGACGCCGCGTGTCCTTTCATTCAGCCGCCACGATCTGCCGATCGATCTGCCCGCGATAGAGGCGTTCAGGGCGCGCGGCGATCAGACGCGGGAATACATCCTGCCCGAATTGCTGCGAATCGGTTGGAGTGAGGCGCGGCCGCAGGATGAACGCGCCGCCAGCCAGGCGACTTTCAACTATCGCCTGGTCGAAGTGGTTATGATGCTGCTGATGCCGCTGCTGGCCGTTGCACTGGCCATCCCGCCCAAACGATCGACCAGCGCGCTGGGCGTGTTCGTGTCGATCGTGCTGGTCGTGTCCTATCACAAGGTCAACGAATACGGGGAAGACGTCGCCGCGCTGGGCCGGGTCGATCCGATAATCGCGCTGTGGGTTCCGTTCGTGCTGTTCGCCGCGCTCATCCTGTGGATGTATTATCGCACCGCGCACGTTCCGGGCGGTCAGGCGCTGGGCGCGCTGGAAACCGTTTTTGCCAAGCTGTCGAAAAGGGTCAGAAAACTGCTGGGTTGGCGGCGGAAAGCCGGAACGACGGTCCAATCCGAACCCCAGCCGTTGCCGGCTCAATAGCGGCGAACCGGACCCGACCCATGCAGCTGGATTTCTTCCCATCGCGGACGCTGACGCTTTATCTGGTAAAGCTGTTCGTCGTGCGCATCCTCGCCGTGCTGGTGATGCTGGTGCTGGTGTTGATGGCGCTCGACCTGTTGTCGGCATCGGGCGACATTCTTGCGGCGGAGGGTAACGGACAGGCCGAAATCCTGCGCTATGCCAGCCTTCGCATACCGCAGCTGGTATCGCGATTCCTGCCGTACTCGGTGTTGTTGGCGACATTGATCACGCTGGTCACGCTCAATCAGAACAGCGAAGTCGTGGCGATGAAAGCGGCCGGGCTGTCCGCGCATCAGGTGCTGGCGCCGCTATTGCTCGCCGCAGCTTTCGTTGCGCTGCTCAGCTTTGCGTTCAACGAACGGATCGTCACCCGCGCCAATGCCACGCTCAAAGCGTGGGAGGCGTCGGAATACGGCGCACTGCCCGAAGAAAGCGGGGCGCGTTCGAACGTCTATCTGGCGGTCGGCAACGATATCCTGACGGCAAGAACGCTCGTCGGAAACGGGCGGGAAACGCGGCTGGGCGGTGTCACATGGTACAAACGGGCGCCCGGCGGCATCATCAGCGAACAGGTGCGCGCGCCCACCGCCACCTATTCCGCACCTGGATGGAAATTGCAGGACGCCCGACGCTTCGACGTCGGCAGCGCGCAGGTCCGCGAAATCGATGCGCTGGTCGTCGCGCCCGATCTCACGCTCGAACAGGTCGAACTGCAATCGGTCGATCCCGATGCGCTGTCCTTTTTCGAATTGTCGGAAACGATCGCCGCCTACGAAAATAGCGGACGGCGTACGTCGGAAATGAAAGCGAAATGGTGGCACCGCATATCCGGTCCGCTTTCGGCGCTGCTCATGCCCCTGCTCGGTTCGGTTGCGGCATTCGGGCTGGCGCGGTCGGGTCAGCTGTTCGTGCGCGCGGTGATCGGCATGGCACTCGGTTTCGCCTATTTCGTGGTCGACAATGCCGCACTCGCCATGGGCAGTTTCGGTGGATATCCGCCTTTTCTTGCCGCATGGGCTCCGTTCCTGCTGTTTCTGTTGCTCGGTGAAACCGTACTCGTCCGGACAGAGGAATGATTCGCGATTGGAGCCTGCGGCTGGCGCGCGCGGACGATGCCAACGCCATGCCCGCAATTGAGCGCGCGGCGGCACGACTATTCCTCGAAAGCAGCGGGCTCGAACATCTCGATCCGGAAGACGTCTGGTCCCAGCAGGAACTTGAACGCCTGATCCGCAAGGGTCACAGCCTGGTTGTCCATGTTGGTATGGCTCTCGCCGGGTTCCTCGTCAGCGAGCCGTTCCGACGCGAGCTGCACATCTGGGAAATGGACGTCCACCCCGATTTTCAGCGGCGCGGCATTGGTCAGGGGCTGGTCCGCGCGGCGCAAATCGATGCACGCAATTCGGGATTCAAGGCGATCACGCTGACCACGTTTCGAGATCTGCCGTGGAACGCCCCGTTCTACGAGCGGCTGGGGTTCGAGGAGGTCACCGCTCTCGACGCGCATCCCCGCCTCGCCGCCGAACTCGCGAACGAGGCCGATAATGGCCTGCCCGCCGATCGCCGCTGCGCGATGATCCACTTCCTCGATTGAACGCCGGACGCGATCGCCGCCGTCGGTGACGTGATCAGCGCCTGATCATCGTGCTGCGCGCGATCCGCCCGACAAGGTTGGCCATGCCGGGATGGTTCGCCCCTTCATAGGTCGAACCCGAGCCCAGTTCGCGCGCCAGCCGGCGGTGCGCCTCCGGCAGATCGTGATAGGGCATGGACGGCATGAGGTGATGCAGCGCGTGATAGCGCAGGCCCACCGGCGCCCACGCCTCGGCCAGAATGCCCGGCGGCGGCACGTTGACGCTGTCGAGGAACTGCGCCGTCACCGTCATCGGTTCGCCCTCGTTCTCCCACAGATGGGCGACGAGCGTGCGGAGTTGATTGAGCAGCGCGGTCAGCGAAAGGATCGCAACCGCGATGGCGAGCGGTCGCCAGCCGATGACGAACACACTGGCGATGAGGGCGATGGCCCAGATGCTCGCTCCCGCCTCCTGCCATGCAACCCGTTTGGCCAGATCGCCGGTGGGCGGCTTACGCCGGAAATCGGGATTGATCGAAAGCGCCGAAAACCGCTCCCACGTAAAGGTCCGCAGCGCCGGGATAACCTTCCCCATTGGCACAAGGATGGCAAACCTGACGATCAGCGCGATCGGCGCGAGCAGGGCGACGATCACGAACAGCGGCAGGCTCCACCACTTCATCAAGGCGAGCGGGAGGTATTCGGGATCCTCGATCGTCCCATACTGGGTGCGCTTGTGATGGATGGTGTGGACGCCTTCGTACATGAAACTTGGCGTCAGAAGCGGAATGCCGACCAGCACGTTCCAACCAACGCGAAACCCCGGCAAAGCATTGCGGTGGATATGCGTCAGTTCATGGATGAACATCAACGACCGATACAGCGCCAAAGCGGCGACAAGACCCGCGCCGATGGCAATCCACAAACTGTTCGACAGCACGGCAATCGCGATCCCGGCATATCCGATCGCGGTCGAAACGATCATGTCGGCCCAGTAAATCGCCGGGCGTGCAGTGCCCAGATCGCTGGTCAGGTCGCGCGCGGCGCGAAGCATCGCCTTGTCGTCGGTGGCGATGAAATCGGCGCGCGTCGCCCGCCGGGGGCCGTCCGGACGTCCGGACGGATCGGTGGCAGAAGCCATGGTTACGGTTTCGGAAGGTTTCACAAACACCACTCTTACACAATTCACATGAACGTGCGCAAACGCGCGGCATGGAAAACGCCATCACATCTTTTGCCCCGGCGCGCATGGCGCTACACGAACGCGACGAATGACTTGGCAGGAATACGGGGCAAACCGCGTGGCAGATGCGATCGCAGTCGACCAGGAAATAGGCATAGAAGCAGTCGAGGACAAGCGCGGGCGCGCTCGCTTCGTCGATCTGGGTCGCGAATTCGCAGCCAGAACGCCAAATTCGGTGCCGCAATTGCGGTCCGAACAGCTCGAATTGGTCGATCCGGACAAGAACCCGTTTTTCGGCCATGCGCGGGCCCGGTTGTTCATCGCCCACCGCGCCGGACGCCCGGTCGGCCGGATCAGCGCGCATATCGACGAACTGGCCCTCGCGATGCCGCCGGAACAGGGATTCGGGCCGGGGACGGGGTTTTTCGGGCTCTTCGATGCAGCCGACGAAGCCGTATCCGATGCCTTGCTTGGCGCAGCCGAGGATTGGCTGGTACAGCAGGAAATGACCCGCGTCGTCGGTCCGATCTCGATGTCGATCTGGGAGGAGCCGGGCCTGCTGGTCGATGGGCACGACCAGGCCCCGGTCATCATGATGGGGCATCATCCGCCTGAATACGCCGGATGGATAGAGCGGGCCGGATATGCGCGGGCCAAGACGCTTTACAGCTACGAACTCGATCTCAGCGGCGAACTTCCCCCGCTGGTGCAGCGGATCGTGCGATCCGGTGAAAAGAACAAGCGCATCACCGTTCGCCCCGTTCGAAAATCCGACTGGGACGCGGAGGCAGCCCTGATCCTGTCGATCCTCAACGACGCATGGTCGGACAACTGGGGGTTCGTCCCGATCACGCCCGAAGAGGTAAGCCATACGGGCAAGAAGCTGAGGCCGATCGTGCACGAGGACCTCAACATGATCGCAGAGGTCGAAGGGCGACCGGTCGCCTTCATGCTGACCTTCCCCGACATCAACGACGTTCTGGCACAGATCGATGGAAAGCTGTTCCCGTTCGGCTGGTTCAAGCTGTTGCGTTGGCTGAGAAAACCGCGCGGTTCGGACATGCGCGTGCCGTTGATGGGCGTGTTGAAGGAATTTCAGAATACCCGGCTCGCCAGCCAGCTCGCTTTCATGATGATCAGCGATATCCGAAAAAACGCGATGAACCGATACCGGTCTCGTCGCGGAGAGATCGGTTGGATTCTCGAAGACAACCAGGGGATGGTGGCGATAGCGGACACGATCGGCAGCACGGTCAACCGGGAATACGCGATATACGAAAAGCTGATCGATCCGTTGCCGTTGCGTGGAACCTAACGGGCCGAACGCTCTTTAATGGGCATGGCAGGACCCGTCCCCTTCTCCTCCCGATCGAACAAGCGCGATCCGATCAGCGTGCTGGTTGTTGAAGACGACCCCGTCCTGGGCCTGACGATCGAGGATGCGTTGACGCATGACAATTTCGCGCGGGTCTCGATCTGTTCTTCGGCGGAATGTTCGCTCGCCCGCTTACGATCGGAGAAATTCGACGCCGTGGTTCTCGACGTCCACCTTGCCGATAGCGACGATGGTTGGGAAATCGCCGAACTGATCGACGCGCTAGGCAGCGAAGACGTCAGGATCGTATTCCAGACCGGCGCACCGGGCGACATCCCCGATCATATCCGTGAACTCGGCCCGGTGCTGGCAAAACCATACGACCCCGAGGATCTGCGCGCCGCGCTTAAACCCAAGTCACGCAGGCGGCTGCTTCCCGGACTACGGAAACGCTGAACACGCCTCGGGCACGGCAACAGCCGCGAGCCACGAATGGCGCCCGGCATAGCGCTCCGGAGCGCGGAAATTTTCAAAAACGATACCCCACGAAAAAGGCCTCCACTTTCTGGAAGTGGAGGCCTCGGGATCGTGTCACTGCCGCTTGGACGGGAGGGGGGCCTCGGCGGTGACAATACCTTAATGACCGGATGGGAAAGGGGTTCCTGTCGGGTGCAAATTAATTCAATGTCTGCAAAGGGTTTGTTCTACAACGCGAAGGGCCGGACGTTCCGCCATGCCGAAAGCGGCATCGGCATGTGCAGATCCCTCGGACCCCGAACGCGCGGTGCGGGAACAGGCCGGGCTTGGTTTAGTTTTGCCCATCGGGTTATGGGCGGTGCGCGAATAGCGGATGGCTTTCGGCGATTCGTGCCCCGGCCGCAAAATACGAGCCGCAAAATACGAGATTGGAGAATATGAATGTCATTGAGTGATCAGGTCGCGGCCAATCTACCGTTCCTGCGGCGCTATGCGCGTGCCCTTACCGGCTCGCAGGCGACCGGCGATGCCTTTGTCCGGACCACGCTCGAAGCGGCGCTTGCCGACGAGGAATTGAAAACGTCGCTGCAGGGCGGGCGGATCCCGCTGTACCGTGCATTCAACAAGGTTTGGTCGAGCGCATACCTGGACGTGGGGAAAGAAGACCAAACGATCGGCGAACACGAGGCCGGCGCGCAGGATCGGCTGAACGCGATCACACCGCAAAATCGGCAGGCGCTGCTTTTGACCACGCTCGAAAATTTCAGCCCGGCCGAGGCTGGACAGATCATGGACGTGAAGCCGGAAGAGGTGGAAATACTGGTGAAGGATGCCATCGCGGAAATCGACCGCGAACAATCGACCTCCGTCCTCATCATCGAGGACGAACCTCTTATCTCGATGCAGCTTGAAGACCTGGTCAGCTCGATCGGCCATGAAATCTGCGGAACCGCCGCCACGCGCACGCAGGCGCTGGAGGTCGTGTCCGAAAAGAAACCGGGGCTGGTGCTGGCCGACATTCAATTGGCAGACGGGTCATCGGGGCTGGATGCGGTGGACGATATCCTTGCGATCGACAGCGTCCCGGTCATTTTCATCACCGCCTACCCCGAACGCCTGCTGACTGGCGATCGCCCGGAACCCACGTATCTCGTGACGAAGCCGTTTCAGGAAAAAACCGTTCAGGCCGCCATCAGTCAGGCGCTGTTCTTTGGATCGAGCCGCCCGCTCGATTGATCGAACAGTTCGTGCCGTACATCCTACGGCCTGCTGTCCGCATTACCAAAAGATCAAGCGGCGCGGGTTGACGCGGCCTTTTCGCGAATTTCGAAGTCGCTGCGACGACGTACGGGCACGCCGATCAGGCATCGCACGCCTTCGGGCCTGAAATCCAGTTCGACCCGGTGGCGCAATTCGTGCGCGACGATCTTTTCGATCAGCTCCGTGCCGAAACCGCGGGCGCGCAATTGCGAAACCGGGGGGCCGCCGTGTTCCTGCCATTCGACCATGGCCAATTTGTCGTCCGCGAGGCTCCAGGTCACCGAAACCGATCCTTCGGGCACGCTCAGCGCGCCGTATTTCGCCGCGTTGGTTGCCAATTCATGGATCGCCAGGCCGAAGGACAGTGCGTCGTTGGGCGACAATTCGACGTCCGGCCCCCTGATCGTCACCGTTCGCTCCCCCGATGACGCGAAGTGCTGCAATTCCGCCTCTACGATGGCGCGGATCGGGGTCGTGCCCCAATCGGTCCCGGTCAACAGATCATGCGTCGCCGACAGCGCCCGTATCCGTCCGTCCAGACTGGTGGCGAAATCGTCGAGATCGGTCGAGCGGCGGCGCGTCAACGCCAAAATCGACAGCACGTTGGCGAGCGTGTTCTTCACCCGGTGATTCAGCTCTCTGGTAAGTTTGTTGCGGATCGCGTGCTGCTCTTCGAAAAATTGCAGCCGCGCCTCGTCCTCGATCGCTTCACGCGTCAAAAGCCGGGCGACCAGCATCAACAGGCTGGCAATGGCAAGACCGAATATCAGGGTGACCATCGACATCGGGGTCAGCGTGCGAGCATCGCTTCCCACGACGGCGAGGCGGAATTCGCGGTTAGCGATCCTTATCGGCAACGTGGCGCGCGCACCGGTCATGCCTTCCGTTGAAACACCGTTGCTGGACAACAGGCTGTCTCCGTCCGCACTCCCGTCAAACAGGCCTACGGCTGGCCCGTCCTCGTCCGCCGGTCCGGTCGCAGCCTCCAGGAAAGCCTGCGCGTCGAAAGTGGTGAAAAGGTATCCGGCGATCCTGCGGCGACGGTCACGCGACTGCGGATCGGTGCGATAGACCGGCATGAAGACGAGGAAACCCGGTCGATCTTCGGCCATGGCGGGCAGAAGATCGACCACGCCCGATGCCGTGGGACGCACGGTGCGCTGCGCTGTTTCCATGGCGGACCGGCGCACGGTTTCGGAATACAGATCGAAGCCGAGATCGCGCCGGTTGCGCGCCGTATCGGGGGAAAAATAGGTTATCGGTGCAACCTGCGCGCGCGATACCATACGGCCACCACGCTGTTCGGACGCCAGATCGGATTGCGGCCGGATCGCGGGAAATAGCGGCCGGTTTTGGCGCATCCGGGCCAGGTAATTGTCGCTGTCCGCGGGATCGACGACCTCCGCCCAGCCAACGCCCTTCGCTCCGCGCTGACCCGGCCCGATCGGCAATTCATCGACGAACCGACGAAAAGTGAGCGCGCTCACTTCGTTCGAGCTTGCGAACAGAACCGCGCCTGCTCGCAAGTAAGAGGAGAACGTGTTCGCCCTGCGATCGAGGACCGAAGCGATGGACTGGGCATATTCGCGAACTTCGGCCCGCTCCCGCTCGCGCGCATTGCTCTCGACTGTAAAGACACTGAGCGCGGTGATCGCGGCGATGGCGAGAAACAGCCCGGCCGGAATGGCGCGGGGAAATTCGATCAGCCAGCGACGGGTCCGGCTCTCGCGCCGGATCTTGTCCGGACGCGGCGCTTTGCTTGATGTCGGCCCCGTGCCTTCGGGAGGCGGCGATGCGGCAACGATGATCGTCCTCCTTCATCAGCTTGGGCATACATGCAGCCGGTCCAATCGACCGAACACAATCGCGCTTCGGCGCGGAGTATGCGACAGGGGTGTGTTGCACGGAACCAAACATCTCGGGCATCGTTCCCGCATTAACCCAAGCCGCTCTCCGGCGCTGCAATCCTCGCGCGGAATATTTGCAGACGGGGGCAGGCACCAGTGAAAGCGATCCGGATATTTTGATGACTTCAAACCAGAAGCCCGAGCCCGATACAGGCGAAAGCAAGACGGCGTCCAAGCGTAAGGACCCCGAATGGACAAGTGGCCTTCGCCAGCTTTACGATTCGGTGGTCGATGAGCCGCTGCCCGATTCGTTCAAAAATCTGCTCGACCAATTCGACGAAACATCGCAGGATCAGGGCGATGGCACCGGACAACGATCGTCAGGTGGGGAAAGCGCCTCGTAATGGCTGATAAAACAGAAAAGAAAGACCGGCCCGAACGCACGCCGACGCAAAAGGCCGACTTCAAACGCGAACTGACCGAAGTCGTCCCGCATTTGCGCGCCTTCGCACGCGGCCTTTGCGGCCGGCCGGACATGGCCGATGACCTGGTACAGGAAGCCTTGTTGAAGGCATGGGCCGCGCAGGAGCGGTTCGAGCCGGGTACATCGATGCGGGCCTGGACCTTCGTCATCCTCCGCAATGCGTACCTGACCGATATGCGGCGCAACCGGTTCCGCGGCGAATACGACGAGAACGTCGCCGAACGCATTCTGACGGCCCCCGCCGGACAGGAGGAACCGATCCACCTGTCGGATATGCACCGGGCCTTGTTGACGCTTCCGCCCGAACGGCGCGAAGCCTTGCTGCTGGTGGGTGCGGGCGGATTCTCGTATGAGGAAGCCGCCAATATCTGCGGCTGCGCGGTCGGAACGATCAAGAGCCGGGTCGGACGCGCGCGCGCCGCGCTGAATTCGATGCTGGCCGATGGGGACATTCCCCAACGCGCGATCGAGGATGCAGGCGCGCATCGTGCGATCCTCGAAGAACTGGACGACGTTGCAGCCGGAAACGGCATAGCCGCCACCAAGACTTGAGCCGGAACCGGGCTGGCTTCGGCTGCTGGCATCGCCCGGCCGATCGGCGTATGGATGGGCTGGACATAAACTGCCACTCCGATCGAGCCGAGCCATGAACGAGCATTCAGCGCAGGACCTCTCCGCGAGGCGCGATGGCCCTTCGGTTTCGCGCGTCGATGTAGATAAAGATGCCGATCAGATAGCCCGGCGGCGCAGCAGGCGCAGGATGGCTCTGGCAGAGCAGGAATTGCGGCTGATGTCGTCGCTCGTCCTGCTGTTCGGCCTCGGCCTGTTCCTCGCCCTGCCGTTTGTCCTGTCGATCGGTTCGGTCGTGTTCCTGCCGCTTACCACAGCGATCCTGCTGACCATCATGCTATCTCCGCTGGCCGATCGCTTTGCGCGGCTCGGACTGCCTAATGTCATGTCCTCGTTCCTGGCGCTGGTCGTGTTTCTCGGCGTGGTGTTGGCCGCGCTCGCGCTGATCCTGCAGCCGGCATTGGCACTGTTCGATGAACTCCCCGCAATCATCGACCGGGTGTCGCAGCGTTATTCCAACCTGCGCGAAGAGTTCGCGTGGCTGGCGGTGATGAACCGCGAACTGGCCGAATTGATGGGCGATACCGGCGCGCGCGAAGTCGTGCTCGCAACGCCAAGCCTGCTCGAGGAAATCGCATTTGCCACGCCGAGCATCCTGCTCGAAGTGCTGATCACGTTCCTGATGACCTTTTTCATGATCGAGGCGCGGGTCCGCTTGCGGCGTCACCTGCTGTTCGACCGGTCCGATTTCGGGTCGAGCGTGAAAGCGGCCCGCGCCATCCGCGAAGTGCAGGACAGGGTCGCCGCCTATATCGGCACGGTCGGCATCATCAATGCAGGCGTCGGCGTGATCGTCGCGCTTGGCGCTTGGGCGCTCGGTGTCGAAGCGCCGATCATGTGGGGCGGGCTTGCCGCGATCCTTAATTTCATACCCTATATCGGGCCGTTGGCGATGACTGTGCTGTTGGCACTGTTCGGGGTCGGTACGGCCGAAACAGTGTTTATCGGCCTGATCCCCGCGGCATTCTATGTCGCGCTGCATACGGTAGAGGCGAATGTCGTCACACCCTCGATCCTCGGCGCGCGGTTCACAATGAACCCGGTAATGATCCTGATCGCGCTATCCTATTTCACATGGATCTGGGGGGTGCCCGGCGCGTTGCTGTCGGTTCCGATCCTGCTCAGCCTGACGGCGCTGTTCGATCATGTCGGCAGGCCCAATCTTGTCGGGTTCATATTCGGCGAACCGCTGTTTCGCGGCAATGCGACGGGCGATGGCAGCGAACAGGAACAGGACCGATCCACTATCGGCGCATAGCGCGGCTAGCCGGTAGAAAAATCGCTAGCCGACCGCCTCATCGCGCCTGCCAACGCCCGTGCCATCCACTGCACCGGCCACCGCGACATTCATCGTCACATTGGCCAGCGTGCGCATGATATCGGGCAGCATTTCGACCGCGACGAGCAGGGCCAACGGCTCTATCGGCACTCCCATAGCGAGCGCGATCGGACCGATCGACACGACGAAACTGATCGATCCGGGCAGGCTGACCGAACCAACGCTGATGATCAGGGCGACCAGGATGCCGAACACAGCGGCGGACGGTGTTATCTCGATCCCTGCCAGTGCCGCGACATACAGCGCCACCGCCATGTTCATCGCCGGACTGGTCGCGCGAAAAATCGCCACGGCGAGCGGCAGGACGAATTCGCTCGTACTGGGTCGCAATCCCAGTTTCTGCGAGCTTTCCAGCATCGCCGGCAGACTGGCAAGCGAGCTTTGCGTCGATACCGCCACCGCCTGAGCAGGCAGCAGGGCGCGTGCGAACCCGATTGGGGAAATGCCCCGCAATGCAGAGCCAAGGCCGTAGGCGAGCACGAGGATGAACGCCCCCATCGCCGACACCACGAATATGTAATGCGCCAGCGCCGCGAACGCGCCCGACCCGCTGCGAAGCCCGACGCCGAATGCCAGCGCCAGCACCCCGGCAGGGGCCAGCCACAGCACCCACCCGATCAGCACCAGCATCGTGTTGGCAAGCGCATGAAAAAAACCGGTCAGCCTTTCGCCCTGACCACGCGGCAGGCGGGTGATCGCCACCGCGAACAGCGCGAAAAAGATCGTCAGCGGCAGGACGCTCGTTTCCCCGGCGGCGGCGATGATATTGGGCGCGATCAGCGATTGCAGGAAATCGAGGATTCCCGGCACCTGTTGTTTTCCCCCGGACACTTCGGTGAGAAAACCGCTCGCGCTTGGCGGGATGGGAAATACGGACAAAAGCACCGGCATCATCACGGCTGTGAACACGCCGCCAGCGATCAGGACACCGAAAACCAGGCCGAGAAACCGGCGCGCCGCCGCACCGGCGCGTGCCGCCGCGACGATCTGCGTCAGGCCCAGCACCAGCAGCGATGCGACCAGCGGGATGATCGTCATCTGCAGCGCGTTCAGCCACAGTCGTCCGATCACCGCGATCGTATCGAGCAGCCATTGCGGGATGGCAAAGCCGGACGAGGCAATGCCGCAGGCCAGCCCCGCCACCAACCCTGCGAACGTCGCCGCCACGGGCAGGCGGATCGTGACAAGCTCGTATCGCTCCCGATCCGGCAGGAACGCATCGCCGCGCCCGCGTTCCATTTTGTCGACCATGTCATACCCCCACAGCAGAGCCGATCATCGCTTTTGCACGACCCCTTCCCTTAGGCCGATAACCTCGTCAAAAGCGCGTGACAAACGATCGCAGGTACAAGAGAGGCCGAGGCAAACGATGACGCGCAAATTTTTCGGGACCGACGGAATACGCGGGCGCACCAATGAAGGCGTCATGACCGCGCAAACCGCCATGCGGGTGGGACAGGCAGCGGGCAACCATTTCGTGCGCGGCGGGCATCGCCACCGGGTCGTCATCGGCAAGGACACTCGCCTTTCGGGCTACATGATGGAAAGCGCACTGGTCGCCGGTTTCACCAGCGTCGGCATGGACGTCATCATGACCGGCCCGTTGCCGACCCCTGCCATCGCGCTTCTGACCCGGGAAATGCGCGCCGATCTGGGCGTGATGATTTCCGCCAGTCACAACCTGTTCGCAGATAACGGGATCAAGCTGTTCGGCCCGGACGGGTTCAAGCTGTCGGACGAGGCGGAGGCACAGATCGAAAAATTGCTCGATTCCCCGCCCCGCCTTGCCAGCGCGGAGAATATCGGTCGCGCGCGCCGGATCGAAGATGCGCGCGGGCGCTATATCCACGCGATCAAGAATTCTGTCGGCGCGGATATCCGGTTCGACGGATTGAAGGTCGTCGTCGATTGCGCGCACGGCGCCGCCTATCAGGTCCTGCCGTCCGCGATATGGGAACTGGGGGCCGAAACGATCGCGCTCGGCGTCGAACCCGATGGCGTCAACATCAATGACGGTGTGGGTTCGACCGCGATCGAGGCGGTGCAATCGCGCGTCGTCGAAGAGGGCGCGGATATCGGCATCGCGCTGGACGGGGATGCCGATCGCCTGATCGTCGTCGATGAAAAGGGGCGCACTGTCGATGGCGATCAGATCATGGCGCATATCGCCACGCGGATGAACGAAAAAGGCGCGTTGAGAGGCGGCGGCGTCGTCGCAACGGTGATGTCGAACCTCGGCCTCGAACGCTATCTCGAAACTCAGGGGCTGTCGCTTGAAAGGACCAGGGTCGGCGACCGTTATGTGCTCGAACGGATGAAACAGGGCGGTTTCAATGTAGGCGGCGAACAATCGGGTCACATGATCCTGCTTGACCATGCGACCACCGGCGACGGGTCGGTCGCGGCGCTCAGGATCCTGACGGGCCTGATCCGATCGGGCAAACCGGCCAGCGAAATCCTGCACGTGTTCGATCCCGTGCCGCAATTGCTGAAAAACGTGCGTTACGATGGCGGCGCTCCGCTGGAGGCGGACAAGGTGAAGACAACGATCGCCGAGGTGGAGCGCGAGCTGGAGGGCAAGGGTCGGCTGGTGATCCGCCCGTCCGGGACGGAGCCGGTCATCCGCGTGATGGCGGAAGGCGACGATCCATCGCAGGTCGAACGTGTGGTCGACCGGGTGTGCGACGCGGTCCGGTCCGCGGCCTGACGATCGGTAGATGGTCCGATAGCACGCCGAAACCCCGACCGCCCTGCAATTCACGGAGTTTGAGCCAGAATGCCCCCACCCCCCGAAACGCCCGTACGCCCGATCCCGCCGCGAATCCTGTCGATTGCAGGATCGGATTCAGGCGGAGGCGCAGGCATCCAGGCCGATATCAAGACGATCACGATGCTGGGCGGTTATGCGATGACCGCCATCACCGCCGTGACCGCGCAAAACAGCGTCGGCGTTCAGGCCATCGCTCCGATGTCGGGCGACGTCGTGGCGAAACAGATCGATAGCTGCCGTGCGGACATCGGCGTCGACGCGGTCAAGATCGGGATGCTGCACGATGCCGAAATCATCGAGGCTGTCGCCGGAGCGCTGACCGATATCGACGCGCCGATCATCCTCGATCCCGTAATGATCGCCACCAGCGGCGCGACACTGATCGCTGAAGACGCGATTGCGCTGATGCGCGAAAAGCTGTTCCCGATGGCGACGCTGGTCACGCCGAACCTGCCAGAACTGGAACACCTGTGCGAACGATCGCTGTCGACCAGTCAGGACATGGCCAAGGCAGCCGAGGAATTGAGCGGTAAAATCGGCGCAGCTGTCCTTGCCAAGGGCGGGCATACCGGCGACCAGAGAATTATCGACGTCCTGATGGTGCCGCAATCGCGAGCGGTCCAGTTCGAACATGCGCGCATCGATACGGCGCACACCCATGGCACGGGCTGCACCCTGTCCTCTGCCATCGCGGCCCTGGTTGGACATGGCCAACCACTCGAACACGCAGTCCGCCTTGGCCGGCAATTCGTCCTGCGGGCGATAGAAGCGGCGCCCGGTTTCGGCGCGGGCAACGGGCCGATCGGCCATCATGCGGTCAGGAAACTCGATTGAAAGGCAGGGTTGCCGAAACGCAGCCCGCCTATCGGGGCAATTCGTAAAACTGCGCGATATGATCCCACGCATCTTCGGCGCTTTCGCACCAGTGCAGCAGGTCCAGATCGCGCTTGGAAATCGTGCCCTCCTCCGCAATCGCTTCGAAATTGACGACCCGGGTCCAGAAATCGCGCCCGAACAGCAGGATCGGCATCGGCTTCATCTTTCCCGTCTGAATCAGGGTCAGCAATTCGAACATTTCATCGAACGTTCCGAACCCGCCCGGAAATACGGCCACGGCCCGTGCGCGCAGCAGGAAGTGCATCTTGCGAAGTGCGAAATAATGGAAGTTGAGCGATAGATACGGCGTCACATAGGCGTTTGGCGCCTGTTCGTGGGGAAGCACGATGTTGAGCCCGATCGATTCGCTGCCCGCCTCGCTTGCCCCGCGATTGCCCGCCTCCATGATCGAGGGTCCGCCGCCGGTAGTGACGACGAACTGCCGCTTCCCGTCCTCGATGATGGCTTTTTCCGATACCAGCCGCGCCAGCTTGTAGGCTTCGTCGTAATATTTCGCCTTGGCCGCCAGATTGGCTGCGACCTTTCGCTCGTATTCGTCGCCATCTTTCGCCGCCGCGACCACGGCCTCGGCCTCCTCCGGCGACGGAATCCTTGCAGAACCGTACATGACCAGCGTCGAGCCGACCCTCGCTTCGTCGAGAAGCATTTCCGGTTTCAGCAATTCAAGCTGAAACCTGACCGGTCGCAGTTCGTCGCGCAGCAGGAAGTCGTGATCGCGAAACGCCAGCTTGTAGGCCGGGTGCTCGGTCTGCGGCGTGTGTTCGGGCGCTTCGTCGGCAAAGCGGCTTTCCTCGCCCGCGCGATAGAATTTGCGATCGGTCAGATCGCGGTCTGAATGTTGGTCGTCCATGGCGCCGCCCCTAGGCGCACCGGGAAAAAGCGGCAAGCGAGCATTTGAAAGACGTCGCGGCTTCGATCGGATTGGCGTCAACGGCAAGTCGATCCGATCGATCGCAGCACCATTCATTCGCTACCACGATCAATCATCGCATCAGGAACGCACGCGGCTATCGCGATGAGTTTGCCTAACTCATTTCTTAATACTGACTCCATATCAGGTAATTATCTTTTTTTAACTTTAGATATTTAGCTAAATAGTTGTGGACAGATCAATAAAATTTGCAAGATTGTCAACTTTATGGTAGACGATTCGCCTTTGACAGCAATAAAAGTTCTTCAAGAAATATGATTGTTTCCGCCATTGGAGTTCTGATAGTCGCGCTTGTAGTCTTGGACTCTCTACTTACTGTTCTGGATGCAAGCGGTAGAAGTATTTTCTCGACACGCGTCTATCGCGCGGCGTGGTGGTTCTGGCGTCACCTTGCAAAGCTGCTGCCCGCTGGTTTGGCGCAAGCTTTTCTCAGCGTTGCGGCGCCGCTGATGATTGCGCTCCTGATCGCCCTGTGGATTTTCGGTATCGTCACCGGGTTCGCCCTGATTTTCTATGGCGGGCTGTCTTTCGGTGACGTCGTCGCCGGTGGCGGATCGCAGCCGAGCCTTCCTTCGGCATTCCGCTTGAGCTGGGTTACACTGTCGACGATCGGGTTTGTCGAGATCAGCCCTTCGAACATGGCCCATTCCGTCACAGTCGCGCTCGAAGCGCTGCTTGGCAGTGTGATCCTGACCTTCTCGATCACCTATTTTCTCAGCGTCCACCGCAGCATCCTCGATTTCGATCGCCTGGTGCTCGATCTCCATCACCGAATGGGGCCGAGGCACGACCCGATCGAGACTCTCGCATCGCATTTCTCGAACGGCGACATGCAGGGTCTCGAACGATGGCTCGAACGCCTGCACGATGGTCTGGTCGGTATGCACCAGGGGTTGAACCGCTATCCGATCGTTTATTTCTACAGGCCGCAGGACCGGCAACGCAGCCTGCCGCGAACCGTTCAGGCGCTTGCCAGAATTACCGAATGTCTCTCGTGGTTAACGCCGGACGACGCGCCAGGTACGCAAAGCCCGGCCCTGAAGTCGCTGAGAGCCGGGATGGCGGATCTTGTCAGCGATCTTGGCAAAACTCACATACCGATCGTGACGGCAGCATCGCCGCGACCCGTCTCGCGCTCCGAATTCGAAGCCGCCGTGCGCGGCAATGAATGGGTGATCGAACCTTCGGTCCGCAAATTTCTCGAAGGGTGCGGGGCGCTGCATGACATTGCGGGGCGCCATGTCGACGTGGCGGGGTCCTACGCAAACTATCGCGAGTGGCTCCCCGCAGCGACGCGCACGCAACAACTGGTATCCACGATCAGCACGGATCTCGGCTATGCAGAGGACCTCCGGCCGCGCCGTTCCTCCTATCTACTCGGCCTGTTGAACCGCAATCCGAAACAGCGGCCCCAGGCGCTTGTCGCGAAGGGTGGCCGGCCATGACGACACGGTTGAATCCAACCGTTCTGCTCGGCCGCATGCGGATGGCTTATCGCCAATCGTTCTGGATCTTCCCGATGAGCGCCATTTTAGGCGGCATCGGAACCGCCTATTTCGTCGCGAGGCTTGATTTCACGACTTCGGCGAGCCTTGGCGGGTTGCTCACCACAGGCGGCCCCGTCGGCGCCAGGAACCTCGTGGAAACCGTCGCATCCACCTCGCTTTCGGCGGCGACGATCGTCTTCTCGGTCACCATCGTCGTCCTGCAGGTCGCCGCCGCGCAATATTCGCCCCGCGTGCCACGGCAATTCATTCGAGACAGAACCACACAACTCGTCCTCGCGGTCTTCATCTTCACATTCGTCTACAGCCTCGCCGTCCTTCGCTCGATCCATGAAAACGCCCAGATCGTCCCGCAATTCGCGGTCACGCTCGCTTTCCTGTTCGCTCTGATCAGCGTCGCGGCGTTCGTGTATTTCATTCACCACATCGTCCACGCCATGCGGATCGAGCAGATCCTTCGAAATGTCGAACAGCGAACCATCGCCGCGATCACCGCGAATTACCGCGAGCGATCGGCGGAGGATCCGAAACCCGCCCTACCCGATATACCCGAACACGCCGTTCCGGTGCTGGCGACCTATTCCGGCATCATCCAGCGCATAGATGCCTCCTACCTGGTCGATTACGCGAGGGAGCACGACCTCGTGATACGGTTCGTGCGGGAGCTGGGCGATCAGGCGGTCATGGATACCGCGCTGGCGTGGGTGTGGAAACGAGTACCGGGCGACGAACCACCCGACCCCGATGGCGAACTGCGCTCGAAAATTTTCAAGGCGCTGCAACTGGGAGAAGAACGCAGCATCCAGGCCGATGTCGCATTCGGACTTACGCAGCTGGTCGACATTGCCCTGCGGGCCGTATCGTCGGCCATCAACGACCCCACCACCGCCTGCGCCTCGATCAGGTCGGCGGAAATTGTCCTTGTCCAGTTGTGCAAGCACAGACTGGCGACCTCCTTGTGGAGGACGGAACCGGCACGGTCAGGATCGCCGTACCGCAGCGGACGTTCGAGGCCTATCTCGACATGGTGATAACACCGCTGAGGCAAACCTGCCCCGGCGACATCGCGGTGATGCTGCGACTTTGCGAAATGCTCGCGGACGTCGGGCGCGCCGCAGTCGCCAGCGAAGAGCAGTCCGAGCACGTCGCCCGTCAACTCGATCTCGTCGAACGCGCCTACCACCGGGCTGTCCCTGACGAAGACGATCTGAAACGGGTGAAACGGGCATCGCAGGCCGTCGAGGTCGCGCTCGCCGGGAAGCCGCCGAGGAGCAAATGAGACTACGCCCGGCCGCTACCGTCCGCGCCGCAACCTACTTCCTGATCGGGGGTGTCACCCATACGCTGTTCTACTGGGTGGTTGGGATCGCGGCATTTCTGTTGGCTGTTATCTTTTCAGCGCGCTTCTACACCGATGTGCTCTGGTTCGACGAGATTGGCTATCTCGACGTCCACCTCAAGATCGTCGAGACGAAGATCTGGATGGGAGTGACGCCTTTCCTGTTCATGTCGTCAATGGTCGCGCTGAACATGCTGCTCGCGCAGAAGCTGGCTAGAGCGGACCGGGTGGTGTCCGCCGACGAGCGGCGCGTGGATAGCTGGCGGCGCGCCGCAGAACCGTATTTCCACCCGATAGTCATCACCATCGCGCTTTTCTGCGGTCTGGTGCTCGCATTGCAGACCTATCCGGAGTGGCAGACCTACGTCTTATGGGCGAACCAGGTCGAATGGGGCCGTAACGATCCGCAGTTCGGGCGCGATCTGGGCTATTTCATGTTCGAGCTCTCCCTGCACGTCCTCGTCAATTACTGGCTGTTCGTCTGCACGCTGGTGGTGCTCATCCTGACGATCGCGACCAGCTATGTATTCGGAGGAATACGACCGCAAGCCCCCGGCTCGATCCTGCCGTTCCAGGTCAACCTGCACATTTCCGCTCTCGTCCTCATCCTGCTGGCGTTGATCGGCTGGGGGATGCTGTTGCAGCTCCACCTGCTCAGTTATTCGGAGCGCGGCGTCGTCACCGGGCTCGGCTTCACGGATTCGAACGCCAGCCTGCTCGCCTACAAGTTCGTCGCGGCGGCCGTGGTGATCGGTTTCATCATGTTCCAGATCAACATCCGCCAGCCAAGCTACATCATCCCGACGATCGTCCTCGTCTACCTCGTGATGATCGGGCTATCGATCATACGGTTTTATCCGAACCTGTTTCAGCTGATCATCGTCGAGCCGCAGGAGCTTGAACGCGAACAACCCTATATCGTCGATCACCTGCAGTTCACCCGCTATGGCTACGGGCTCGAGCATGTCGAACGTCGCACGGCGGGAATAGAGGATACGGGCGATGTCACCGCGCTTGCCGGGCATCGGGACGTGTTGGAGGACCTGCGGTTGTGGGATCCGCGCACGCTGCTCGTAAATTTCCGCGAATTGCAGACTTTCCGTGCATACTACGACTTCATTGACGTCGACGTGGATCGCTATCTGATCGATGGCGAATTACGCCCCGTCATGATTGCGGCGCGCGAGGTGGATACCGAGAATCTGCCGAAACATTCGCGCCGCTGGCAGTCCGAAAGGATGATCTATACGCACGGCTATGGCCTGCTGTCGGCCTCTACGACCGACGCGACCGAAGCCGGCATGCCGAAATTCCTGTCCAGCGACATACCCATTTCGGGGATGGGCCCGCTATCGGTGCGTATCCGCGTATTTATTTCGGAGAGAATTCGCCCGAATTTTCGATAGTCGATACCGATACGATCGAACTGGACCGACCACGCGAGGGACGCAGTTTCGCCAAGCACGAGCATGAAACCGATCGCGGTGTTCCGATCGACGGACTGTTCTCACGACTGCTTTTCGCGATCCGTTTCTGGGACATCCGCCTCGCGCTGACGACCTTGCTGGACGAGGACAGCCGCGTGCTGTTTCACCGAAACGTGCGCGATCGCGTGAAACGGGTGGCGCCTTTTCTGGAGGTCGATGCGGACCCCTATCCCGTCGCCGTCGATGGACGCATCAAGTGGATCCTCGATTGCTACACCGTAAGCGACATGATGCCGTATTCAAAGCGGATCGACCTGACGAAGTTCTCGCAGGTGTTCGAGGGCAAGCAGCAGGATTCCGGCATCATCCCGGCGGCCTTTATCAGCTTGCTCGAACGCAGGACGAAACGAGCGAATTACGTGCGGGGCAGCGTCAGGGCGGTAATCGATGCCTACGACGGGAGCGTGAAGCTTTACGTTACGGACGAAAAGGACAGGCTGCTTCAGGCGTGGCGGAATGCCTTCCCCGAAGCGTTCACCCCGGTCGAAGAGGCGAGCCCGCAGATCCGCGCTCACTTCCGTTACCCGCAGGATCTATTCCAGATTCAATCGATCATGTGGGCCGATTTCCACATGCGCTCAGCCGATGCCTTCTATACCCGCGAAGGCGCATGGCGCATCCCGCAGGATGAAAACTTCATATCCTTGCGGCGGGAACGGGATCAGGCCACCCACGAAGAGCGCAACGTCGATTTAAGGCCGTACTGGCTCAAGACCCGTTTTCCCGGCCATGACGCCGCCGAATTCGCCATCGTTCAGCCTTTCAGCCCTGAAAGCCGCAACGTTCTGGCCGGTTACCTCGTCGGGGCAAGCGACGGGGACCGTCTGGGCAGGCTTGTCGCCTACAATTTCGCGCCGGATGTAACCGTGATCGGGCCCCCGCAGGCGCAGGCGCGGATCGATCAGGACAAGCTCATATCGGCATGGACCACCCTGAGAATGCAATCGGGGTCGCGCGTATCGCGCGGACGATTGCTGGCGGTGCCCGTCGACAACGCACTCGTGTACGTGCAGCCGCTGTTCGTGCAGGCCGACAAGTCCAGCGTGTCCGCGCTGCGCGGCGCAGAGCTCTCGAGCATTCCCGAACTCAAGCAGGTTGTCATCGTCTTCGGCGACCGGGTCCTGATGCGCCCGACGCTAGCCGAAGCGGTGGCCGCACTGTTCGACGAACAGACGGATGCACAATCGACGCCAGCCGCAGAAAACTCCGCCGCGAAGAACCAACGCCCCCCCAAAACAGAGGAAGACTAGCGAGAAAGGCTGGCCCAACCATGCTCACACTCATTCTCATTATCGTGCTGATCATCATACTCGCAAGTCTGATTGTCGCGGCCCTGCGACGGCACGACAGCAACAATTACTTCGATCAGGACAGGCAGCCCTTCTACGCCGAACCCGACAGACTGGTAGAGGGCGGCCTGCTCTATTCGCAGAAGGATCATGAAGGCAGAGAAGCGCATACCTATACCGTGACACCGGCCGGTGAAGCGGGATTGCGGGCCTGGCTGCGCGAACCCGGGAACGATCCCGGGTTCCTGAATCTGAATTACGCCGGCATCATCGAACGGCACGATCCTTGCAGGGTCGCGCTGAGCCGAAGGCCGATCCACGAAGCGCGCAAGGCAGAGTACGAACGGTTAGAGCAATTGCTCGTCAATCGTCCCGAATGGCGCTACGCGCTCGCCGCTTCCCGCCTTGGCATCCGCTTCGAAAAGGCGTGTCTTCGGTTCTGGAACGACGTCGCATCGGAACACCGCGACAAGACCGGGGAGTCTTAATCCATGCTCCTGATCATCCTCATTATCGCCTGCATCCTGGTCCTGCTTGCCTACCTCGTCGTCACGGTACGACGGCACGACAAGCAAGCATACGCCGATCGCGATCGCGACCCCTTCTACAGCGAGATGGCAAGACTGGCTGCGGCCGGACTGCTTTACGAAGAGGAAGAGCGAAGGGTCGGCCGGCCGCGTCATTCCTACATCGTCACCCCTGCCGGCGAAGCGGCCTTGCGGACGTGGCTGCGCGAACCGATGAACGATCCGGGTCTGCTTCGATTGTATTTCGCCGGCATCGTCGGCCCTGCGGACGTTGTCGCCCTGGCGCGCGACCAGCTGCAAAAGTGCGGGGAACGGCTCGAACAGTACGACAGGGTGGAAGACCTTTTCGGTCGCAAACAGGGCTGGGAAGACGAGCGCGCCCACCTCGCACTTGGTCGGCGGTTCGAGACCTTTTGCCAGGACTTCTGGGAAAAACAGGCAAACCAGCCGCTGAACGCCGATCTTTTTTCCGAAAATGGCGCTGGTGCCGAAGTTCCCGAAACCAAATCCGAAGGCGGCGCGTCCGAATCCGATCAGGATGGGAAATCCGCCGAGGTCGCGGAGGAAGCAAAATAGCCCGCTCCCGCAAGCGTGAGGATCGATAGGATAGAGAAAATGAACCAGATAACAAAACTGGCCGCCGGATTGACTGCAGCGACGCTGCTTGCCTCGTGTGGTGCCGAAGATCGATCTGCCCCCGAAGATCAAGCCGGTGAAACAGACCGAAATGGCGAACAGCAGAAGCTGATTGTCCAGGAAGACGAAGCCACCCGCGAAGCCAGCACAGCGCTGATCGATCGCAAGCCGGGCGAGACCGGTCGGCTCGAAGAAGTAGGCAGCTTCAATCTTTTCACCGGGGAACGCATCGATCCGGGTTCGGCGAGAGGCATTTACCAGAAAGGCAGGTCGGCCACAGCTCGCATCGATCTTTCCGGGACCGGCAATGCCGGGGCTATACGCCAGAGCGACGATGTCGGCGGTGGTGCGAACGGATCATCGGCAATCATCGGCTTTGGCAACGACAGTGCGCTGGCACATAACAGCACCGCCTATATCGATCAGAAAGGCGATGAAGGCGTGGTCCGGATCCAGCACCAGGGCGACGGCAACTTCTCGGTCGGGATCCAGGTCGCCAATCTCGATGGCAGTTCGACCAGTGCGGAGCAGACCCAGACCCTCGCAGGGCGCGATCATCGCTCGGAAATCGTACAGCGAGCCGATGGCGGCTTGGCTTCGGTGACGCTCACTCAGGGCGAAGGGAGTATCGGTGAGATCCTTCAGGCGCAAACAGGCGCGGAAGCGTCCATCGCCATCAAGAATGGGCAGGGAAGCTCGGCACGGGTCGTCCAGACAGGTTCCGGGGAGGCAAGCAAAGCGGATATCGACAACGATGGCGCGGGCAACTCCCTCAAGATACTCCAGAAGGGAAATCGAGGGGCGCACGAAGCGACGATTTCCGCCCTGAGCCGCAATTCCGAGGTGATCGTCGCCCAGAACAGCGGTCGCTCTCAGAACGCTTCGGTCAACCAGAACGGAGCGAACGGCAACATCGTCGTCACGCAGTCCGGCGCGGTCCTGAACAAGGCGCAGGTCGATCAGGAAGGCGACGCCTCGCGAGGATTGACCGGCGTGGTGAAGCAGGAAGGATCGGGCGGTCGTAACGCCGCCGACATCGACCAGACGGGACAGTCGCACGACGCTCTCATCCAGCAGGACGGCACAGGCGGCGGAAGCGTTGCGGCAATCGACCAGTCGACCGACAATACAGAAGAAAACAACGCGTCGATAAAACAATCGATCGACGCCGAGACAGGCACCGATACGGCCGATGTCGATCAGGCCGGCAGCTCCAACAGGGCGCGGATCGCGCAAACGCGATCGAGCGGCAGCACCGGCAGCAACGCGACGATTACGCAACCCGGCTCACGAGGGACCGCGCTCGTCAGGCAGGACGGGCCCGCGCTGAAAGCGCAGGTCGATCAGAACGGAAACTCCAACCGTTCGCAGATATCCCAGGCGGGCGGTGGCGCAGGCAGCGAAGCAAGTATCAAAACGGCAAGTGGGACAGACAGCAACGAGGCGGTAATTCAGCAGCGAAGCGGTGGCACGATTGCCGCCATCGATCAGGGTTCACCAAACAACAAGGCGAAAATCGAGCAGGTGAATTCCGTTGCTTCCGAAGGCATCGTCGAAGCAGACATCGACCAGGGCGGCGGCGTACAGAACGATGCGCGGATCATTCAGTCGGGTGCGGGAACCGAACGTAGCGCGACGCTTACCCAAAACGGAAACGAGAACACCGGAACGGTAAAGCAGGAAGGCCTGGGAAAGGGACTGATCGCAAACCTCCAGATGTCGGGTCGCGGCAACCGCATTTCCGCGCGGCAGGTGGGAGAAGGGACCGGTGGTCTCGCGATCGAGCTTCAGCAACAGGGCGATGAAAACGGCATGACGTTTGTCCAGCGCGGAAGCCAGCTTGGCGCAACGGTGTCGCAGGATGGCGATAACAACAGCTTCGATGTGAGCCAGAGCGGAAGCGATTATGACATCAGCGTCACGCAGGTTGGAAACAACAACACGTTCAAGATCGCTTATACCGGCCCGGCCCGTGGCGGCGGCGGCTTCTCCATCACCCAGACCGGGGGCGAAAAACGTGTTGAGGACTAGCCCCATGGCAGTTGTCCTGGCGGTTCTCATAGGTTCCGGCGGCCCGAGCGGGACGAGCTGTACGAATTCTGGCGATCAATTCTGCGCTGATGCGGGTTCAGCCCGCCATGGGCGCATCATTACCGAAGCGGCCACGATAACCTTCTCGGTGTCGGATGCGGGCCTGCAACTCGTGGTGCACGACCACGCGACGCGGTCCCAAACCGTTCTCGACCTGCCCTACCCGGAGGAACCCATGGCCGACGCGCCGCGTCAGCGATCCGATCAAGCGGACGGATCGAGCGACGGAGAAGCCAGGCACGGCAGACAGTTTGTGCAGGATTGGATGCCCCGTGAGGATTCGAACCTCAATTGACGGAGTCAGAGTCCGCAGTCTTACCATTAGACGACGGGGCATCGACGCCGGGCGGATTCGCCGGACGGCGTGGGTAGCGCCTCCTAGTTTTGACCGTGCCCGCGGTCAAGGCCGCGCTCGCTTGCCCTCGCGCGGTGCTTGCTCTAGTTTGCGTCGCAAGTGCTGGCGCTATTTTCCGCGTCAGTGAAGGGAAAGATCGATTTTTATGGCGGACCAACCTCCGCCGGACACATACAGGGATGCTGATACAAGAAAGAGCGACACGTCCGGCAAAGTAGCCGATTTCCGCTACAAGCGCTCTCATCAGCACAGGCGCCCGAACGGCCGAGATGGCCGTGACCGGGGTCATAATAGCGAGGGAAATCGCAAACGGTCGCCAACCGGCAACGCCGACGGGGTCGCACATTCGCACGCTGCGAAGAAATCGCCGCATGGCGGACCCGATGCCTACGCCGCGCTCGACCTTGGCACCAATAATTGCCGTTTGTTGATCGCCCGGCCATCGGGCCGCGATTTTACCGTGATCGATGCCTTCAGCCGGGTTGTAAAACTGGGCGAGGATCTCGCCACCACCGGTCGCCTGTCGGACGATGCGATGGACCGCACCCTGCGCGCCCTGTCGATCTGCGCCGATAAACTCAAACGGCGCAAGGTCCGCCTCGCGCGGTCGGTCGCAACAGAGGCGTGCCGCCGCGCCGCGAACGGGCCCGCATTCATAGACCGCGTGCGCGATCAGACCGGCCTCGTCCTCGATGTGATCACCGCGGAGGAAGAGGCGCGCCTCGCCGTGCTGGGCTGTCACATCCTGCTGGAAGACGGCGATGGGCCAGCCATCATTTTCGACATTGGCGGCGGTTCGACCGAACTGGTGCTGGTCGAACCGGGGGGCAAGATCCCGCGCATCGTCGATTGGCAGAGCGTGCCGTGGGGGGTGGTTTCGCTGACCGATACAGTCGGCAGGGGCGAAAGCGGGAAAGAGGCGCGCATCGATCGTTACGCCCGGATGCGCGACATCGTGACCACCAGCTTTGCCCCGTTTGCGAAACGAATCGCAGCGGCGGCACAGCGCGACGACATACGCCTGCTCGGCACCAGCGGGACCGTCACCACGCTCGCCAGCCTCCATCTCGAATTGCCGCAATACGATCGAAAGGCGGTCGATGGCTTGATCGTCCCGTCCGCCGCCATGCGCGATATCAGCACGTCGCTGTCATCCATGTCTCCGGCCGAACGCAGCGGATTGCCCTGCATCGGCGATGACCGGGCCGACCTGGTGGTCGCCGGCTGCGCGATTCTCGAATCGATCATGGATTTGTGGCCCGCGCATCGGCTGGGCGTTGCGGATCGCGGCATTCGCGAAGGCATTCTGCGCAGCCTGATGGCTGCCGAACGACACAGCGAACGCAGTCTGCGTGCGCTCCACCAATTGCGCGGCGAAAACGCCGTGCGCGGCAAAGCGGACAGGACCTGAACCAATGACACGATCCGGACGCAATCCCGATCGACGGGTCCGCACGGCGAAAAAGCGCACGGCCTCCTCGACCCGATGGCTCGAACGGCAGTTGAACGATCCGTACGTGCGCCAGGCAAAGGCGGACGGCTACAGGAGTCGGGCCGCGTACAAGCTGATCGAACTGGATGACCGCTTTGGCCTCATTAGGGGCGCCAGACGGGTCGTCGATCTGGGCATCGCGCCGGGCGGGTGGAGCCAGGTCGTCAGGGCCAAGGCGCCTAAGGCCGAGATCGTTGGCATCGACCTGTTGCCGACCGACGAAATTGAAGGGGTCACGATTTTCGAGATGGATTTCATGGCCGACGATGCGCCCGCCGCTCTCGAACAGGCACTGGGCGGCGCGCCCGATCTGGTATTGTCGGACATGGCGGCAAATACGGTCGGCCACAAACAGACCGATCACCTGCGCACTATGGCGTTGGTCGAAGCCGCCGCATGGTTCGCCACCGAAACGCTGGAAAAAGGCGGCGCGTTCGTCGCCAAGGTTCTGGCCGGGGGGACCGATGCCGAATTGCTGACCCTGTTAAAACGTCACTTCACCAGCGTGAAACACGCCAAGCCTCCGGCCAGCCGCAAGGGATCGTCGGAATGGTATGTCGTGGCACAAGGTTTCAAGGGACGCTGATCGCCCCGATCGCTTGCCGGTCCGACGGGGTCCGGTCCTGCCTTCCGAAAGTCCGGATCCGCCCGCGCGGACGAAACGCCGGCCGTTACAGGCTCGGCGTGGTGTCGTCCCCTTCGGAAGAGCCGGCCTCTTCTTCGAGCTCACTTTCGGTGACCATGCCCGATCCGCCCGCCTCGATATCGTCGCCCTCTTCGAGCGCGTCTTCTTCCACCGGCGGCGTGAATTCGGGCACCGGAAGACCGGATCCCTGTTCGTTCATGTAAAGCGCAACCGCAGCACGGTCTTCGATGCTGGACAGGCCGGCAAAGCCCATTTTCGTGCCGTCCATGTAGCCGCGGGGATTGGCAAGCCACTCGTTCATCTCTTCCCAGCCCCACTGGCCGCCAAACGACGACATGGCGCCGGAATAACTGTATCCCGCCACATTGCCGACATTCGCGCCCATGATGCCATGAAGGTTCGGACCGACGCCGTTGGCCCCGCCCGCGCCGATAGAGTGACAGGCGGAACACTTGGCGAAAACCTTTTCGCCGTCCGACGCGCTTACCAGCGTCAATGCCTCGGCCATGGTCACTTCCGGTACGCCGCCGCCTTCGACTTCGGCGCCCTCGATCACGTAGCCCAGCTGTTCGGGCCGCTGAGGGCTGTCGCCGTGGAAATACTTGCTGGCCACGATCGACAGGCCGAGCCCCAGCCCGGCCGCGAAAAGGACCCAGCCCGCGGCTGTGTTGAACAGGTCGCCCGAACCGCTATCGCTGACGGGCGCGTCGTTATTCTTTGCTTTGTCTGCCATTGCGGCGTTCCTTTATAGCCGCTCCCGATGCTTCGCAAGGCGAAACACGTCACCGTCCGGTGCAGGAATTGCAATCGGGCAAACCGTGCCGCGTCCGCCTCCACAACCGCGCGCTTGCCGCATGCGTCGATGCGCTTTAGCACCATTCCACCATGCGCAGCTTTCCCGCCCCTGCACTCGCCCTCGTCGATGAAATGCGCGATGACGCGCGCGCCGATCCCGGACAGGCAGTGGCGTTCCAGGGGTCGCCTGGCGCAAATTCGCATCGCGCCGCGATGGAGGCATGGCCCGGATCGAAGCCACTTCCCTGTTTCAGTTTCGAGGACGCGCTCGAAGCGGTGAAGGACGGTCGCGCCGGACGCGCTATCATACCAATCGAGAATTCGCAGCACGGGCGCGTCGCCGACATTCATTTCCTGCTGCCCGAAAGCGGGCTGGCCATTGTCGGCGAATATTTCATGCCAATCCATCATGCCTTGATGGGTGTGGGGCCGCGCACGCCCGACATGACGTTCGAGGCCGCCTACAGCCATCCGCAGGCGCTCGGCCAATCGCGGTTGTTCCTGCGTGAGCGGGACATCGTGCCGTTGAGCCACGCCGATACCGCCGGTGCGGCGGCCTTCGTGGCGCAGCGCGGCGATCCTTCCCTGGGCGCGATCGCCCCGGCCATCGCGGCAGAGCTTTACGGGCTTCAGATCGTGGAAAACAACGTCGAGGACAGCCCCGACAACATGACCCGGTTCGTCACGCTTGCGCGCGATCCGCTCGATCCGGGCGATCTGGCCGATGCTCCCGCCATCACGACCTTCGTATTCGAATTGAAGAACATCCCGGCCGCGCTTTACAAGGCGATGGGTGGATTTGCGACCAATGGCGTGAACATGACAAAGCTGGAAAGCTATCAGCATGGCACCAGCTTTTCCGCCACGCGGTTCTACGCCGACATCATGGGCGTGCCGGGCGATGCCGCGGTCGATCGCGCGCTGGAGGAATGCGCGTTCCATTCCAAGGAATTGCGAATTCTGGGCAGTTACCGACAAGGGCGAAAGCGCGGGTGAATGGGCCGCATCGGCTGCATGCGATAGCGTATTGCGTGGATCGACCGGTCATGTCACGACTGCCGTCCACATGACGGGGTCGATCACCACCAACGCAATAGACGCCGGCGCGGAGGGCGCACCTGCGGGCTGGCAGGAATTGCGACGAAATCCCGATATTCAATTCGAACCGATTTCCGTGCCCCCTCCACAAGCCGATTCGCCCAACTGGTTCGAACGGATACTCATTACTGTTTTCGATGCGCTCGGCTCGCTCCTGTCGCCAGTCGGGCGGGCTCTGGGCGTAAGCTGGCCCGTCCTTCAATGGGTATTGCTCGGCGCCGTGGTTCTGCTTGCTGCCGTGCTCGCGTGGCGCTTGATCGCGCCGCGTTTGCGGAGCGGCCGTGATCTTTCGCATACGGATCGGGAGCCGTCCGAATGGCAGCCGGAGCGCGAACACAGCCTCGCCCTGCTCGAAGATGCGGACGCTCTTGCGGCGCAGGGCCGCTATGGGGAGGCGGCACGCCTGCTGTTGACGCGCAGCGTGGGCCACATCGCGGCGGCGCGCCCGGATTGGGTCGAACCGTCGAGCACGGCACGCGAACTGGCCGCGTTGAGACATTTGTCCGGCCCTGCACGCTCTGCTTTTGCGACGATAGCCGACAGCGTCGAAAAGAGCCTGTTCGCCTTGCGCACCCTCGATCGGTCGGAATGGGAGATGTCCCGCGCTGCCTATGCGTCTTTCGCCCTTGCCAGAATCGAAGGCGGCGAACGGTCCGGCATGTCGTCGTGAACGCGGCGGCCGATTACCGGAACACGGCCCCGTTCAGCCGTGGCGGGGTGGCAGCGATCATAACGATCGGCTTTGCCGCGTTCCTCGCAATGCTCTATTTCCTGGCCTCCGGTGCCACCGGGGAAGAATCGCGCAGCAACGAAGCGCACGCATCGGCCGGGGGGCTGCACGGCTATGCCGGATTGTCCCGACTGCTCGAAAGCAACGGGCAGGACGTGAACCTCTCCCGCGATCGCGCCGGGCTGGAGACGTCCGGGCTGCTGATCCTGACACCGCGTTTCAACAGCGATCCGCAGGCGATTGCGAAAATACTGAAAACCCGCAGCCGCACTGGCCCGACCCTGCTGATCCTGCCGAAATGGCAGACCGCCCCACCCCCACGGGACCTGCCGGAAGAACAGGCCGAGACCTTGGGCGAGGACTGGATCAGGCTGGTCAATCCATCAACTCCGCAATGGCTGGCCGAACTGCCCGAACCTTTCGCAATTTCGCGCGGTCTCGCTGTGCCAAACGATCGCGCGCCGGCTGTATGGAGCGGGATGGGACGGTCGGGCGTTCTTCCCACACCTGTCGCTGCAACCGCCCCGTCAGCTGCGAAATACGAGCCCTTGATCAGTGACGGGGCCGGACGATTGCTGGCGCTGGAGATCGTTGGCGAACCGGGATCGAAATATCGCGCCGATGCCGAACCGCTGATCGTGGTGGTCGATCCCGACCTGGTGAACAATTACGGGCTCGCCGATCCGGGCCGCGCCGCCGCCGCGCTCTCCATCGTGCGGTCGGCGGGATATGGCGATATGAACGATGTGACATTCGACCTTACCCTTGCCGGGTTGGGCGATGCGACCAACCTGCTGACCCTGGCGTTCCAGCCGCCCTTTCTGGCCGCGACCATATGCCTCGTACTGGCGCTATTGATTGTCGCGTGGCGCGCTTTCATGCGGTTCGGCCCGACCGCCGCGCCCGCCCGTCAGATCGCGTTCGGAAAAGCCAGATTGGTCGAAAATGGCGCCGGGCTTATCGTTCGTGCCCGGCGGCTGACCCTGCTTACCGGCCCCTATGCGTTGGCCGTGCAGCGGCGGATTGCGAAATCCCTCGGCCTGAAACGGATCGATAGCCAGCGGCTGGACGATGCGATAGCCGCCCGGATGCCCGACAGCGACAGTTTTTCCAATCTTGCCGCGAAACTGGAACAGGCCGACAGCCCATCGCAGGTTCTGCACGCAGCAAAAGATCTCGACCGATTGACAAGGACATTGAAGCGATGAGCGCAGAACGCGGAACGATCCCCGAACCGGCCTCACCCGCCGACCGTCCTCGCATGACCCTGAGCGAAGTTCAAACGCTGGCGCGCAATATCCGCGGTGAGGTCGCCAAGGCGATCGTCGGGCAGGAGCCGCTGGTCGATATGTTGCTGGTCGCCATGATAAGCGAAGGGCACGTGCTGCTCGAAGGGCCGCCGGGTACGGCCAAGACATTCCTCGCGCAGGCGTTTTCGACTGCGCTCGGGCTCGATTACGGTCGCATCCAGTTCACGCCCGACCTGTTGCCGGGCGATATCGTCGGATCGAACCTGTTCAATTTTCAGACCAGCCAGTTCACGCTGACCCGCGGGCCGATTTTCTGCGAATTGCTGCTGGCCGACGAGATCAATCGCACGCCGCCCAAAACGCAGGCCGCATTGTTGGAGGCGATGCAGGAACGCCGCGTCACGCTCGACGGCGAAACGCACGCATTGCCGCCGCGCTTCATGGTCGTGGCAACGCAGAACCCGATCGAGAACCAGGGGGTCTATCCGCTGCCCGAGGCCCAGCTTGACCGGTTCCTGTTCAAATTGCTGACGCCCTATCCCGATGCGAAGGAAGAGGCGCAGATCGTTCGCACCTTCGGACAACGCAGCGGTCCGCAGCGTCCCGCGGACCTGGGGGTCGAAGCGGTTGCCGACACAAACACGTTATTGGCGGCCAGCGCGGCCCTGAACGATGTCGGCGTGGCAGACGAAATCGCCGACTATGTCGTCAGGCTGGTCCGGGCGACGCGCGATCATCCCGAATTGTCCGTCGGAGCGAGCCCGCGAGCCGGAGTGCTACTGGCCAATGCGGCGCGGGCGCGGGCGGCGCTGGACGGGCGCGATTACACGATCCCCGACGACGTGAAGGCACTCGCCATTGCGGTCCTGCGCCACCGATTGACGCTTAGCCCGGCTGCCGAAATCGAAGGCCGCGATGTCGAGGCGCTGGTGGGTGAACTGGTCGAGCAAACCGAGGCACCGCGCTGATCGCGGCGGGCGGATCATGACCCGATCAATCTGATGGCGATGCGCGCGCCTATCCTCCCTCTGGTTCCAACTCGGAAAGCCGCCTGGCTGGTCGCCGGACTTGCGCCGATTGCCCTGATCGTTGCGGCAGCGGCCCCGCAATATTGGCCGACCGCGCCCGCCGTCGCCGTACTCGTCATTGCCATGATCATTGCCGATGGATTGATTGCGGGCCGGTGCGAGGAATGGGGCATCGACGCCGCGCCCGACACGGAAATCGGGAGCGAAACACCCATCGAAATCCATGCCCGGTTTTCGACAGTGCCGGTCGCCCCGCCCGATGCGTCGCTGTCCTTCGACCCCCGGCTTGGCGATGATGGCTGCGCCGCAATCGCGCTCGATTCGGAAAGTGATGCAGGCGCCTTTTCCGGTGAGGCGATCCTGACCCCGGTGCGACGCGGCACGGCATCGATCGATCGGGCGTGGTTGCGATGGCAGGGTCCGCTCGGCCTCGGTGCGAGGCAGGCGACCCTCGAGCCGGAACGGGAAATCCGTATCTGGCCCGATCTGTCCCCCGTGCGAAGCCCGGCCCTGCAGACATTCCTGAAGGACGCGCAGGCGGGCCTGATCGCGCGGCGCGTTCGCGGCGAGGGAACCCAGTTCGAGGCGTTGAGCGAATTCGAGCCCGGAATGGACCGGCGTCGCATCGACTGGAAAGCGAGCGCGCGCCACAACCACCTGTATGCCCGTGAAAACGAAAGCGAGCGCGACAACCAGATCGTGTTCGCGTTCGATTGCGGGTCGGCGATGTGCGAACCGGTGGACGGGCAACCACGCCTCGACCGGGCGATAACCGCGGCGTTGACCTGTTCTTTCATCGCGTTGAAAGGCGCGGACCGCGTGGCGCTGTTCGGATTTGCACAGCGACCCGAGGTGATGACCCCCTTCGTCAGCTCGTCACGCGCATTCCCGCGATTGCAAAGTGCCGCTGCGGGCATCGAATACCGCAATGTCGAACCAAATTTCACTCTCGCCCTCGCCACGTTGACGGCGCGGCTGCATCGCCGATCGCTGATCGTGCTGTTTTCCGATTTTACCGACCCGACCGCCGCGGAATTGATGATCGAAAGCATAGGCCGCCTGACCGACAGGCACCTGGTGCTGTTCGTCACGATCGACGACCATGAACTGGCCGATTACGTCGCCGAAACGCCCGGCGACCTCGAAACGCTTGCCCGCAGCGTCACCGCCGATACCCTGCTGCGTCAGCGCGCGCTGGTGCTGCAAAGGCTGCGCCGAATGGGGGTCGACGTGATCGAGGCGTCCTATCACGACATCGGTTTCGAACTGATCGACCGTTATATCGGGATCCGCAACCGGGAGGCGATCGGATGAAGGCGCCCGATTTCGGATCGTGGTTCCGCCGCAGCGAACCCGAAACGCCCGACGACATCGAAAGCGCGGCACTACGCTCCGACCGGTTCCGGCTTGAACGCGAATCGGATTGGCGGCGACTGGACGCGATTGTTTCCCAGATGGAGCGCGGCGGCGTGCGCCGGATCGAGGACAAGGACCTGCTGGACCTGCCCAGCCTCTATCGCACGGCGGCGTCCAGCCTGTCTGTCGCGCGGGAAACCACTCTCGACGCAGCGACGCTGGCCTACCTCGAAAGCCTGGTTCAGCGCGCCTGGTTTCAGGTCTACGGCCCTCGCGAGGGGTTTTTCCGATGGCTTAGGTCATTCCTGTTCGGCGGGTGGAGCCGGGCGGTCAGGGCCATCTGGATCGATGTGTGCATCGCGCTGTTCGTGATGGTCGCGGGCACGATTGTGGGCTGGATCCTCGTCGCGCGTGAGGCCGAGTG
>JGI12210J13797_10802804_pt1 | contig 37316 bp, 37 predicted proteins | sample ElkSlonscriptome_3_FD_13797 | JGI IMG/M metagenome (IMG submission 13797) | reverse complement strand
CGCCCAGCGACATCACCCGCTACATCCGGTACGAGTCCGCCGGCGCCGTCCACTTCGCAAGGCTGGAGGGTGACACGATCCATCGCCTCGACGGCGACTTCCTGACGGGTGGGACGGCGGACGGCACGACACGACCTCTGGCCGACGTTCGGGTTCTGGCACCCGTCCGACCCGGCAAGATCATCGCCGTGGGCCTCAACTACACGAGCCACCTCGGCACGCGGAATGCCCCGACCGAGCCGGGACTCTTCGCGATGTACCCCTCGGCGGTGGTGGGTCCGGACGACGACATCGTCCCGCCGCCGGATGCGGGTCCGGTCCACTTCGAGGGCGAACTCGTGCTTGTCGTCGGGCGACGTGCCGCCCGCATCGCAGCCGAGGATGCGCTCGACCACCTATTCGGCGTGACCGCCGGCAACGACATCAGCGAGCGGGGCTGGCAGCGAAGCGACCTTCAGTGGATCCGGGCGAAGTCGTCCGACACCTTCGCGCCGATCGGACCTGCGGTCGTGACGGGGCTGCCGATCGACGACCTGCTGCTCCGCACCCGGCTCAACGGCGAGGTCGTGCAGGAGGAGCGCACGGCCGACCTGCTCTTCGGCGTGCCGGAGATCCTCGAGTACATCACGCGGCACGTGACCCTCGAGCCCGGAGATCTGGTGTTCACGGGGACGCCGGGCACGACGCGCGGAATGCATCCGGGGGACGTGGTGGAGGTCGAGATCGAGGGAATCGGCGTGCTCCGCAACACTGTGCGCGCCGCGGAATAGCTGCGGCTTCAGCCCGCGGACCCGACGACGCGGGGTCGCCCTGCGCGACGTCAGACCAGCTCGGCGACCGCCGCGAGGAAGTCGTCCCCGTACTTCTCGAGCTTCGCGGGCCCCACGCCGGGCACCTCGAGCAGCTCGGACGCGGTGGACGGGCGCCGCTGCACCATCTCCTTCAGCACCTTGTCGCTGAACACGATGTACGCCGGCACACCCGCCGCGTCGGCGAGGTGCTTGCGGAGCTGGCGCAGGTACTGGAAGGCGGCCTGGTCGGAGCCGTCGAGCGCGGACCGGGCCGCCTCCAGAGCCTCCTCCCCCGAGGGCGCGGACGAACGGGCTCGTCGCGATGTCCCCTCCGTCGAGTCGGATCCACCCACCCGACGTGGCTGAATGTCGGGACGGCCCCGCGACGCCCGGCGTATCCGGCTCTGCCGGAGCATCGACTCCGCGGCGCGCTCCCCGACGTCGACGCCGGTGCAGTTGTCGCAGGCGTCGCCGCACCGGTCCATCTCCTCGTCGAAGTGGGCGAGGACCGCACGGTGCCGACAGCCACCCGACTCGAGCAGGTTGTAGAGGTCGATCGTGGCCTGACGCTTGGCACGATGGAGCTCCGGGTCGTCGATGTCGGAGAGAAAGCGTTCGTGCATCTTCACGTCCGCCCACGAATGGAAGACGATGCAGTCGCTCTCGAGCCCGTCCCGCCCCGCACGGCCCATCTCCTGGTACCACGACTCGATGTCCTTCGGCATGTCGCGGTGGATGACGAATCGGACGTTCGACTTGTCGATGCCCATCCCGAACGCCACGGTCGCGACGATCACGTCCACGTCGTCGTTCTGGAAGTCCTCCTGGTGCGCGGCTCGCACGCCTGCCGCGAGCCCGGCGTGGTAGGGCGCCGCATTGACGCCCCTCTTCACGAGAAACTCGCAGGTCTGCTCGACCGCCCTTCGGCTCAGGCAGTAGACGATTCCGCTCTCGCCGGCATGCTCGCGCACCAGAGCCAGGATCTCCTTCCGCGTGTTGCCTCCCTGCCCCTTCTTCCGCACACCGATCCTGAGGTTGCGCCGGAAGAAGGATCCCTTGTACCCGCCCGGCTTCGACATCCCCAGCTGTCGCACGATGTCGACGGCCACCGGTCTCGTCGCCGTCGCCGTCAGCGCGAGTACGGGAACGCGAAGTTCGTCGCGCAGGCCCCGGAGTCGTCGGTACGCCGGACGGAAGTCGTGGCCCCACTGCGAGATGCAGTGCGCCTCGTCGACGACCAGGAGCGAGACGGGGCATTCCGCCACGTAGCGCCGCAGCCAGCCGTCCAGCGCCTCGGGCGCGAGGTAGACGAGTTCGTACTCGCCCTGCTTGAAGGATCGCAGGCGCGCCTCACGCTCTTCCGGCTCCAGTGTGGAATTGATCTCCACCGCCCGGAATCCGAACTCCGTGAGCGCGTCCACCTGATCCTTCATCAGCGAGATCAGGGGCGACACCACGAGCACCGTGCCCTCGAGAATCCTGGCCGGCAGCATGAAGGTGAGCGACTTCCCGGCTCCGGTGGGCATCACCCCGATGCAGTCGCGGCCTTCCAGGACGGTGTCGATGATCGTCCGCTGGCCGGGTCTGAACTCCGTGAACCCGAACACATGCTTCAGCACCGCGGCCGGGTCGTTCGCGTCGGCGTCGGCGAGGGCGCGCTCGACGATATCGGAGGCAGGATGACGCGTTGAGATGGGTCTGCCGGCTCCTGGAGCGATGCGGAGAGAAGTGGTAGGGCGGAGGCGCCCCGTCGTCGATTCCGACGAGCATGTCGCAGGCTAACCCGACCGCGGGCGTGATGGAATGCCGGCATGGGCACCGTTGCAGTGGCCGATCCGGACTCCCACGTTCGTCCTCGATGCTCCCGCCCCCGCACATCGCGTGGACACGATGAAGATCACCCGGTTCAAGGCACCCGATACCACGCTGATCATCTTCTCGATCATCGTGCTCGCGGCCGGGATGACCTGGATCGTCCCCGCCGGCGAGTATCAGAAGGCCGAGATGATGGTCGAGGGCGCCGGCATGCGGGAAGTCGTCGTACCCGGGTCGTTCGAGATGATCGAACGACCCTTCGACGGGGTGGGTGATCGCCTCGTTCACACGGTGGCGATCGTGATGCAGGCGCCGATCCTCGGCTTCATCGACCCCGACGCCGCTCCGATCATCGCCTTCGTGCTCCTCGTGGGAGGCGCCTTCGCCGTGCTCCAGAAAACGGGGGCCGTCGAAGCCTCTCTCCGAAGGCTGGTGCATGCGGCGGACCGATCGAGAGCCGTCGAGGTGCTCACGATTCCGCTTTTCATGGCGCTCTTCTCCCTCGGCGGTGCGGTCTTCGGGATGGCCGAGGAGACCATCCCGTTCATCCTCATCTTCGTGCCCCTCGCGCTGGCCCTCGGGTACGACTCGATCACCGGAGTCGCCATCCCCTTTCTCGGTTCCGCCGCAGGATTCGCCGGCGCCTTCCTGAACCCCTTCACCGTCGGCGTGGCGCAGGGCATCGCCACCGTGCCGCTGTTCTCGGGCATCGGATTCAGGGTCGGGGTATGGGTCGCCGTGACGGCCCTGACGATCGCCTTCGTCATGTGGCACGCCTCCCGGGTTCGTGCAGAGCCGCGGAGGAGCCCCACCTTCGCGGTGGACGAGATCAAACGCCACGAGGGTCTCCACCTCGACACGGCGGGCCCACCACCTGCTCTCACCCTTCGGCAGAATGCCGTGCTGGGCGTCTTCTTCCTGGGGATCGGGATTCTGGTATGGGGCGTGTTGCAGCACGCGTGGTACATCATCGAGATCGCGGCGCTCTTCGTGGCACTCGGAATCGTAATGGGTGCCGTAGGGGGGCTGGGCGGGAACGACACCGCGGCGGCGTTCATGGAGGGTGCGCGTGACCTCGTTTCGACCGCCATCATCATCGGACTCGCCCGAGGCATCCTCATCGTCATGCAGGACGGACAGATCATCGACACGATTCTCCATGCGCTCGCCTCCGGGCTCGAGGGAGCCGGTTCGATGGTCGCCGCGATGTCGATGTTCGGGGCCCAGACGCTGATCAACTTCTTCGTGCCGAGCGGCAGCGGACAGGCGGCGCTCACGATGCCGCTGATGGCGCCACTCTCCGACCTCGTCGGGGTCTCCCGGCAGACGGCGGTGCTGGCATTCCAGATGGGAGACGGCTTCACCAACATGATCATCCCCACCAGCGCCGTGCTCATGGGGTCCCTGACCCTCGCGGGAGTCCCCTGGCAGCGGTGGGCGAGGTGGATCCTCCCCCTGCAGGCGGTGCTGTTCGGGCTCGGACTGGTCGTGCTGGCGATCGCGGTCGGGAGCGGATGGGGGGTGGTCGCATGACGCGACGGATGCGGCGCTCGGAGAATTCGCGGGTGGGATCGAGACGGGGCGAGCCGATGCAAGCCGGTCGTGGTTCGACATCGCGGGTGTCGCCCCGTACTTCGGACGCCGAGATGGGCCATCCACGCGTTCCGTCCCCCGAGATCTTGCGGGGGGTGGTACGCAACACGCACCGTAGGTGCATGCCGATCTACGAATACGTCTGCGACGACTGCGGGCACGACTTCGAAGCCCTCGTTCTGGGCTCCGACTCGCCCACCTGCCCGACCTGCGAAAGCGTGGCGCTCTCGCGCAAGCTCTCACTGCCGAAGGTCAAGTCCGCCAAGACGCACGGCAAGGCCATGCGCGCCGCCAGGAAGCGTGACCGGGCTCAGGGCGAGAGCCAGATGCGGGAGCGCATCGAGTACGAGAGCAGCCACGACGACTGAGTCGTCGCAGGCCGAGGACTCACGAGCGCGCCCCCGCATGCTGGATCGAAAGACGATGGGCGACGGATCGCGGGTACCGGCTACCGCGCGGATCCGGGTGCAGCCTCAGTCGACGCTGAACCGGAGCCCGACCGTCATTCCGTAGTCGTCCCGCTCGACCTCCACCGGCGGCCTCGAGTCGCGGCGCCACCGGGCGGAAACGGTCAGCGACCATCCCGCTCCGAGCGGAACCGCCGCTGTGCCGGAGGCCGCGACGCGGTGGTCTGCCCAGTCACTCAGAACCGGTTGGAAGAAGCCGGCGAAGTTCAGGTCGACGACGCCGGCCGACCCATTCGCGACGAGGAGATTGGCACCTCGGACATCCGTTACCTCTCCCTCGACGGGTGTCCGCTCCGCCTCCCACATCACCCCCAGGCCCAGGTCGACACCACCCCCCTCGAGATCGACGAGGCGGGTCCGCAATCCTCCACCGGCGAGCACCCGTCGCTCCAGGTCGAGAGCGGCATCGGTCTGATACTGCACGAAGGAGTAGCTCGCGACGCGCTCGGTGAATCGGTACGAATGCCGCAGGTGCGCCGACCGTTCCTCCTCGCGGGTGTCGCCGTCCTCACGTCGAAGGCGCAGCGAGGGGTAGAATCGAACGAAGTGACGGTCGCCGCGATATCCCAACGCCCCGGACGCATCGGCTTCGGCGTACTCCACATTCCCGCCGGACGCGTCGAGCGACAGGCCCAGCGTTGCGTACCACCCGTCGCCCGCCTCGCGGTCGAGCGCTTCGTAGCTCCGGATGACCTGGCCTGCGGCGGGTCGGACCGACGCCACGAGAAGACCGCCGAGCAGCGCGGCGAGCAGAACGACCGTCCCCCTGTTCACTGCAGAATTCCCATGTACTCCCGCATGCCGGAGCGGGATGTGAAGGCCCGCGCGACCTCGAAGGGCTGCAGGAGTCGCTCGACCTCCGCGGGAAGGAGTCTCCCCCGGGCGGGTCGCTCCGGACCGTCCGGCGTGTAGCGGACCCGGTCGACGTCCAGCACGGTGAAGTGGAATGGCTGGACAGCGGATCGATCCGACGCCTCGACCAGGACGTGCAGTCGGGCTCTGGGGGCCGCACGTTCGGCGAGGCGGGCAATCAGGGGAGCTCGAGACTCCGGGGCGACGCGATCGAGAAGGTCCCACACCAGGATCAGATCGTAGGGCCGATCGGGCTGCGCCGGCACCGATTCGCCGAGCGCCCGGTCCAGGTCCGCACGGCGCTCGGCGCGGAGCAGATCGGCGAAACGGATCCGTCGAGCGAACCGCGCATACACGTTGAAGCTCGACTCGGAGGCACGGCCGAGGTCCAGCACCGAATGCGCCGAATCCGGCGTTACCCCGTCGAACAGCGCCTTGACGCCGAGCGACGGTCGGTCGAGAGCTTCCGGCTCGGTCGGTTCGGGCGTCTGTTCGGCGACCGGAGGATCCTCCCCCGTGATCCGGTCGAGCCACCCCACGTCGAACCTCCCTCAGCTCGCCGAAGCCTTCCCCGCCGTGGAGGCGGACGTCGCGGCCTCGCGCTTGGACGACGAATCCTTGGAGCCGTTGGAGCCGCCACCCCTGGACGAGCCGGACGACGAGCCCTTGGACGAACCCGACGACGAGCTCGACGAGGCGGCTGACGTTCCGGACGAGGTCGACTTGGCGTTGCCACTCCCGCTCGACGCGGAGCCCGATGAACCCCCGGAGCCGGCGTCACCCATGTCCACACCGCCACGGAAGCGGGCACCGTCCTCGAGCACCACACGCGGGGCCGTGATGTCCCCCTCGACCTGAGACGAGCTCCGAAGAACGATCCGCTCACGCGCGTCGATGTCTCCATCGACACGGCCCTCGACCGTCACGACGCTCGCGACGATACTGGCGGTGACATGACCCTGGGTGCCGACCGTCACGGCATGCTCCGCGAGATCGATCGACCCGTCGACCCGTCCCTGAATGAGAAGGTCCTCGTCGCCCGAGACCTCGCCCTTGATCTTGATCGCGCTCCCGATCGTCGCGGTCCGGTCGGAGGGTGCCGATGCTGCGGCGCCCGAGCGGGCGGGAGTCTCGGAATCGCGGGCCGTGCGCCCGGCCTGCTGCGTGGTGTCTTCGTCCTTCTTCCACATGATGGTGTCTTCCCTCGTCATTGGGGTGAGCCGGTTGGTCAAGGTACGAGGTGCAGGGGTGCAAGGAACATGCCCGTGGTCCGCCAGCCCCCATCTCCCCGGCATGCGGCGGGGCCGAGCGTCGACGCGGCCTGCCCGAGCCTACCGGTTGCGGTCCCGTACGTTCGTCATCGTGGGCGGCGGGGGCTGCGGGCCCTCGCCCCGGGCGTATCGGATGGCGGCGAGAATGTCCGCGGTCGTCGGGCGGAGGCGGTAGTCCGTCTCGACCGCCTTCCAGCGCACGATCCCCTCGCGATCGATCACGAGCGTGGTCGGGTGCGGGAGGGGTCGCTCCTCCGTGGAGCCCTCGGCGTTGTACAGGCCGTAGCGATCGACCACGGCGTGATCCGGATCCTGCAACATCCGGAAGGGTGGCTCGGACCCGCCACCTTCGGTGATCCGATCCACCATCATCCGCTGTCGTTCACGGTCCTCGATGCTCACGGCCCAGATCTCGGTGTCCGCCTCGATCTCCGGCGGAAGAAGGTCCTGCAGCTCCCCGAGCTGCTCGGCGCAGTAGGGTCACCAGTGTCCCCGGTAGAACACGAGCACAACGTCGCGCGCGCCCCGGTTCTCCGACAGGGTCAGAACGTCTCCCCGATACGACATGAGGCTGAAGTCGGGGGCGGCGTCCCCCACCGCGACCCGTTCGAGATCCGCCGCCGGGAGATCGTGTCCGTCGAGGGGGCCGAGCATGGGTGCGACGTCATCGGCGCCGGCGGCGGATCCCGCACCCGACGCGCGATCGTCGGCCGGCATTTCGGCGCCACAGGCCGCCAGCGACGCGACGGCACACGCTCCGAGCAGCCGACGAATCCCGGATCCCCGTCTCACTGCATTCCCCCGTCGAACGGTACGACGCGCATCGAGTCGATCCGGGTCAGCTGGGGAAACTCCGCATCCAGATACTCGTTGCCCTGCGCCAGCGCCTGCATCTGGTAGGGCCCCTCCCCCTGGGGCGGCCCGTCGCCATACTCCGAATGGAAGGCCCGGGCGACCTCCATTCCGTCCACGACACGCGCGAAGGGCGCGAACCCCTGATCGTCCAGCCCGAGATTGTCGTTCAGGTTGATGAAGACCTGCGTGGTGCGGTCGTTGGCGCCACCCTTCGCGAAGGCCAGCGTCCCACCGACATTGGACAGCACGCGCGGGTCGTCGACGAGGTATTCCTCCATCCACGCCGAGTTCACCAGCCCGTCGCCGTTCAGGCCGAATTGTGCCACGCGCCCCGGCACCACCCGATGAACGCGGATATCGTCGTAGAAGTCGTTGGTCACCAGCGTGTAGAAACGGTCCACACCGCGAGGCGCCCACTCCCGCTTCACGAGCAGCGTCAGCTCACCCTCGCTGGTCGCGACCGCCACCCTGAACGAATCCGGCGCCTCGACATGGAGACGGTCCGGAGCGTAGAGGGCATTTACCTCCCGGCCACCCCTCTGCTCGACCGGCTCGCTGCCGCACGCCGCCAGGAGAAGGACCAGTCCCAGTGCGAGGAAGCCCGTCGGCCCGGGGCTGTCTGCTCGTGACGCCCTCATCGTCAGCAGGCCTCCGCGTCGACGATGTCGATCCGGTCTTCGGCATTGGGTACCACACAGAGAAACTCGAAGGGCTCGTCGCCCTCCGCGTCGTAGCTGTGGGGTACGCCGGCGGGGATGTACACGACGTCCCGGGCCATCACCTCGTGCGTCTCGTCGCCGATCACGACAGAGGCGCGACCCCGAAGCACGTACTGCTCGTGCTCCACCAGGTTGGTGTGCAGGGGCATGCCGCCTCCCGGCTGGATGATGAAGCGGCGAAGCGCGAAGTTGGGTCCCTCCTCGGGACCGATCAACACCTGGACTTCGGTGTCGCGCCCCGCGGCGACCTGCGCACGATCGTGGTCGTCTACCTGTCTGACCGGCATGTTGCCTCCGTGATGAACATGGACTCCGAATCGAACCTCTCGCCCGGCGATGCCGAGGGCAACGTCCGCGACGTCGTGGCGTGCGTGGTGACCGATGCGCGGGGCCGCGTACTGATCGGGCGCCGTCCGGCTCACAAGCGCCATGGCGGCCTCTGGGAATTTCCCGGCGGAAAGGTCGACCCGGGCGAGACCCTCGCCGAGGCGGCGGACCGGGAGCTTCGTGAGGAACTCGGCATGCGGGTGATCGAAGCGTCGGCCGGCGTCGACTTCACATCGCACGACCCGGGGGCTCCCTTCCGCATTCGCTTTCTTCGCGTCGTCACCTCCGGCACACCCGTACCCGCCGAACACGATCGGATCGCCTGGTTCGATCCGAACGGTACGTGGCACCCCGACTTCGCTCCGGCCGATGCGGCGTACGTGACGCGATGCCTGCGGAGCGCTCCCCGAGGGGAGGGTGGGTGATTATACGTACGTCGATCCCATATAAGAATTACTGATAGGCAACATCGGCTCTTCTGCCTACCACTCATCGCGATCCTCCCGATATTCCGGGACATTCCAACGCACCAGAGAGGAGTTCACCGATGGGTTCTTCACATCATATGACACGACGCGACGCCATCCGCGCCACCGCCCTCGGCGCAGCAGGCCTCGCGGCCGGCGCCGTTCCGCTGGCAGCCGATTCCGCGCGTTCGTTCCCATCCACGCCCAACGATGCGATCGAACGGCTGAAACAGGGGAACGCCCGGTTCGTCTCCGGGCGTGTCACCAACGAGCGCAGGGACCTGGAGCGGGTCCGCGACCTCTCCAGCGGCCAGACTCCGTATGCAGCGATCCTCGGGTGCGCGGACTCCCGCGTCCCGCCGGAGATTCTCTTCGACGAGGGGTTCGGCGACCTCTTCACCGTTCGCGTCGCCGGCAACGTGGCGACGCCGGAGGAGATCGCCAGCCTCGAATACGCGGCCGGAGTCCTCGGATCGACGGCGATCGTCGTTCTCGGGCACACGGCGTGCGGAGCGGTCACGGCCGCCGTCGATGGTGGTGAGGTGCCGGGTCAGATCTCGTCCCTCTTCCAGCACATCGCGCCGAGCGTGCCGGATGGGGCGACGATCGACGAGGCGGTGGAGTCCAACGTCCGCTACCAGGCCAACGTCCTCCGACAGGCCAGCACGGTTCTCCGCGAGGGCATGCGAGCCGGCACCCACGCTGTCGTCGGCGCAGTGTACGAGCTGGACACCGGGAGGGTACGCTTCCTCGACTGAGCCGCATCGTTGAGAGGAACGTGTACGGCGACGAGCGCACCATCTCCCGCGCTCCGATGCCCGCCCCTCGTGCGCTGAATGCGCCGAGGGGCGCTCTCGTTCAGGAGCCGGTCGATCCGAACTTCGACTCGAGTTCGACCGCCGCGCGCAGCCATCGCATCCGGCCGCGGGGGATCTGGCTGTTCAGCACGCCCTCCCGCACGAAGCCCCGTCCGACGACCTCACCCCCGAGAACGAGGGCGACATACCCGTGGGGGGGATCCTCGACCCGCACCCGCCGACCCGCGAGCAGATCCAGCCACCGTGCCGGAGTGAGCTCGACACGCCGCTTCCCCACCGCGTCGTCCAGCAGCTGAAAGAGGTCGTTGGTCGGTCGGGGATACGCGGCAGAAAGGTCGAAGGCCCGGAAGCCGTTCGAAATCGACCGCCACCTGCCCGGCTCCCAGGACTCCATCGGCCATGCGTCCATCCCGTGGACCCATGCGTTGCTGCCCCGCCGCATGTAGCCGAATCGATCCATCACGTCACGGTCCAGGCCGTAGAAGTCCTCGACCTCGGCGATCGCCTCCAGCGGCGTCGGGAATTCCTCGTCCGGGTAGCGATCCTCCTCGGGGAACACCGCCGGCACCGGGGACCAGCCGCGCACGGGCGCGTCGCCCTCCTTCCGTAGCCGACAGAGGAAGAATCCGCCGGAGTCGTGCAGATGCGGGTACATCCGGACGGCCCGCGGCATCCTGGGGTCGAATTCGTGCTCCTCCCACTCCGTGACTCCGCGCTCGTGGGGGACCGGCATGTCGAGATGCTCCACGTCGACCGGAGCATCCTTCAGGACCTCCGAAAGCACGCCCTCGTTCTCGGCGGGGTCGAAGGTACAGGTGCAGTACATGAGCGTGCCGCCCGGGCGGGTCAGTTCGATGGCCCGCCGGAGCAGCGCCACCTGGATCCCGAAGAGCTTTCGTCGAGCCCGCTTCGTCTTTCGCGGAATCACGCCACCCTTCTTTCGCAGCGTCCCCTCGGCCGAACAGGGAACGTCGACCATGACCCGGTCGAACGTCGCCCCCTCGGGAAAGTGCCGGCCGTCGGCGGCGACCACCATCACGTTGGGGTGCGCCATCCGGTAGACGTTCCCGAGGAGCGCACGGATGCGTCCCTCGTTCACCTCGCAGGCGACGACGACCCCCTCCTCGCCCATGCATTCCGCGAGGTGCGTCGTCTTGCCCCCGGGCGAGCTGCACATGTCGAGGATCCGATCGCCCGGCTGCGGGTCGAGCAGCGGGGCGGCCCAGCCCGTCACCGTCTGCTGGATGTAGAAGTGGCCGGCCCAGTGCTCGACCGTGTCGGAGACCGGGGGAAGGCCGTCCTCACCCTCCCGCGTGATCCGGAGAAACTCGGGCTGGTGCGGCACATCGTGCACGCCGTATCCCTTCACCCCGAGACGCGCCCGCAGCTCGTCCGGTGTGATACGACGGGTATTCGTGCGCAGCGTGCGAGGCTCCGCCGTCTTCACGACCTCGAGAAATCGATCGAAGTCGGGGATCAGCTCCCTGTACTTCTCCACCTCGAGGGGACCGTCGGCATCACCCCTCCGCCCCCCTCGGCCTCGACGCTTCCCCCCGCCCTTCCTGCTCACTGCGTGCCCGCCCAGCCGGGGAAGAGCTCCTGGAGACCGCCCGTCACGAATTCCACCGCGACAGCCGCGAGGATGAGTCCCATGAAGCGGGTAGCGACGTTCATGCCGGTCTGTCCGAGGAGTCTGGAGATGGGTGTGGCGAGGCTCAGGATGATCCAGATCGAGAGGGCGACCGCGAGTACGGCGAACACCGCCGGAGCGTAGGCCCCTCCAGCCCCGCCCCGCGTCGCCCACAGGATCATCACCGAGATCGCTCCGGGGCCCGCCAGCAGAGGCATCGCCAGCGGCACCACCGCCAGCGAATCCCGGTGGGTCGCCTCCTCGGCCTCCTCGGGCGTCTGCTTCTGGCGGGCCGGTCGCGCCTGCAGCATCGACCACGCCATCGCGAAGATGAGGATGCCTCCCGCCACACGGAGGGACGCGATCGAGATCGAGAAGAACGTCAGAAGCCACTCGCCCGCCGCGTACGCCACCAGGAGGATGACGGTCGAGGCGACGGCGGTCTTCCGCGGAATCCGTCGCTTGATGTCGGCAGGCGTGTCCGCCGTGACCCCCAGATACACGGGGATCGCCGCGAATGGATTGACGATCGAGAAGATCGACGCGAAGTAGAGCGCGAAGTCGGCCATGAGGCGTGAAGGCTAGCGCCCGTTCACCACGGCCTCAATGGCCGGGGGCCGGCCCGACCGCCGCGGTCGCGCGGTTCCGTCCGGGCGACGTCTGCCGGGCGGGGTGGTTCGACGCCGAGTGGAGTCCGGCCCCCGGATGCACGAAGCCCCCGACCGCCGTCTTCCGGCGACCGAGGGCTCCTGCCTTCGCCTGTATCGCGACGGGTTCCGCGATGGGGGCGAGATCAGCCGTCCAGCATCCCGTCGATGCGGGCCACCAGGTCGTCGAAATGGATCTGCGTCGGACGATGTCCGCTGTCGGCGTCGGCCACGAGACTTCGCACGGTCCTCAGTTCGGCCCTCGCGTAGGCGGCCACCTCGGTGGAGCTCGCGTCCTCGTCCTCCATCAACTCGCCCAGGCGCTCGACGTACGCGCGCTGGAGGTTTCGACGGAAGGTGTCGGTGTCGTCGTCCTCGTACGCCTCGTCGAAGACACCCTCACGCGTGTCGTCCAGCATCTCCTGAAGCGTATACGCGTCGTTGCCGAAGAAGGCCTCCTGGTCGATCAGGCGCTGCATCCGATCCGCATTCAGAAGGCGGTTGAGGGCCGAGGTCTGACCCCCGCGGAGCAGCTCGCCGAGACCGGTACCGACGGTGTTGTCGAGAATGTCCTCGTTGAACATCCACTCGGGCGTCTCGAACACCTGGCGGTTCAGGTAGTCGACCGCACGCTCCTGCGTCTCGTCGGGCACCGGCTCGAACTGGCCGCCGTCCTGGCCCTGACGCTTCCGGTGCGTCACCGTGCCGCCGACGTTGGTCAGCACGTGGCCGGTGTACCGGTTCCACTGGCTGTACACGTTGGTGAAGAGCTCCTGCAGCTGGTCGTAGTCCTCGCCCTCCTGGTACGTCCAGTCGGGGAGATTGTCGACGATCCGCTTCAGGTTCTCGACCCCGTAGTCCGACGCGCGCATCGCGTCGTCCCCGATGGCCTCGGTCTGCGCCGTCGGGTCCTGGCCGTTCGGGCTGGAGAACCGATAGATCGGATCCTCCTGCATCTCGGCGACCATCTCGTTCAGGACCTCCCGCTCGGAGTCCATGTCGTCGCCGGGAAAGCGGCGGTAGCCCCACTCGATGGCGAACTTGTCGTACGGACCCACCATCGGCATCAGACAGGCGTCGTCACCCGGCTGGGCGACGTAGTTGAACCGCGCGTAGTCCATGATGGACGGCGCGACGCCGTACTCGCAGGTGAAGTCGGTACGCAGATCCTCGACGGCGTAGGCGGCCGACGACTGCATGTTGTGCTGGAGCCCGATGGTGTGCCCCACTTCGTGCGCCGAGACGAACCGGATGAGCTCACCCATGATCGAGTCGCTGAACTCGACTCCGCGTGCCTCGGGGTTCACCGCCGCGGTCTGGATGAAGAACCAGTTCCGCAGGAGGTTCATCACGTTGTGGTACCACTGGATGTCCGACTCCAGGATGTGCCCCGTGCGCGGGTCGTGCACGTGCGGGCCCGAGGCGTTCTGCGTGCCCGACGCCAGATAGCGGATCACGCTGTAGCGTGCGTCCTCCGGGTGCCACTCCGGATCGTCCTCCGGCGGATCGGCCGCGATGATCGCATTGGAGAAGCCGGCCTCCTCGAAGGCCACCTGCCAGTCCTCGACACCCTGCTTGAGCCAGGGACGCCACTTCTCGGGCGTGGCCGGGTCGATGTAGTAGACGATCGGTTCGATCGGATCGACGAGCTCGCCGCGGGCGTAGGCCTCCGGGTCGCTCGGCTCGAGCCGCCAGCGCGTGATGAAGCACTCCTCGGTCGCTCGCTGGGTGTCGAGCCCGTAGTTGGTGCGCTCGATGTCGAAGAAGCCGACCCGCGGGTCGCACTTCCGCGGCTGCATCGGATCGTCCGGCAGCAGGAGCATCGAGTGATTCAGCACCGCGGTGAACGCGCCGACGGCACCATTGCTCGGCGGGTCGGACGAATTGTACGTGACGGTCCGGCGCACCTCGATGTTCTCCGGGAAGGAGAGCACGTGATCGATGAAGGTGCGACCGGAGTCGAGGTTCCGGATGTTCAGCGACGAGCGACGGAATCCGGTGATCCCGAAGATCGACTCGTCCCCGTCGTAGAGATCGGTGACGTCGACCACCACGGCGGTGGAATCATCATTCATCACCTCGACGTCGAGCGCGGCGACGATCGGCTCGACGTTGGAGTTGGCGACGGCCTGCGCGATCGGCAGCTCACCGTCGGCCACGTTGTCGAGGCTCACGATGCGCAGGAGGATCTGGTCGTCCCGCTGCTGCCAGCGGACTGCCGACTCGTTGAGCTTGGAGCCTCCGTACCCCGCCCCGTCCGGCGTCGCGCCGAACCGCGTGACGATCAGCATCTCCCGATCGAGCATCTCGAGCGGAATCTCGAAGAAGACATCGCCGTCGTGCTGGTGGACGTCGAACAGACCTTCGTCCGTCTCGAAGTCCTCCGTGATCACGTCGGCGTAGGTCTTTACGGTGTCCGCCTCCTCTTCCTGCTCCGGCTCCTCCTCTGTGACGGGGTCCTGGGCCGTGAGCCCGGGAGCCGTGACGAAGAGGGCTCCGAGCAGGAGCAGAGTGAATCGCGTGCTGAGTCGCTCCATTCGATTTCCCTTGCGTGTTTACCTTCGATGAGTGCATCCCCCAACAGAACCGGGGCGTTGAAAGTTTTCCCGAAGTCCCCCTTCATGTCCAGCCTCCGGAGAGGCGTCCACAGTGCCCGACACACGCGTATCCCATCACGCACCATGGCCCGAACTCCCGCGCGACGGGTGGACGGACACGCTCGCCACACTCCATCTGTGGACGCAGATCGTCGGCAAGATCAGGCTCGAACGGACGCCCTGGATCAACCACTCCTGGCACGTGCCCCTCTACGTCACGACGCGCGGTCTCGGCACCTCGCCGATCCCAGCCGGAGACCGGGCCTTCGAACTGAACTTCGACTTCCTCTCCCACTGCCTCGACATCCGGGTGAGCGACGGAGTCGGTGCCCGTATCCCGCTGATGCCGAGGTCGGTCGCCGACTTCCACGCGGAGGTGACGGCGCAGCTCCAGTTCCTGGGTCTCGAGACGCCCATCGACACGACGCCGAGCGAGATCCTCGACGGGATCCCCTTCGAGGCGGACCACGAACACGACTCGTACGACGTGGCGGCGGTCTTCGCTCTGTGGCGAGCGCTGCTCGACGCGCACAACGTCTTCACCACCTTCCGGGGGCGATTCATCGGGAAGTGCAGCCCGGTCCACTTCTTCTGGGGCAGCTTCGATCTGGCCGTGACGCGATTCAGCGGACGGGACGCGCCACCGCATCCGGGCGGCATCCCCGCCCTGCCGGACTGGGTCGCACGCGAGGCGTACTCCCACGAAGTCTCGAGCCTGGGATTCTGGCCGGGCAACGCCGACAATCCGACCCCGATCTTCTACGCCTACGCGTATCCGGGCCCGGAGGGCTTCAGCCGGGTGAAGGTCCGCCCCGAGGAGGCGTTCTGGCTCGACGACCTGAGTGAGTTCGCGCTCCCCTACGATGCGGTTCGTGCGGCGGACGATCCCGCGGCGGCGTTGCTCGCCTTCGCCCAGGACACGTACGAGGCCGCGGCCGATCTGGCGGACTGGGACCGCGAGGCGCTCGAGTGGCCGGACGCCGCGCAGGGGCCGAAGGAGGCCTGAGGACCGATGCGCGCCCTCCTCCATCGTTCGTCAGCCTCGGCCCTGGTGCTGCTCGGCGTCGTGACCATCGTGGGCCCCGCCACCGCGCAGGGAACCGGGCCGGCTTCCGGCACCGACTTCCCGTCGTTCACCGTCACGAACCTCGCGGGAAACGAGATGGAGATCGGCGAGGTGATTCCCCCGGGCAAGCCGGCGGTGGTGGAGATCTGGGCGACGTGGTGCGCCATCTGCGCCGCCCTCGCACCCCAGTTCGAGGAGATGTCCGAGACGTACGGCGACGACGTCTCGATCGTGGCGATCGCCGTCGCGATCAATCAGACCCGCGATCAGGTCGCCGCCCACGTCCGGAGCCGCGGCCACGGCTGGCCGTTCGTCTGGGACGGAGACGGGAATGCGGTGCGGGCCCTCGAGGTCTTCGGGACGGGAATCGTCATCACGGTCGATCGGTACGGAAGGGTCGTCCGGTCGAGCCCGGGGGCAGGGCGGGACCTGATCGCGGAGGTCGAGGCGCTGCTCGGCGACCGTTGATCCGCGTCGGTCGCGACGGAACAGAGGCAGGACGGTACGGGTTCATCGGGTGTCGATTCACCGTCTCGGGAGCGCGCGTTCCCCGAGTTCACGCACGCCCTCGAGGCCCGGAAGCCGCCATGCGTTCATTCACGCTCGTTTCGATGCCGCTGCTGCTGTTCCTCGCGCTGGTCGCGGGAGCACCATCGAGCCTCGTCGCCCAGGGCACCGGACTACCCGTCGGAGAGCCCCTCCCCGACTTCATGCTCACGGATCTCGAAGGAAACGAGGTACAGATCCGCGAGGTCGTGGAGCCGGGCAAACCAGCGGTCATCGAGATCTGGGCCACCTGGTGCACGATCTGCCGCGCGCTGCAGCCGCAGTTCGAGGCCATCTCGGACACCTATGGAGACGAGATCTCGATCCTCGCCATCGCCGTGGCGATCAATCAGTCGCGGGATGACGTCGCGGAGCACGTCGAGCGGTTCGGACACACGTGGGACTTTCTCTACGACGGAGAGGGCCGGGCGGTTCGCGCGCTGGATGCCGCGGGTACCGGGATCGTGCTGCTGGTGGATCGGGACGGGCGCATCGCCTACACCGGCGCCGGCGCGGGCCAGGACCTGATGGGAGAGCTGGAGAAGCTGCTCGAGGAGCGCTGACTCTCGGAAGAATATTCGCCGTCTCCCTCCGGATGCGGGGAGGGAGTCGGGCCCGATGCAGGCAGGGTGCACGCCCCATGCGCGGAGGATGCATGGAGGTGCCCACCGAATGGACGAAGGGCCGAATGGACAAAGGGCCGGCTCCCGCGAGGGAGGCCGGCCCATTGCCGATACCACGGCGACGCCTCCTTCCGGGAGACGTCCGCCGTTTCCCGCCTACCTCAGTTCTTCGCCGCTTCGATGGCGCTGCGTAGTTCGTCGTATGCGGTCGGATCGACCTGGTTGAAGGTCTCCATCACATGCGAGACCCGTCCCTCGGTATCGATCACGATGACCGCGCGGCTACCCACCATGCCGTTGTCGCGCGGGTCTCCCCCGAAGGCGGCATACGCCGACCCGTCGGGATCACTCCCGAAGAGGAAGGGGAACTCGTCGTCCGCCGCCCAGGAGGCGAGCTCCTCGGCGGGATCGTTCGAAACACCGATGAGGGTCACGCCCTCACCGTCGTCGAACAGGCTTGCGTACTGATCACGGTACGCTCTCATCTGGACTGTTCAGCCGGAGGTCCTGGCCCTGAAGAAGAAGGCCAGGACGATCACCTCACCGCGGTACTCGTTGAGTGTCGAGACGCCGTCCTTCACACCGTCGGCGTCCGCGATCCGCAGCTCGATCCCCGGCGCCTCGGCACCGGGCTCGAGAAACTGGGCCGAAACGGATCCGGGCATCGCTACACTCAGCAGTCCCACGAGAAGCGCGCTTGTCATGAAGCGGCGCATGAGTTTCCTCGTCGGGGGGAATTGAAACATCGAATGCTCAGGTACAGAATCGGGCACCGTGCGTTCCGGCGCCAGCGGACGACGATCAGCGACCCAGCACCTCGAGCAGGACGCCCGGCACATCCGTGAACATCCCGTCCACGCCGAGGTCCAGCAGCTCCAGCATTCGGTCCGGATCGTTCACGGTGTAGGGATGGACGACCAGGCCGAGCCCGTGCGCCGCGCCGACCCGCTCGCGCGTGACGAGGCGGTGCGAGGGGCCCCAGCCGATCGCGTATTCGGCGATTCGGGCCATGGTCTTCCGCACCGTACCCGCGCGGAGACCCGCCTCGACGCCGAGGTCCGGGCTCGGACCGGGATCCGCCCGGAGGCCCGCGTCACCAAGTTGCACCAGCGGAAGCCCCGGTGCGGCTCGGGCGAGGGAGCGGAGGCTCGCCTCGCTGAAGGACTGCACCAGGACGGTTCGCTCGTCGCGGGAGGCGGGGAACAGGCCGTGGACGCGAAGCAGGCGAAGCAGCTCGGTCTCCATCCCGGGCGACTCCTCCGGGTTCTTCGTCTCGATGTAGTAGCGGACTCGCCCGTCCACTCCGTACCGATCGAACACGTCCTCGAGCGTCGGAATTCCCTGCGGCGGGAGAGCCGCGAGCGCATCGGCCGCATCGTGCAGTCCGGCCGCCCTGAGCTGCTCGACCTTCCAGGACGAGACCTCACACTCGCGGAGTTGGGCCAGCGTCCGCTCCGCCACGGCGCCCGTACAGGTCGTCGACGGACCTCGGGCGGTCCGATCGAGTGTGGCATCGTGCAGGACCACGAGGACGCCGTCCGCCGTCATCTGAAGGTCCTGTTCGATGTAGTCCGCGCCCAGTTCGAGCGCACGGTCCCACGCGGCGAAGGTGTGCTCGGGCAGGTAGGCGGAGGCGCCGCGGTGTGCGACGACCGTCTGGGCTCCGAGGGGTGGACCGGCCGGCATACCCGTCATGGATGCGGTGAAGACGGCCGCACCCACGAGTCCACGGCCGCGCCGTATCCTGATGTCGAAAAGTCGGGTTCGATTCGGCAGGTGCATGGCATACAAGGTGCCGGACCGGAGACTCCGTGCCCAGTACCCGTGCGACACCGACACCGGACGGTTACATCGTGACACGGGATTCGTACAGAGCGAGGTAACCGATGGCAGACAATGCGAAGGGCCGACTGGGCTGGATCGACCTCACGGTCGACGCAGCCGTCGATGTGCGCGACTTCTATCAGCAGGTCGTCGGCTGGACGCCGGACGCCGTGGACATGGGCGAGTACACCGACTTCAACATGCTGGACGACCGGGGTACGCCCGTAGCGGGCGTGTGCCACCGTCGGGGTGCCAACGCTTCGATGCCGACGGGGTGGCTGCCCTACTTCGTGGTGCCCGACCTCGACTCCGCGGCCGCGATGGCGCGGGAGGGGGGAGGGTCGGTCGGGGACGTGCATCCGACGGGCGACACCGGCCGCTGGGCGGTCGTTCGAGATCCGGACGACAACGCCTTCGTGCTCTGGGAGGAGCACGACTGACCCCGGCGAGGCGATGGGCACGGCCGGACGAACCCGGCTCGGTTGTCTCCGATCGGCGGCGTCAGCCGCAGATCGCGTCGTCCGACGCCGCGGCCTCGAGGATCCGAACGATCTCTCGTACCGTCGTGCCACCCCGGTTCCCGTGGTACCACCCCATCTTGAAGTGGTAGAGTTGTCGCTGATCGAGTTCGTCCTGGTTTTCCAGCAGGATGGACTGGAGCGCAGACGGACGCTCGATGAAGCATCCCCGCTTCTCGAAGTCCGGGTCGAGGAGGACCACGGTCGGAGTGGCCGCACGTCCATCGGGCGTGGGATTCTCCTCCATGACCCAGCGGCCGGCATCGGAGTCCACGATCCGGAGTTCGAGCCCATCGACCCGCTCCGCGAGGCGCGCGAGATAGGGAATCGTGCTGACGGAGTCCGAGCAGCCATCGACGGCCACCGCGAGCACGTACCACGTCCCTCCGACGGCGCGAGCGCGCTCGACGCCAGCCGAGTCCATACCCTCACTGCTCGCCCAGTTCTCGAGCCATCCGTCGCGGCGGCTCTCGGCGTCCGCGAGAAATTCCTGCCACGTCACTCCGCTCTCCCACAGCTCGCGGTAGGCCTCCGGATCCACCGGTCCCGCCTCGGAGGGCGAACAGACCGAGGGCACGAGGGTCGGGGCGGCGATCGAGAGCAGGGCGGCGAACGCGAGCGAGGGGGTCATCGTGGAGTCGGTGGCGGGAGGGTCGGAGTTGCGGTCCAGCCGAAGCTACCACGGCTCGCCTCGATCGGCGACACTCCCGAGCCGGAGCGTGCGGACCTCGGCCACGGAAATGCACGAGACCCCCGCCCGGATCACATCCGGACGGGGGTCTCGTAGCCGATTCGGCACCGCCGCTCGGGACGATGCCTGAACCGAGTGTCGTCCCTACGAATCCAGGTGGGACTCCACGAACCAGAGTTGCTGGTCGAGACCGCGTGTGATTTCGGTCAGCACATCGGCGGTGATCTCGTCGCCGAATTCCGCAGCGGAGTCGACGCCTCTCCGCATCTCGTTGGCAACGAACGCGAGGCGCTCTTTCACGGCATGAAGCGCGGCATCAGCGTCGAGAAACGCCGAGGGCATCGCGTTCAGCCGCGTCGTCTTCGCGACCTCTGTGACCGTTCCGATCGCCGCTCCACCCAGCGTCCCGGCGCGCTCCGCCAGTTCGTCCGTGAAGTCGGGCAGCGGTTCGGCGACATCATCGAACAGCTCGTGCAGAGCCTGGAAGTGCAGTCCGCGAACATTCCAGTGAGCCTGCTTGATCTGGAGTCGCAGGTCGATGGTGTCGGCGAGGAGCTGATTCAGCAGAGCCACCATTTCGACGCGGTCGGAGAGCGGAATGCTGGTCCCGCTATCCCGCATCAGCGTCCTGATGCCTGCCTCGGTCTCATGAACCGTCCCGGTATTCGCGTCCCCGGGACCCGCGGTCGTGTTCGAAGCCTGTTCCTTCCTCTCCAGCGTGGCGTTGCTCATGAATCTCCGGATATCGACTCGAGCGCCCGTCACACGACCCTCGATAGATGCAAGTTGTTGATGCCTATATTGTTACGCTAACCGATTCCTGGAGTTCCGCCGGCGTCCACTAGTCCGGCTCATCCGATTCGCCCTCGTCGGGTGTTGGTGCCGATCCCCCATCGTCGGGCTGCGACCCCGGGCCGGACACGACGTCGAGGTGCACGTCCATCTGCGGGAAGGCGATCGTGATTCCGGCATCCCCGAGCGCATGCCAGACCGCGTAGTTGAGAAGCGATCGATTGACGCGGGACGTCCAGGGATCGTTGGTCCAGACGGACACATCGAACAGCACCGCGGAGTCCCCGAACTCGACCAGGAGGACCACCGGGTCCTTCACGGGATTCCTGAAGTCGACTCCTGCGGCGGCCTCGATCAGTACCTCTCGTGTCCGATCCATGTCGGAGCCGTACGCGACACCGACCTTCGAACGGAGTCGGTGCAGGTCGTCCCGCAGCGTGTAGTTCTTCACATTGCTCTGCACCAGGGTGGAGTTCGGAATGATGATCTCCTCGTCGTCCCAGTTCCGGACGATCGTGGCCCGGATGCCCATCTCCACCACCTTCACGATGTAGCCGTCGACCTCGATGGTGTCGCCCGGCTTCACCGACCGTTCGATCAGCAGGATGAATCCCGACACGAAGTTCTGCAGGATGCTCTGCATCGCGAATCCGAGCCCGACCGCAACGACGGCACCCGCGGCGAACAGCGCCGTCAGGTCGAAGCCGAGCGTCTCGATCGCGACGCCGAATCCGATCACCACCAGAACGTAGTGGACGAGTCGCTGAGCGGTGCCCACGGTCCCGACGTCCTTCATGCCGCGCCGGTGCATGGCCTTCGCGAGCAGGAGCTGCGCAAACCTGGACACCAGGAATGTGGCGACGATGACGATCGCGAACCCGACGACATTCCCGACGTCGACCGGGGTGTCCCCCGGTGCGAGAGCCGAGAGAATCGGCACCTCGAGGTCCAGAAGCTGCGTGATCCGGTAGATCAGTCCCCCGGCCGCATCCTCGACCAGCTGCTCTGCCGCCTCGCCGAGCGCCCCTCCGTCCGTCGAATCCTGAAGGAGATTCACAGCCAGTCCCGTCTCCTGAAGTAGAGCAGCATGAACGCGGTGACCGCGATCATCACGACCCACACCGCGGCGTATCCGTACCGGAATCCGAGCTCCGGCATCACCTCGAAGTTCATCCCGTAGATCCCGGCGATGAAGGTGAGCGGGATGAAGATCGTCGCCACCAGCGTGAGAACCTTCATGATCTCGTTCTGCTTCACACCGACGAGCGAGAGGTAGGTGTCCATGTTGGCCTTGATCGCCTCCCGCATCAGTTCGTTCACCTCGGCGACCTGCCGGGTGTGGTCACGCACGTCGTCGAGGAGCTCTCTCGTTTCCGGCGCAAATCGCTCTTCGGGGATCCGTGCGAATCCGTCGAGCGCCTCGCGGAGAGGCCACGCCGCACGTCGCAGGGCGACCGCCTCCCGGCGGAGCACCCGGAGGCGCTGAGGCGTCTCGCTCGGCAGCGACTGGAAGATATCCTCCTCCATCCCCTCGATCCCCTCCGCGATGCGATCGAGCACCAGATAGTAGGCATCGACGGTCGCATCGACGAGCGAGTACCAGAGGAAGTCCGCACCCGATACCCGCATCGGCGTGCCCTCCTCCTCGATGCGTCGACGCACGGTCGACCAGACATCGCCGTCGATCTCCTGGAACGAGATCACGAGCCCCTTCCGGAAGTAGAGCCCGATCTGTTCACGGCGCAGTTCGTCCGCGCCAGGCAGAATCGAGATACTGCGGAGCGACAGGAATACACCCTCGCCGTGGAGGTCGAGCTTGGGCCGCTGCCCGACGTCTACGGCGTCCTCGATCAGGAGGTTCGACAGCCCATAGTATCGAGCGATGCGGGTGAGTGCGGGGATGTCGGTGTGCCCGACCAGATCCACCCACAGGACCTCGCCCTCCCGGACATCGGGGAGCGGCGCGCCGGGCTCGAGTTCCCCGGACTCCACGAGATCGCTCCGGTACCGGGTGACATGGACCGTGAACGGCTGGTCGTATGTGTCCCCGACCGCGACCGTGCCGGGGGGTGCGCCGACGTGACGGGGCCGGCGGCGGAGATACCTCGTCATGGACTGACCTGGTAGAGGGGAATCTGAGGTCTCGCGCGGCGGGGCGGCGGGTCGCGGAGGCGGTGCCGCGGGTGGGGTGCTCCCATCCTGGCGGGCTGCCACCATCCGCATTCTCCCATCAGGGTACGGCGTCGGGCTCCGCTGCGAAATCCACGACCCCTGCGCGGCGGAGTGTGCTGCGGGCTCTGCCGCGGAGGAAGAGGTTGGCCACGGTTCGCGCGCCCACGAAGGCGAAGAAGGCGGAGGTCACGCCGACCCACCCGAAGCCCCACGCCGCGAGCACGAAGAGCAGGGCGATCATCGCGACCTCGATGGCCGTCGCGACCGTGATCGGCTTCGTACGGCGTCCGTTCACGAGGATACCCCGCTGGAAGGAGAGCCAGACGCTGATCCCCGGCATCGGGACGAGAAGCATCGTCGGGACCAGCGCGAGCGCCGCCAGCTCCGGGGTCAGGCCGGAGACCTGCACGTACCAGAGATCGGCCAGCGGCGTGAACGCCACCAGTCCCAGAGCGGCGGATGAACCGATCCCCAGCCAGAGCGCGAACCGTCCCACCTCCTCGACGCTCTCGAACTCGTCTCCGATCAAAGCGATCGCGGCTTCCTGGAAGCTGAGCCCAAGGCTTCGAAAGAGGAACGACAGCGCATTCACGACCGGAAAGACCGCGAGCGATTCGATCGGCGCCGGCGCCCGCCCCATGAAGAAGGTGAGCATCGGCTGGATCGTCAGACCGATCATCGAGGTGAGCGCCAGCGGGTAATAGAAGCGTGCGATCTCACCGTAGTCGGGTGCGTCGGCCGCGGTCGCATCGGTGTCGGACTCGAGTTCGCGGAGGGTCGGCAGCGCCATGAACCGTGCGGCGACAGCTTCGACGAGGACCCCCGAGGAAAGCGCCGCCGTCCCGACCCATGCACCGGGAAGATCGGTGAACCGGTACAGAGCGAGCGCCGTACCGATCATCGAACAGACCCGGAGAACCGTCCCGTATGCGACGAGGCGTGTACGGTTCGCGCGGATGAGTACGCCCTGCACGAAGCGGCGGTATCCGATCGCCGCCGGCCACGGAAGCAGGAAGAGGAGCCCCCCGTACACGAGCTCGGCCACCTCGACGGGCAGCCCGAGCATCGTCTCCATGACCAGGTCGAAGACCGGCGGGATCAGGAGGACGACCAGCAGCAGCGTAGAAAGCGCATTCAGCGCCCACGCGAACCGCCGCAGCCGCAGGAAGGCGACCCAGTTCTTCGCGAGCGCCGTCGATGCGCTCATCAGCATGATGACCGGGCCTTCGACCAGGATCCCGAAGGCGAACGCCACCCCGAAGGCCGCGAGGTTGTAGGTCGGATCTCCGAGGCGCGCGATGATCGCCGTCAGGAACGGGCCCTCCGACGCCATCATCACCCAGGTGGCCGCCAGCGGCACCCAGAAGAGGAAGATCGAGATCTGGGTGCGCTTCATGCGGCGGGGGACCTGGCTGCGACGGCGGAGTCACACCGAAAAGGTCGGCGGACGGACCGGGATGAAAACCCCGCGGGTCGACGGATGCTCCCACGCACCGGGACCGATGCCCGGTCAACAGATCCTGTTATCGGGACCCGTGGCGCATGGGGAAGGTCGGCCTCGAGACCCTCTTGAACCCGCGCGCCTGCCTGCACACGTCATCGGTGGAACCAAAGGGGCCGGGCGAGTTCGGAATCGGCTCTGGCGGACGTCGAGCCCATGATCATGCTGTTCCGCCTCGATCTGCCCGCATCGGTCCAGCCGGCTCACATCAGTCGCGGCCTCGCCCGGAGCTTCCTCCACGCGTTCGACGAACGACTCGGTCGCCGCGAAGCAGGATCTCGAATCTGTCTCCCCCCCGGACGGGTCGGCGAGCTCGTGAATCACGCCGGCGGAGGCAGACTCGGCGCCCTCTCCACTCATGACGGCCGACGAGACCGACGCCTCGGCCGGCACTTCCGGCTCGAACGGCCGTGGCGTCTCACACGCGACTACCGCGACCGCAGCTGCGGGCCCCGACTCGAGCTCGCTTCCTCGGCACCTCCGGCAGGAGGATCCCCGGGTATGGGGCGAAGAGGGTATCTTCGTGTGGCCGCAGGAGGAATCGCTGCGGTGTGTGCCCGCATCCGGGGGGCGAGCGCCGTCTCCGATGTCATCGGCATGGTCGCCCACGACCAGTTCACCCATCTCACGGAGCCTCATCCATGTCTGTCCTGCCTCGCCGCCTCTTCGCCGCACTCGCTCTCGCCGTTCTGACCGCCGCACCCGCGTCGGCCCAGGATATGCGCGCCGCCCTCGTCGACGACTTCGAGCGCATGCGGGGCAACGTGCTGATGATGATCGACGCCATGCCCGAATCGGGCCTTCGCTCCGCCCCCACCGAGGGTGTCCGCGACTTCGCCGAGCAGATCGAGCACGTCGTGATGGGCAGCGTATCCATCATCGGATCGGGCGTGGATCGCCCGGCTGCCGGACTGGGTGACTCCGCGGTGTATCTCAACTCGAAGCCGGAGCTCATCGCCTTCGTGAACCGTGGCTTCGACGAGGTGGGGACCATGCTGTCCGCCATGAGCGACGCCGACATGATGGCTGACGCCAATCTCTTCGGGCAGGCGACCGTGGCGAAGTGGAAGCTGGCCCAGACCGCCTACGAGCATGGCGTCTGGACGCTGGGCGCCACCGTGCCCTACGTCCGGACCGAGGGGGGCGCCCCCGCCGGATACAACCTGATCCCGGGCGGGGGCTGAGGCTCCGCTGACGCTCCGAGGTGCCCGGGCGAGCCGCGGAGGCTCCTGGAACAGGGATCGTTCGTATCACTGTCCTGCCGACGCGTATCTGTCCCCGTCGTGGTCGCTGCGGGGCATCGAGATCGGGACGATGGATGCCCATGGCGTGTGAGGAACCGCACCCGAGCCTTCCGACCGGGCCGGCTCCCGCCCCGCTCACAGGCCCCCTCCGGGACTGCTCCAGGGCCGCTCCGGGGCCGCTCCGGGCAAGGGACCCGCGGTCGATCCGGACCCGATGTCTCGGCCGTCGGGCCTTCCACCCCGGCGGGTCCGGCCTATGTTCTCACATGCCTTCCTACGACTTCCGCTGCAGTGGATGTGGCCACGACTTCGAGCGCAGGCTCTCCATGTCGGCCTATGCCGAGGGAGAGGGCCGGGTCTGTCCGTCCTGCGGCTCCACGGATGTCCAGCGTTCCTGGACCCCCGTCAACGTCATCGCGGGGCGCCCTTCGTCGGGTGACACGAGGAGCTCCTGCGGCCCCAGCGGCTTCACCTGAGCCTGAGCGGGAGCGCCCCGGCGGGGCGCACGATCCGGGATTCGCCAGGCACTGCAGGACGGCCATCACGGTGAGTCGGTTTGGAGCGCCCCCCGGGGCTCAGCTCCCCCGCAGCATGGCACCTACCCGGAGCACCAGCTCGCCCACCTCGAACGGCTTGGACAGCCGATCGAATCGGTCGGAGACCGACGACGGGTCGATCTGGATATCCGCATACCCCGACATCATCAGGACCGGGGCATCGGCACGGAACTCATGAAGGGCCTGCGCCACCTGCAGCCCCGTGCCGCTGCGCAGCACGACGTCGGTCACCAGCATGTCGACCTCGTGATGGTGCTCGGCGAGCCAACCGAGCGCTTCGGGCGCGCTCTCCAACGCCGTCACCTCGTAACCGGCGCGGCGCAGCACCCGCTCACAGACGTTTCGGACCGCTTCCTCGTCTTCCACAAGGAGGATCCGCCCGCCGCCGGCGCCCGATGCGGACTCCTCGACCTGCGTCGCCTCATGGTCCTCGGTGCGGCCCTCCGGCTCCCCTGCCCAGGGGAAGGCCAGACGCACCGTCGTGCCCACCCCCTCTTCGGACTCGATCGTGACGCCCCCGCCCAACTGCTGCATCAGCCCGTACACGGACGCGAGACCCAGTCCCGTACCGCCGGAGCCGCGTCGGGTCGTGAAGAACGGCTCCATGCACTTGCCCAGGACGGCTGCGCTCATGCCGACTCCGGTGTCGTGGACGGAGACGACGACCCACCGGTCTCGATCCTCTTCGATCTGATCGCCCCCGATTCCCGTCGGTAGCTCGCCACGGCACTCGACGGCCAGCGTGAGCCTGCCGCCATCCGGCATCGCCTCCTCGGCGTTCTTCACCAGGTTCAGAAGGATCCGATCGAGCTGCCCCTCGTCGGTGACGATCCAGGCGAGCTCGTCCGGTCCGTCGAACTGAATTTCAATGTTCTCGGGGATCAGATGACGGAAGAACCCGGACCGGTCCTCGACCGCCTTCCCGACTTCGACGTGAGCCCGGTCGAATGCCTGGTCCGAGGCGAAGGCCAGAAGCCGGCTGGTCACGGAAGAGCCGCGGAGCAGGACCTGGCGCGTTTCCTCCAGATCGGAGCGAAGGCCGTCATCCAGCTCTTCGTCCCTGAGCGCCAGTTCCAGGAGCCCCCCGGCCCCCATCAGCACATTCCGGAGGTCGTGGGCCACGCCGCCCGCGACCTGGCCCACCAGCCGCATGCGCTCCCCGTGCTGAGCCTCCCTCCCCAGGCGGCGGTGCTCGGTCACATCCTCCTGGATCCCGATGAAGTGGGTGACCTCATCGCTGTCCGGATCCGATCGCACCGGAAAGATGGAGAGTCGGTTCCAGAAGAGGTCACCGTCCTTGCGGTAGTTCCGGAGCGTCACCTGGGTGCTACGACCCATCTCGAGGGCCTCGGAGATCTCGGTAACCCGGTCTGGATCCGTCTCCGGCCCCTGCATGAATCGGCAGTCGTGACCGATGACCTCCTCACGGTCGTACCCGGTCATCCGGCAGAAGCCGTCGTTCACGAGAATGAGAGGCCGACCGCCGTCGCGGCCCGAGGCGACCTCGGCCACCGTAAGGCCTACCGGCACCTCCTGCAGGGCGGCCTGAAGAAGAGCGTGCTCCCCCTCGAGTTCCACCGACTCGGTAACCTCCCAGGTCATGATGAACCCGCCGACCACATTTTTGTCGTCATCGGTCCGAGGGCCGATCCAGCAGTCGTAGTGCCAAGAGCCGTAGGGGATGCGGACGGTCGACATCTCACCCTCGAGGGCTTCGCCAAAGTGCTTTTCGAGCACCCGAGCGGCGGCGGCGGGCCAGACGTCGGACGGGGTCAAGCCGATGACGTCGGCCGGGTCGACCCCGATCACGGTGAAGTCCTTGCCTCCCGCCGCCACGTAACGAAAGTCCCGATCGAAGAGCAGGACACCGCCGAACGGAAAGTCGGCGATAGGGAGCGGCAGCGTATCCAGCTCACCTGCGAATGGTCGATCGGGAGAGGTCATGACTCGGCGCCTGCGGCCCGGAACAGGCGCTGGAGGGACGACTTGATCCGTTTATCAAGATTTCCTGATGTTATCCGGGGTGCCGAGACATTGTCAAAGCATCGGGTGGCGGCGACGGAGGAGTGCTGGCGTGTCGGTCGCCGTGGGGCGTGTCGGTCGCCGTGGGGCGTGTCGGTCACGGCGAGGGATGCGGACTGCCGGCACACCATTCGGACGAGCGCGACTTGTCGCGTCCGACGCCATCGGGAATCCACTATCCTTTCCCGTGGCACGACGCGCGCTCGGCCGAATCGGCCCGGGCTCGCCGAACCGACTCTAATCCCATCCAGTGACCTTCATCACCACATCCAGCGATCCGATGACCCAGAGCCGGCGCACCGTCTACCTGTACGTTCTCGAAACCCTTGCGGACTGGGAGATCGGATTCGTGACGGCCGAGTTGAACAGCGGCCGATATCTCGCCGACCCCGATGCGGTGACAATGACCACGGTCGGCGCCACGACGCAGCCGATACGGACGATGGGCGGGATGTCCGTCACGCCCGAGGCCGGTATCGACGAGGTCACGTTCCACGAGGGGGATGCCCTGATCCTTCCGGGGGCCGACACATGGATGAACGGATCCCATACGTCCGTGCTGGACAGAACGGAGACCCTCCTCGAGGATGGAGTCACCGTCGCCGCGATCTGTGGCGCCACCGTCGCCCTCGCGCAGACGGGGACGCTCGACGACCGCGAGCACACCAGTAATGACGGGGGCTTTCTGAAGATGGCGTGCCCCGCGTACCGGGGAGAGGAGTGCTACCGAAACGTCCCGGTTGTCGTCGACGGCAGCCTGATCACGGCGTCCGGCCTGGCCCCCCTGGAGTTCGCCCACGCGCTCTTCGGCGAGCTCGATGCGATGCGGCCCGACGTACTCACGGCCTGGTACGACCTCTACCGAACCAGGGACCCGCTGCACTTCCAGGCCCTGATGGCCGCGATGGGCGACGGCTGAGTCGCCACTCCGGGAGGTCCTGGCCGTTCTCGCCACCACCAGACCCCGAGGTGCTCGAAGAGGACGCTCGGCCTCCACCCCTCACACGCCGGAAGTCATGCCCATCCACAGAATCGAGACCGGCCGTGTTCGCGTGAAGGCCAATCAGGTCCGCAGGGCCCCGGGAGGCGCGCCGGCATTGGCGAAGGTACTCTTCGGTCGGGAGTGGTCGGACTGGCTGCCGATCCACGCCTGGGCGATCGAACACCCGACCGGCGTGCTCGTCGTCGACACCGGGGAGACGGCCCGCACCGCGGAGCCCGGGTACTTCCCCGCCTGGCAGCCCTACTACCGGCTCGCGGTCGAGTTGGAGGTGCGACCGGAGGAGGAGGTCGGCCCACGCCTTCGGGAGCTGGGAGTCGACCCGGAGAGGGATGTCGACAGGGTCGTGCTGACCCACCTCCACACGGACCACGCGGGTGGCCTGCGTCACTTTCCGAACTCGGAGATCCTGATCAACGAGACGGAGTTCGACGCAGCCCGAGGCTTCAGCGGGAAACTCGCGGGCTACCTGCCGCACCGCTGGCCCGGGTGGCTCGCGCCCACGCTCGTCCACCTTCCCGAGCGGAGCTTCGGACCCTTTCCGCGAAGCATGCCGCTCACCAGCGATGGGAGAATCCACCTGGTCGCTACGCCCGGTCATTCGCCCGGCCACATGTCGGTGATCGTCGAGGAAGACGGCCTGTACTACTTCCTCGCGGGCGACACCTCGTATACCGAGCAGAACATGCTGGACGGGATCCCGGACGGGGTCTCGACCGACGAGAGCGTGCGAACCCTGAAGCAGATTCGGACCTTTACCCGGACACACCCGACGGTCTACCTCCCGTGTCACGATCCCGATGTGCCGACTCGGATGGACGCCCAGCAGGTCGTACCGCTGTACCAGGAGCCGTAACCGAGCCCGGCGTCGGAGACGGACTCGGTGTCAGGTACTCGACAGCCGTGGGGGCGGCCGCGGCGGATGAGAGCATGCGCATCGGGAGTGGGACCGCACCCGGGATCGGCATAGGGCCACCGTTCCCACCACCCACGCGAAACGCCCCCGCCGACGTGCTGTCGACGGGGGCGTTTCGCAGTGGACCGAGCTGGACTTGAACCAGCGACCTCACGCTTATCAGGCGTGCGCTCTAACCACCTGAGCTACCGGTCCTTCGAGCCGGAAAAGCTATACACGGCCGGGGGCCGACTCAACCCCTGCGGGGATTCCGAAACGCCGAGCCGAGCCGAGGGTAGGGGCGCTACATGACTCCCAACGACGCGCAGGATCGACTCCGGACTCTCCTCGAGGCAGGCCGCGCGCTTGTGGCCGAGCTACCCGATCCGACGGGCTCCGAGAATCCGATCGAACTTCTACGGACCTGGCACGCCACGGCGGAGGCGGCCGGACTCATGCTGCCCGAAGCGATGGCGCTCGCGACGGTCTCGCCCGACGGTGAGCCCTCCGTGCGCATGGTCCTGCTCAAGGGCCTCGACGAGTCCGGGCTCCAGTTCTTCACGAACTACGAAAGCCCCAAGGCGAAGGACCTCGAGGCGAACGGGCTCGCGTCGTTGTGCTTCCACTGGACCGAGCTCGAGAGACAGGTGCGCATCCGGGGCTCGGTCGCTCGCCTCACCAAGCTCGAGTCCTTCGAGTACTTCAAGTCGAGGCCGCGTGGGTCGCGGATCGGAGCGTGGGCGTCGCAGCAGAGCCGCCCTCTCGACGACCGGGAGACGCTGCTCGAACGGGTCCACCGCTTCGAGACCCAGTTCGAGGGGGAGGAGGTTCCGCTTCCCCCGCACTGGGGCGGATACCGCCTCCACCCGACACGGTTCGAGTTCTGGCAGGGTCGGGAAAGCCGGCTTCACGACCGCTGGGTCTTCCATCGGTCGGACGGTGCGTGGGAGGTCGAGCGGCTTCAGCCCTGAAGCCGCTCGACAGATCCATTGACCCTCTACCTTCTCGACCTCGCCGGGGTCGCCGTCTTCGCCGTATCCGGTGTGCTCGCGGCCGGCCGCAAGAAGCTCGACCTGTTCGGAGTGGTCGTGCTGGCGATCGTCACGTCGATCGGAGGCGGCACCCTCCGCGACGTCCTGATGGACCGCGGGGAGGTATTCTGGATGACGGACCCGACCTACCTGATCGTGATCACGACGGTCGCGCTCCTGACGGTGGGCTGGGTCCGCAGGAGGAGGCCGCCCGAACACTCGCTGGAGATCGCCGACGCGGCCGGACTCGCCTTCTTCGTCGTCTCGGGTGGTCAGATCGCGCTCGAAGCAGGTCTGCCGGCGGTCAGCATCCTCGTGGTGGGGATGATGACGGGGGTGGCCGGTGGCGCGGTGCGGGACGTCCTGACCGCGGAGATCCCCTTCATTCTCCGGCACCGACAGTTGTACGCCACGGCCGCCCTCGCGGGGGTCGGGCTCTGGCTCGGCCTCGAAACGCTGGGTATCGCCCGACCGGTCGCTTCGCTGGCCGGAATGGCACTGACCTTCGCGCTCAGACTGCTCTCGATCTACCGCGGTCTGCGCGTGCCCGTGTTCGACTACGACAGCCGGTGAGCACGATCGCCGGCGAGCCGCCGAGTCGAATCGCACCGAACCTACCCACCCCACAACGGCGACGGCCCGACCCCCACCTTCGTGGACGCCGGGCCGAGGCACCTCGATTCAGCGAGTCGGGGCGCTACATCTCGGCCGGCTGATTGGCCTCCACGGCAAGTCGGATCGACACGGTCGTGCCGACCACCGCATCGGCGGCCCACTGGCCGGTGCCTACGCCGAAGTCGTTCCGGTCGATCTCCAGCGTCCCCTCGAATGCGGCCACGCGGCCGATACCGCCCAGCATCTCCTGCATCTCCGCGGGGATGTCCTTCATCCCGAGCATCGTGATCGGAAGTTCGACCTCGCGCGTGACGTCCTTGATCGTCAGGTCGCCCGTCGCGATCAGCTGATTCTCGGCGACACGGCGAACCGAGGTGCTCTCGAAGGTGATGTTCGGGTAGGTCGGAGCATCGAAGAAGTCCGGCGACTCGAGGTGCTCGTCGCGGCTCTCGTTGTTGGTGTCGATGCTGCCGACGGGAATGACGGCGCTGACTGTCGAGTTGGACGCGTCTTCGGCGTCGTAGACGAGGTCGATCTCGAACTCGTCGAATTTCCCGGAGACGGGTGTGAAGAAGTGCCGTACCTCGAAGGTGACCTCGGTGTGGGCGCTGTCGACGTTCCAGGGCTCCGGCGAAGTGGCCGGGGTGGCGGCGATCAGCGCCGTGGCGGCGACGGTAGCCGTCGCGATGTCGAGTAGGTTTCGCATGGAGGATTCCTCCGGGTTTTCGTGAGTGGTTGCGTGCATGGGGCTTCTGCTCGCTCCGCGGAACGCTCGAGCCGAACCCCTTCGACACGAATTACATGAGCAGACAAACTTTCAAGCTTCGTGCTGTGAACCCTCGTCGGTGTTTCGAGGTTCCCGAGCGGTTCGGGCCAGTGCCCGCTCGCGACTTCAGAGAGCTGAAGCGGCGGGGGCCCCACGAGGTTCCCCACGGAGAGGTGAGCGCGCGAGTCGTCTCGGAGCCGAGCCGTCAATCGAGGCGCCGCACCTCGCCGGCACCGGAGGTCAGTTCCGCGAGTTCCCGCGTGAACCGGATGCGTCGTATCTCCGGAACCTCGACGCGGTATCGGACGTCGGCGCCGTACTGCTCCTGATGGACTCGGCCGTCGACACCCTCGATGAGCCGCTGCACCGCGTCGACATGAGTGTATCCGAAGACGACCTCCAGGCGGGTCCGTGCGATCCGCTCCCGGACCGGCAGCTCCTCGAGCGTCCGCTTCACACCGGAGGCATACGCCCGCTGGAGACCACCCGTCCCCAGCTTCGTTCCCCCGTACCATCGCACCGACACGGCGACGACTTCGCCGACCCCGCAGTGGAGTAGCGTGGTCAGCATCGGCCGACCCGCGGTACCCGAGGGTTCTCCGTCGTCGCTCATCCCGACCCGCGCGGTGTCGCCGGGGGGGCCGGCCACGAAGGCCCAGCAGTGATGGGTCGCCTCCGGAAACCGCTCCCGGGCCCTCTGCACGAAGGCGTGCGCCGACTCGGGGCTGTCCGCTCGGCCGATCAGCGTCCGGAAACGACTCCGCTGAATGACCTCTTCCGTCTCGTGGCCCGCGGCCGGAACTGGATATCCGTGCTCGAGATCCATCGGGTGGGAACGGTCGGAGGAACAGCGGGGCATTTCCCCACGAGACGCATCGGGATTCGCCCGCGTCCGCGGATTACCCGACGAGCGATAGTGTAAAGGGAACATGACGGGCGTCGCACGGCTTCACATCATGAACGAGGTCCACACGGTGACGCTGGCAATCAACATCATGGAAGGGAGATCGAGATGTTCGGCACGAACGAGGCAGGATGGGATCGAGCGGTTCGCGGACTCATCGGTATGGCACTGGTGGTGACGCTCGTCGCGACCGACGAGCTCACCGGCGGGCTGGCCATCGCGGGCTGGGTCTTCGCCGTCGCCATGATCGGAACGGCGCTCACAGGCTTCTGCGGTCTGTATGCGCTTCTGGGGATCAACACCTGCAAGACGCGCTGACCCGGCCGCGACCCGTCGCCGCTTCGGGGTGAACCGGGGCGGCGACGGCTCGACTACATCCGGAGTCGGATGGGGGCGCCCCGCGAAGTCTCAGCGACCTGCCATCCGGTCGAGAAACTGGCGCTCGCTGGTCGTCAGGATGGAAGCGCCTTCGGAGCGCACGCGCTCCATCAGCTGTGCGACCTCCGAGCGGTTGATCTCGTGCAGGTCGGAGACGTCGATCTTCTCCCACCGCGCGACGGCCCCCCGATCACGGAGTGGATTCGAGCCGTCCCCCGACGGCATCTGCATCTTCTTCTGGAAGCTGCGGAGGTCGGCCCCCCGCCGGAACTCCCACCACTTCAGGTAGGCCACGCCGAAGACCAGTCCGCCCAGGTGGGCGAAGTGCGCGGTGCCGTCCTGGGCACCGCTTATGCCCGACTGCAGGCTGAAGGCTACCGCGAATGTGGCCAACGCCCAGGCAGGCACCGGAATGATGGCGTAGAGATAGATCCGCTCGTTCGGCCAGATGGTCGCGAAGGCGGCCACCACCCCGTAGACCGCGCCCGACGCTCCGACGATCCACGCGGTCGGGGTGAACACGATCGACAGGACGGCGCCCGAGATCCCGCTCACGAAGTACAGGATCAGGAACGGCCTCGCCCCCATCCGCTGCTCCAGCCTCGGCCCGAAGAAGTAGAGGCCGATCATGTTGAAGAGGATGTGCATGAAGCCGGCGTGCAGGAACTGGTAACTGACCAGTGACCACGGCCTCGTCAGGACGAGGTCCCCTCGAAACGCCCCGTAGTCGTACAGCGCGGGCACGGCTCCCGCCACGAAATACACGACGACGTTCGCGATGAGGAGTCGTCGCACCCACGGGGTCATCTGGCCCATATCCTACCGTCCGGTCTCTTCGTCTTCGTCGTCGGTCGCCGAAGCTTCCCAGAAGAGGCTCTCCGAGGGCACGGCGTCCGCCACCTCATCGGTGTACATCGCGGCGTTGAGGAGGATCCGAAACGATCCGAAGGGCTGCGCCCGCCATTGCGGCCTCATGCCCAGCAGCACCACCTGACCCTCGCCATGCTTCACCTCGATCGCGGCCGCGTGTCCCTGCAGATATTCCTCGCCCAGCAGGTAGCCCGACATCAGAGGGGATCCCTCGGCCGCGTACCTGGCCAGCACTCGACCCTCGAAGCCCTCCTCCGTCGTGAAGACGGGGCTCCCGCCGATCATCGTGGCGGCGCGCGCCTCCATCCCGCTCATGACGGGGTGACTCGGATCGGTGAGAATTTCCGTCACCGATCCGCCCAGCGAGAACTCCTCGTTGTCGACGCGCCGGACCACATCACGGACCGGAAGGTGCAGACGATCGATGGCGAAGTGGCTCGACCCGTTGATGGTGACGAGCGTGCCACCCGCGGCCACGAAGTCGTCGAGGGCACGCACGCCGTCGTCGCCGATTCCACCCGCGTAGCGACCGGGGGCGCTCGCCTCCGACCAGCCGTTCACGATCGTGTTCGTGCCGATGTCGGCGATCACGATCACGTCGTAGCGGTCGATCAGATCACCGGCGCGAACGTCCGGGTTGTAGAGCGAGGTGAAGGGGACGTCGTACGCCTCCATCACCCAACGCGTCCACCCCTCGTCCATGCTCGGATTCCACGGGCGGTAGAGCCCGATACGCGGGGCCACGGCGGGCCCGGACACACTCCCCCGTCGCGCCCGCAGGTGGAAGTCCCGTACGATCGCCGAGCGACCGTCGCCGGAGAGCCCCTCGATCGCCCAGTAGCCCGTCGAACCGGCCTCACCCTCGACGTCCGATGCCTCCCCCGGGACGAATCGTACCGTGGCGCCGGCGTCGAGAGCTCGCCCGATCGCCTTGAAGGTATTGTTCTGGGCCGCGTCGAGAATCAGCGCGGAGCCGCTGCCGGTGACCGTACCCGCCGGCGGGACGATCCCGGCTGCAACCGGGTCGGTATCGAAGCCCACGTCGGGCGGCGAGTCGAAGAGGGCGGCGTCACCCTCGAAATCCCACGGCTTCGCCTCGCCCGTGACCGCCTCGAGAACCCCGTCGTACTCCGCGACCGGCGTGCGCGCCTCGTGCACGTCGACGCCCATCTGGTACGGGAGGGTCCATCCGGCCACATCGTACGGCTGATCCGGCGGTCCCTCGGGATAGACACGGAGATCCGGGTACTCCTGCACATCGAAGAGCTGCGCCACGAAGTTCGCGAAGGGCTGGTCCATCCGGATCACCCACGTCCCGGCCGGATAGCCGATACCGTCGACCGTCAGCGAGTCGGTCGTGGTGTGCACGTCGATGCCGTTGAAGGCGAGGCGCCGGAGCATCTCGACGGCGGCCACCGGATCCCGCTGATCCTGCGGGATGAAGTAGGCGTACGGCGGGGCATCCGTGTAGTCCGCGGCGACGTCGCGACCCGCCTGGTAGCGGTTGTAGAGCACGTCCTCGCGAAATTTGGCGGCGAAGTCGAGCACCGAGAACGAAGCGACGAGCATGTAGTCGATGGCGTCCCGGATCCTCCACCAGCCGCCCTCCCACGGGGACGAGTAGAGAGACCCCGGCCGGAGGTCACGCTCACTGGAGGGGAAGTCGCCGACCGTGTAGAACTGCGGCGTCGCGTAGCGGTAGAGCGCGGTCTCGGTCAGGAACGACGCGATGTTGTGAAAGTTCTGCGCATGGTCCATGAAGCCGGGGTACCAGTTGTCGAATCCGGTCCCCATGTGCGTCGCGCCACGCATCCCGCGCTCCTCGAGGGCGTGCGACATGTTCATCCCCATCAGATTCACCGTCCGCCACATCAGCGGGTGGACACGCGGCGAGATGGGCTCCGCGAAGGGCGGAATCCAGATGCGCGTGGGGAAGGGCGACGTCTGGTGGTGGTTGTAGATGATCTGGGGCTCGTACTCGCGCGAGACCCGCGTGGCGAACCGCGACTCGATCATGTTGATCATGTAGCCGTCGCGGTTGTTGTCGTGCCCGATGTACTTCTGGTAGAGGAAGGGTGCCGGCGCCACCTCGTACCGGGTCCCGACGTTGGAGTTGTACCAGTCCGCGATCAGCGTCTGGCCGTCGGGATTGATCGACGGCCAGAGCAGCAGGATCACCTCGTCGAGGATCTGCGCGATCTCCGGATCGTCGTCGCCGGTCACGAGGTCGTAGGCCAGCTGGATGGTATGCTGAGCGTGCGCGACCTCGGTGGCGTGCATCCCACCGTCGATGTGCACGATCGCACGCCCCTCGCGAGCGAGCTCTCGCGCATCGGCATCCGTAAGACCGGCGGGATTGGCGAGGCGCTTCGCGATCTCGACGTGCCGGTCGAGCGCCGCGAGATTCTCCGCCGAACTGATGAAGGCGACCCTGGCGGTGCGTCCGAACGAG
>JGI12210J13797_10947566_pt1 | contig 37410 bp, 28 predicted proteins | sample ElkSlonscriptome_3_FD_13797 | JGI IMG/M metagenome (IMG submission 13797) | reverse complement strand
TCGCCTTCTCCTGGCTGCTAGGGCAGCATGTCAAGGATACCCTGTGCGGGACTAAGGTCTTAAGGAAAAGCGATTACGAACGGATTGCGGCTAATCGCCATTATTTCGGCGAATTCGATCCGTTCGGCGATTTTGATCTGCTTTTCGGTGCTGATAAACTGAACCTCAAGATTCTCGATATCCCTATCCATTACCGGGACCGTTCCTATGGCGAAACGAATATCGACCGGTGGCGGCACGGGGTTTTGCTCTTTCGAATGCTTGGGTTCGCCGCGCTTAAAATCAAATTTGTCTAAGAACTCGTAGGATCGCGATGAGCAAAATCGAGCGGCATCAACAGGAGATTCACCTCAACGCACGGAGCTGGGAAAAGAAACCGGTTCTGCGCCAGTGTTACCGTGAGTTCCATGAACAAATTGCCTCGAACCTTTCCGGTGAGAATACCGGGCGGATCGTGGAGCTCGGTTCTGGAATTGGCAATATTCAAGAGACGATCCCGGGTTGTCTGCGGACGGACCTTTTCGAGAATCCTTGGATTGACCAGATCGAGAATGCCTATGCGCTTTCGTTTGAAGATCAATCGGTCTCTGACTTGATTCTGTTCGATGTTTTCCATCATCTGCGCTACCCCGGCCGGGCTTTTGCTGAATTTGCCCGTGTGCTTACTCCGGGAGGGCGAGTGCATCTCTTTGAACCGAGGATCAGTCTGCTGGGCCGCATTGTCTTTGGTCTTTGTCATCCGGAACCGGTTGCCGGGCAGGAAACGATCCAATGGGAGGCCCCGGTCGATTGGTCGCCTGAGGCCATCGATTATTATGCGGCTCAAGGGAATGCCACCCGGCTTTTTATTCTCGGAGACCTTCAGGAAAACATGAGCGGCTGGCGGGTGGTTTATCGTTGGCAATCAAGTGCCCTGACTTATGTGCTGAGTGGCGGTTACTCAAAACCCCAGCTTTATCCCACGGCCGCTTATCCCTTGATTAAACGCCTGGAACAATGCGCCGACTGGTTGCCGGCCGTTTTTGCCACCCGCTTGCTGGTGGTGTTGGAGAAAGCCTCGAGCGAGGCTTGACTGGCTCTCTGCAGTTTACATGCTCGGCTCATGAGCTCCCTTTTCAATTCGCTCTTTCCTGTAGCGAAAGCCGTTGACGATATTCGTGACCTGACGCCGTTGGGTGAGGTGATTACCTGGAAAACCGACTCGGTTGGTGATTCCCATGCCATCGAGTTGGGGGCGCCTGCTTCCTTTGAACGGGCCTCGCTTTGCCATCGCACGCAGCCCTTCTGGATGAGCCCCAAGGCCGGCGGCCCCGAGCTCGTCATTCCACCAGAGACCCAATTTCTATTTCTGCAGATGGCCTCGGATCGCTTTGCCTTGGTGGTGCCTTTGATCGACGATCTTTTTCGTTGTTCCTTACAGACGGGTGAAAATGGGCAGGTCGAATTATGGGCAGAAAGCGGGGACACAGGAGCGGTCGGCGACAAGGTGACCGGACTCTACGTGGCCGAAGGGGATGATCCTTACCGGTTGGTTGAGGAAGGCGCTAGGGCGGTTGCTGAGTTTCTCGGGCGCGCACGGTTGCGGCGGGAGAAGCCGTTGCCGCCATTTGTCGATCTTTTCGGGTGGTGCACTTGGGACGCCTTTTATAAAGAAGTCTCGCAGGAGAAAGTGCGGGAAGGATTGCAAAGTTTCCGGGATGGCGGTGTGCAACCGCGCTATCTCGTGCTGGACGATGGCTGGCAGAGTTATGAGATGTTTCCGACAGGAGAAGGGCGTCTGACGGGATTGGCGCCGAATAAGAAATTTGGCGGTGATCTCTCCGAGACGGTGTCGATGTCGCGTGAGGAATTCGGGATCGAACAATTTCTGGTCTGGCACGCTTTCACCGGTTACTGGGGCGGGCTCGATGCGGAAGCCATGCCAGGCTATCGCACCCGTCGGATGAAACGAAAATTGAGTCCTTCCATGGAAAAGACGGCGCCTTGGTTGAATCAACCTTGGGGCGCTTATGTCGCGACGATCGACCCGGAAGATATCGCCCGATTTTTTCATGACTACCATCGACTATTGCGGTCGCAAGGGGTGGATGGGGTAAAGGTCGATGTGCAGACGCAGATCGAGACCTTAGCGGAGGGGTTCGGCGGGCGAGTCAAGCTCATGCAACGTTACCGTGAGGCGCTCGAAGGTGCCGCGCAGGTGCATTTCCAGGGCAACCTGATCAATTGTATGGCGCTTTCGAACGACGTGATTTATCAGACTGCAGCGTCGAGTTTGACACGTTCGTCGGATGATTTTTATCCGAACAAACCGAAGTCACATGGCCGGCATCTGGTGGCCAATGCGTTGGTGGGGGTCTGGTTCGGGCAGTTTATTCATCCGGATTGGGATATGTTCCAGAGTGCCCATCCGATGGGAGCGTTTCACGCTGCGGGACGCGCGATCAGTGGTGGACCGGTGTATGTTAGCGACAAGCCGGGTGCACACGATTTCGAGCTCTTGAAGAAACTTGTGTTACCGAATGGACGTGTGCCCCGAGCCAAAGACGTCGCCATACCGACGCGAGACACGCTTTTCCAGGACCCGATCGAGGAACCTGTTGCTTTGAAAGTTTTCAATCGTAATGCGGCCAACGGGGTGCTTGGTTTATTCAATTGCCGATACATCGAAGAGGCGGAGACGCAGCCGAGTGTGGAAACGGATTTCGGCCCGGCGGATGTCGAGGGTTTGGAGGGGGAAGCGTTTGTAGTTTACACCCATATGGAACGGCGTTGGCGAAGGATGAATCGCGCGGATCGGGAGCCTTTGCGCTTGGCGCCTCAAGGGTATGAGGTGGTGACGGTGGCCCCGGTTTGGGATGGGGTGGCGGTGATCGGGGCGCCGGATCTTTTCAATAGCGGCGGAGTCATTGAAAACCTGAGCCGGCGAGGGAATCGTTGGGAGTGCCAGCTCAAATCGGAAGGAGCCATACTCCTGATCGCGGATCGCGAGCCTGCCAGTCTCGAAGGCGGAGTGGTCGAACGCCATGATCGTGAGAGCGGCGAGCTGGTGCTTCAAGCTTCCCAGTGTGACCTGGTCATTCTCTGGTAGGACGGGCTCAGTCAGCTAAACTGGCGCGGAGTTGATTCTCCAACGGGCTAGGGCGTTTCTGCTGGAGCCGGTTGGTCAGATATTCCCGCGCCTCAGCCAGATGCCCGCTGCGTCGTTGGCTTTCGAAATAGCTGAAACGGAAAAGATCATCCTGCGCGTCGCTCCCGCCGACCTGGGTAATTCGGGGAAGGACGTGACGCCAACCATCGGCGGCGGCCTGGTCGTCCCGTTGTGCCAGGGCGACGGCCGCCTCGACCGCGTCGCGACCGACGGCGTCCCACACGCGTCGCGCTTCATGGTCCGTTTGGGAAGCGCGTTCACGGATCACCTCGCGTTGATGCTGTAAGGCATCGGTTTCTCCAGCTCGCGCCAGCGCATAAGCGTGGTGAAGACTGATGAAGGGCATGAACACCGTGGCTACATGGGGGATCACATGGGGCGCAATCGCTTGCCAGCGACTGGCGGGGACCTCGATGCCAGCCAGTTCCATCCGCCACAGCAGACTGATGGCGTCGATGTGTTCGCCGACCTGGTTAGGTTGATGGCCCCAGATGTCGGTTTCGTAAATCTGCCAAGCCTCGTTTATTTCCAACCGGTCGAGATGCATGAGCGCGGTATGCCAAGCATTATGACAATAAATGACCCGCCCGGATTGACGCCAGAGCGGCAGCCATTCCCGCGTGAGGCGGGCAGCTTCGTCCGGGTTGCCTTCCCATAACAGGACGTGCGCCAGACAATGGTGCGCCCAGGGAACTCGGGCGACTTGCTCGAGGGCCTGTTCGGCATAATGACGCGCCGACTGCATATCGCCGCAGAGTTCGTGTGAAAAAGCGCGGGCGGCCAAATAATCGGGGTCTTCTTTGAGCACGGGGGCCAACCGCTCCATGTGGGCGCGGAACCGTGGGCCGGAATAATGTTGCCCTAAAATATAGTAAAGAAATTCGGCGGCTTTTGCCGCGGGCAAATCCTGCGGCCATTGTTCGGTGATCGCTTCATAACGGCAGGCGGCCGCTTCGTAATCCTTCGCTTGCCAGAGGCGCAAGCCCGATAACCATGCTTTCTCCCAGGACGTCGCTCCTTTTTCCATGGGAACCGCCGCTTGCAAATGCTCGAGGGCAGCTTGCTGACACGCTTCGTCCTGTCCGAAACAGAACATTGCGGCCGCCGCAATTCGGAGGCAGAGGACATCGGGCGCTTGCTCGAGGGCGGACAGAATTTCTTCGACCCCTTGATCGATGCGCGCCAGCCGATTGGCGAAAATGTCGAAGGCAGCGACGGCCTCCGTTTCATCGGTGGAGACTGGAAGCCCTCGCCGCGTTTTCATCCCTCCAAAGGGACCTGGAAATCGCGGCTAGGTCAATAACTGATGCGCATCGGCATCAGCACGTAAAGGAAAGGGGTGGCAATTTTTACAACGCCTGGGCTCATTTCGTCGATGAGATCGAGGTAAACTTCGTCGTTCGGCAGATGGCGGAGTGGCGCCATGAGATATTCCGGATTGAAGGCGATCGAGATGTCGCGGCCTTTGTAATTGATGGCCATCGACTCGCGCGCTTCCCCGACCTCTGGGCTGTTGGCCGTGATCTCGAGATTGTTTTTGGCAAAGACGAGTTTGACCGAGTTCGACTTATCGCTGGCGAGCAGGGAAACGCGGCGCACGGAATTGAGAAAAGCTTCCCGCTCCAGGGTGACGCGTTCTTTGGCTTCCGCCGGGATCACCTGGCGATAATTGGGGTAATTGCCATCGATTAATTTGGAAACGAGCAGCGTTTGATTCAGCTCGAAAGCGATCTGATTGTCGCCGACCATCATCTTGATGGGGTTTTCGTCATCCTTAAGCAGCCGTTGCATTTCATTCACGGCTTTTGCGGGAATGATCACCTCGACTTCCTGACTGCGAGGGAGTTCCAATTCGAGATCGACCATGGCCAACCGGCGCCCGTCGGTGGCGACTAGAGTCACCTTATTATCGCGGAACGCGCAGAGGATGCCGTTCAAGACGTAACGCGTCTCTTCGGTGGAAATGGCGTAGGCCGTTTTGCGGAGCGCGTCTTTCAGCTCGCTTTGCTTCATCGAGATTTCTTTGGCGTTCTCGAAGGTCGGCAAGGCCGGGAACTCTTCCTGCGGCAACCCATTCAACTTGAAAAAAGTCTGGCCACATTTGATGGAGGCCACATTTTTGGTGTCGACCTCGAACGACACTTCGCCGCCGGACAATTCGCGGACGATGGTAAAAAGGCGTTTGGCCGGGAGGGTGGTGGCACCGGGCCGTTCGACTGCCGCTTCGACATGGCAACGAACGCCGACATCGAGATCGGTGGTGGTGAAGAAAAGTCCTTCGGCAGTCGCCGAAATATAGACGTTCGATAGGATGGGTAAAGTGGTTCGCGTGCTGACGACGCTTTGCACTTGTTGCAAACCTTCGAGAAGCTTGTCTTGGGCCAGGCTGAATTTCATGGATGGGAAAAAGCAGCGATTACCGGCATCAAAACCTTATTCGCCCGCTCAGACATAATCGAATTTCAATCGCCTTTTGCTGCGGGTTTCCGCGGAATCGCTGTGGCCGTTAAACAACCTAGAAGCATGGCTGTCAAGCGATGAACCTCCCAGATTTCATCAGGGGCAGTTGCGTTGACAGGTGATCAGCGTTGCTGCGCGCTTTTTCACGGCGCTACTTCTCTTTCAACCGCGGGCAGTCGAATCATCTTTTTGACGAAAAAAATTCATTGGTTGCGACACTTCCTCAGGCTCTGATAGACCATCCCGACCCGCCTCATCATGCCACGCGACAACTCTCTCAAACGCATCCTTCTCATCGGTTCCGGCCCCATCGTCATCGGGCAGGGTTGCGAATTCGATTACTCCGGTGTCCAAGCCTGCAAAGCCTTGGCCGAGGAAGGCTACGAAGTCATTCTCGTCAATTCCAATCCGGCCACCATCATGACCGATCCGGAATTCGCCACCCGCACCTATATCGAACCGATCACGGTCGAGACGGTCGAAAAAATCCTGATCAAAGAAAAACCGGACGCGCTGCTCCCGACCCTTGGTGGTCAGACTGCGCTGAATGTTTCCATGGAGCTGTTTCGCCAGGGTCTGCTGGAAAAATACGATATCAAGCTGATCGGCGCCAATGCCGAAGCGATTGATAAAGGCGAAAATCGCCAGCTCTTCAAAGATGCCATGGTCAAGATCGGCCTCGATGTCGCATGGTCCGGCACCGCTCATACGCTCGCTGAAGCACGCGAGGTCGCCGACGAAATCGGCTCTTATCCCCTCATTATCCGTCCGGCGTTCACACTCGGCGGCTCGGGGGGCGGCATCGCTTACAACCGCGAGGAATTCGAAGAGATCGTCTTCCGCGGCCTCGACCTATCGCCGGTCAACGAAGTCTTGATCGAGGAATCGCTTCTCGGCTGGAAAGAATACGAGATGGAAGTCATGCGCGACTGCAACGACAATTGCGTCGTCATTTGCTCGATCGAAAATCTCGATCCGATGGGCATTCACACTGGCGACTCCATCACCGTCGCGCCGGCTCAGACCTTGACCGACAAGGAGTATCAGGTCATGCGGGACGCCTCTTTCGCCGTCATCCGCGAGATCGGCGTGGAGACGGGCGGTTCGAATATTCAATTCTGCGTCAATCCGAAGACCGGTCGGATGATCGTGATCGAGATGAATCCACGCGTCTCCCGTTCCTCAGCGCTCGCCTCCAAAGCGACCGGATTTCCCATCGCCAAAATCGCGGCCAAACTTGCGGTCGGTTACACGCTCGACGAATTGCGCAACGACATTACCCGCGAGACACCGGCCAGTTTCGAGCCCGTCATCGATTATGTCGTGACCAAAATTCCACGGTTCACCTTCGAAAAATTCCCGCAAGCCGACACCACCCTCACGACCCAGATGAAAAGTGTCGGCGAAGCCATGGCTATCGGCCGGACCTTCAAAGAATCCTTGCAAAAAGCCTTGCGCAGCCTTGAGACCGGCCGGCTTGGGCTTGGCGGTGATGGCAAAGAAATCACCGGCATCCGGTGCGCTGATGGCGGTTACGACATGGCGGCGATCACCACCCGGCTCCAAGTGCCGAACGCCGAGCGGATCTTCATTATCCGGCATGCCATCCACGCCGGAATGACATTGGACGAAATATTCGATTGCACCTTCATCGATCCCTGGTTCCTCCGCCAAATCGCGGCCATCGTCGAAGCGGAACGCCAGATCGCTGCCGGTGAATTTCCTTTGCGCAAAGCCAAAAAATACGGCTTCTCCGATCGGCAGATCGCTTTTCTCCAAAAGAAAAGCCATGATGAAGTGCGCGCCGAAAGAAAAGCGGCCGGCATCTTCCCGACCTACCGGCTCGTCGACACCTGCGCGGCGGAATTCGAAGCTTACACCCCTTATTACTACTCGACGTATGGGGACGAAGACGAGACCCGGCCTTCCGACAAGAAAAAGATCATGATTCTCGGCGGCGGCCCGAACCGGATCGGGCAAGGGATCGAATTTGATTATTGTTGCGTCCACGCCGCTTTCGCCCTGCGGGAAGCCGGGTTTGAGACCATCATGGTCAACTCCAATCCCGAGACCGTCTCAACCGATTACGATACGAGCGACAAACTTTATTTCGAGCCGTTGACCCTCGAAGATGTGCTCAATATTTATGAACGGGAAGGGTGCTGGGCCGCGATCGTGCAGTTTGGCGGGCAGACTCCGCTTAATCTTGCCCTCGATCTCGAGCGGCACGGGGTGAACATCATCGGCACGACCCCCTCCAGCATCGAGATGGCCGAGGATCGTAAATATTTCGCCGCGATGTTGGACAAAGTCGGGTTGTCTCAACCGCCGAATGGCACCGCGATCCACGAGGATCAAGCGGTCGATATCGCCAATCGGATCGGATACCCGGTCCTGGTGCGTCCCAGCTTCGTGCTAGGAGGGCGCGCCATGGAGATCGTCTATCATGAGAAAGATCTCCGGCATTACATGCGCACCGCCGTGGAAGCCTCTCCCGAAAAGCCGGTCCTCGTCGACCGCTTCCTCGAAGATGCCACCGAAGTCGATGTCGATTGCATCAGTGATGGCGAAACGATCGTCATCGGCGGGATCATGGAGCATATCGAATACGCCGGTATCCATAGCGGCGATAGTGCCTGTGCCATCCCGCCTTTCTCGCTTGGTGAAGCCGTGCAGAACCGGATCATGGACGCCACCCGCGCTATGGCCCGCGAGCTTCATGTCCTGGGATTGATGAATGTGCAATTCGCCATCAAAGAAGACGAGGTCTATGTGTTAGAGGTCAATCCGCGCGCGTCGAGGACCATTCCTTTCGTCAGTAAAGCGATCGGTCAACCGCTTGCCAAACTCGCCTCCCTCGTCATGGCCGGCAAATCATTGAAAGAACTCGGGTTTACCCGCGAGATCGTCCCGCCCCATTACAGCGTGAAGGAAGCGGTTTTCCCCTTCATCCGGTTCCCCGGCATCGACATTGCGCTCGGACCCGAAATGAAATCGACCGGCGAAGTCATGGGGATCGACGAGGATCTGGGTGTGGCCTATGCCAAAGCGCAGATGTCGGCGCAACCCCCTCTACCATTGCAGGGCACGGTGTTTGTGAGTGTGAAAGATGAGGACAAAGCGACGTTCCTGCCAATCGTGCAAGATCTGGTTGAGCTTGGTTTCCAAGTCTGCGCCACCTCCGGCACGGCGACGGCCATGGGCAAAGCTGGGATCCCGGTCAAACGCCTATTCAAAATCGCGGAAGGCCGCCCTCATGTGCTCGACCAGATCAAAAACGGCGAGATACAATTTATCATCAACACGCCAAGCGGCAAGAACCCGCGTCAAGACGAGATCCGTATCCGAAGCACGGCCGTGGCTTACCGGATCCCGATCATGACCACGTTGAGTGCGGCGCGAGCTAGTCTGCGCGGAATTCGGTCATTGAAAACCAAAGGGTATACCGTGAAATCGCTGCAGGAATACCATGCGTAACGGCGACGCCCGCTGGTGTCGATGGTATCAAGGTTTCGCTCAGGTCGCTGCTTCGATTCCGGCTTCCAAGGTATCGAAGACCGGGATGGCCTGATCCAACCCTGACAAGCGGAGCGCTTCTTTCACTGGCTTCTGAGGACGGACGATGGCGCAGTAAATGTCCTTCCGTTTCAAGGCTTGCGCGGCCCCGAGCAGCAGGCGGATGCCGATGGAACTCATGAAGGAGGTCTTGTCCAAATCGATCAAGACCGGTTCCTGGCTGGAGGAGACGGTCGTGTTGAACCGCATGTCGATTTCATTGGCACCGATAATGTCGAGGCGACCGTCGAGAATGACCTGCAGAATCTGTGGTTCCGGATGTTCAAAGGAGAGTTGCATGAAGAGGAATTCGCGAGGGGTAATTACTTCTAAAAATTCAACTTTGACAATCGTTTATATCGTGGAGGTCCCGGCTGCTGGATGCGTGCTCGAGCGGACTTGCCCCAGAATCTGGCGGATCAACCAGACCAGCCGTTCAAAGAGGCTAGTGAGCTGAAACAAAGCCCGCTGTTCTTGGGCGCTGATCGTTTGCTGTTCATTCAGGATGCGTAAACGCAGGTCTTCCATTTGGCTGGCTCGATCGGCCGAGATCGTTTGCAGCATGGCCCAATCGGTCTCATCCCCCGTCAGGGCTTGAGGCAGCATCGAGAGCATGAGGTGCAGGCCCTCCACCAGAAGGAATGCCGGTCGAGCTAAGACTGGGGATTCATGCGTGGTCGCTGCTTGATCGGCGAACGTCTGGAGCGAGTCGATGAGAGACATCAAATGGGAATTCACGGTATGCTCACGGTTGATGATGAGAATAATCGAATGGGAGGGACTCCGTTCGGTGAGTTCATCGAGGAAGCCGCTCACTGTGCTGAGCAGGGTTCGACACGATGTGGCGAGGTCGGCGGGGGCCACCTCTAATTCCTTTTCCGGCGCTTCACGATGCGGTTCCAGAAGATCAGGCAGATGACCGGCGGCGCGCGCTTGTTCCAGCTGCACCAGTTCCACCGCAGTCGACGGGTCATCGGCGGCATGTTCGTAGAGATATTGGAAGGAAGCGATCGCCTCTTCTTTTGTGGGTGGTGAGATCTTGTCTAATAACCGGCAAATGACCCCATTCAAGGGTAATTCACCGAGAGCGCCTAACGCCTGCATGCTCATAAAAGCGAAAGCCAAGAGGAGGCTGGCGCTCAGGCCGGTGGCGGCGGGTAGCGTGGCCAGTTCGATCCAGCCCGCCGCTTTCAGGCTCCATAACAGAGTTAGAAATAGGAAAGCGCTGAAAATTTTGAATTGGCATTGGAAAATGGAAAGCTGGCGTGGTGTGCCCTTTAAGCCAGAACCGAGTAGGAGAACGCTGATGCCGGAACCAATATTAGCGCCGACCACCACCTCGACGGCGTCGGGAAGATTCAACAGGCCGCTGAAGACCATGGCGGCGGCGACCGCGGCGACGGTGGTCGAGCTTTGAGCGACGAGGGAGAGAATGGCGCCGAGGAGGATCAGCAAAATGGGGGTGCCGCTGATCAGCGCGAGCACTTGATTAACCATGGAACTCTCGCGCAACGGACCGGCCCCCGCCTTGATTAAGGCTAGTCCCAGAAAGAGCAGGGCGATGGCGAGCAGGCTGCCCACGACATGCCGCAGGCGAGTGGACCGGTCGAGATCGAAATAAAAGGCGAGGCCGATCATCCCGAGCAGAAAGTAAACCGCGATTTGAATATCGAATGTAGCGAGGAGGACAAGGAGGGTGGTGCCGAGATTCGCCCAGCTGAGCAGTGGGGTGGCACGTTTGACCGGCAACGCGCCTGAGGAGATCAGGCTGGTGGTAATGAACGTGACGGCCGTGGTGCTTTGCGTGACGGCGCCGGCCACCAACCCGAGGCAAGCGGTTGAGATGGGGTTGCGGGTGACGCCGGCCAACATGCGCCGGAACCGTCTGCCAGTCAGCTCCTTCATGTGGGCGCCCAGCTGTTTGATCCCGATGAAAAAGAGCCCGAGACCGGCAAAAATGCTGGCAAACAATTCGATGGGAGACATGAACGCCGCTGACTCCTTGGATGAGAACTTCCGCTACGTATCCCGCTCGATCGGGAAAAGCACCGCGATCGTGATGGCGAACGGGATCCCTGGCTGCTGATAGGAAATCGCTTTCCGGCCCTCCGTCACGTTGGTCGGGAGTGTAAAACTGGAATCGGTTGCTTCCACGGCTGGATGGCGCCAGATCCGGGATCGGGAGTCAAGCGCCTGTTGGTCCGGGGGTGCGGGAATTCGTGGAAGGGAGGATGAGCTATTTATAAGCGATCGCGGCACTGGAGGGACCTGCGAGGGGGATGACCTCGAATTTTTTGAAGCCTGCTTCCTTGCACCAGCTGAAAAACTCTGCTGCCGTGAAGTCGAAGGCGTCCCCGAACTCCATTAGCATGGTCAGCGACATGAAGAGGCCAAGGGTGTTCTTGCGTCGCTCGTCATCAATCAGGGCTTCGATGATGATAAAAGCGCCGCCCTCCGGTAGGGCATCGTAGGCTTTTTGCACCAGCATCTTTTTCTGCTGCAGATTCCAGTCGTGTAGAATCATACCCATCGTGATGAGGTCAGCTTTGGGAAGCGGTTGATTGAAAAAGTCGATCGTCCTGGCTTCGATGCGGTCGCTCAGGCCGGCTTCGGCGATCTTTCGAGTGGCGATCTCGGTGACGACGGGCAAGTCGTAGCTGCTGCACTGGATGCCGGCGTTCTCGCGAGCGATGAGCCGCGTGAGCAGGGCGTTGGCTCCGCCAATGTCCGCCAGGGTCTGGTAGTGATCGAAAGGAAATTTTTGAGCGAGCCGTTCGAAGTTCAAGTAAGACTGGCCATGCATGGCATCCATGAAGGTCTCCAGTCGCTTGGGCTCCTCGTATAATGCCTCGAAGAAAGATTTGCCGGTGGTTTTTACTTCGCTTTGCGCTTTGCCGGTGTGCAGCGCCTCGGTGAAGTCTGCCCAGAATCGAAAATTGCGCATCTCCCACAGCTCCAGTCCCCCGCCGAGGTAACTGTCCTGACCCTTGACCAGATGGGTTTGCGTGGTGGCATTGTTGCGGTATCTCGCAGCTGCGCCATCGCCGTCGCGTCCCAGCAGTTCAATGGAGACCAGCAAGTCGAGCCAGTCCATGGCTGGACGCTCCTTCAGGTCATACGCCGCGCATATTTCCTGGAGTGTCATCGGCCCCTCGGCAAGGCGTGTATAGAGCCCCATGCCAACGGCAGAAAGCAACGCTTTCGAGTTTGCGTAGCCCGCAGCGACGCGCATGAGATGGTCAGGATTCGGTTCAGGCATGGTAGTAACTTGTTAGGGTTCGAGCATTCAACGTATTGATTCAAATTTGGATGGGCGGCTTTATCTTTAAACCCATGGACGCATGCGCGTTATATCGATCAAAAGGCGCCGGGATGTCGAGACAAGTCCGATTTTTCTTCTGGAGGTCTGCTCCGCCTTGAGGATGTGCAAGGGGGCGTGACAGCCCTCAACGCTGCGAGCGTCGGATGCGCTTCGGAGTCAGGGAGGGGAAAGGGGGCAGTGTTTGGGCGCCACTAAAATGCGAACGGTTTTAGGAATGTTCAGATTGTGGTTTGATGGAGTGAGGAATTATGATGGAAAATTCTATGCCCGATTCACCCCGCCCGAACATCCTTTTCATCGTCGCTGACGACACGACCCCGGCGTATCACAGTTGCTACGGAGGAAGAACGCCCACTCCCAACATCGATGCGATCGCTGCGGAAGGGGCGCTGTTTCAACGGTCGCATGCGGTGACCGCACTTTGTAATCCGAGCCGGTTCACCATATTCACCGGTCTCTTTCCAGGACACGACCCGAGCGTCTACGAACAGGTGGCTCCTGAGGAACCTTATTGCGTGATGCAAAACACCCAGATTTTTCCCGAGATGGTAACCATCGCGAGATTGCTTCAACACTCGGGCTATTACACGGGCCACGTCGGCAAGTGGCACAGCAATTTCAAAACGGAGATGACGGGTGCCGAGCTGTTGCCCCGGCCCGACGTGGAAGACTGGAATGACCCGGAACTTCAGCGGGTGCTGAAACACAATGACGCCGTTGTCCGCGAGGTGGTGGCAAAATGTGGCGGGTTCGACTTTGTGGCTGCGAGCCAATGGGGAAATCTCGGCGGGAAGAAACCGAACCGGCATAATGTCCCGTGGCAAACGGATGCCGCTCTCGACTTTCTTGATCAGGCCGCGGAGCGCGGCGGTAGTTTCTATCTTCATGTTGCCAATAGCGTTCCGCATTCGCCGGATTGTTCGCAATCGCTCGACCAGGATGATCGATACACTCAAGCGGGCCTTATGGAAGAACCGCCTCGCTCTCACCCCAAGGATGCCACGGTCTGGGAACGGATGAAACAGCATGACATCCCTCTGGAAGGACCGATGGCTGGAATCAACGCGGGCATGCTCATGCTCGATGATCAGGTTGGAGAAATTCTCCAGAAATTAAAGGCAACGGGTCTCGATCAAAATACCATCGTCATTTATACCGCCGATCACGGGATCGCCGGGAAAGGCACCTGCCATTATTGCGGCGTTCACATGCCGCTTGTGATGAAATGGCCTGGACAGATTGAACCGGGCAAGGTGATCAGTGAGCCGGTCTCTCACGTCGATTTTTTACCGACCCTGCTGGAGGCAGCTAACATCGACCTTCCGCAGTATCCGGCATATGACGGCATCAGCTTTCTTCCGGTGGTGACGGGCCGGGCCGACCGACTCTCGAGAGAGGCCGTCTATGTGGAACAGGGCTGGGGTCGATCCGTCATTAAAGGACGTTATCAATATATCGCGTTTCGCTACCCACAATCGGCGATGGACGAAATGCAAACTGGCAAGACCGAGGTGGCGATCGATCAGGTGGGCCGTTACCACGCCTCGTTCGGTGATATCGGTTTCCGTTTCCGTGATTGTTATTACGATGCCGACCAACTCTACGATTTGGAGAAAGACCCGTTACAGCGCCGGAATTTAGCATCCGACCCCGGGCACCAGACGACGCTGGCCGATTTGAAACAGGAACTCGCTGGCTACCTTGAAACTTTCGAGCGACCGTTTCCGAAGAAGCCTGATCCATTCGTTCAGAGCGAAACTTTTCAAGCGTTGGTGCGCAATCGGCGTGAGGGTCTGCGCCCAGTTTCTTTCTATCCACCCGAAACCGATATCGACCGGCTTTATTGGTGGAATTTGCCCCTTGACGCCTGCCAATAGCGATCCGCTGGCGGTGAGCAATATCGATTAAACTCATTGTTACAGGCAAATTGTCCGTAAACCATGTCTGGCTCGCAGCAAGGTAGAGTGTCGAAGGTGCGATTGCGCACGAATCGAGCAAACGCGCCGGCGAATTCCTTTCTTCCCCGATTTCGGGGCGCCGCCGAAGGATCCGGTCTGTATCGATCCCCCTGGGTGAAACTTCAGGATTTCCGCTGCTTATCCCGCGCGATGAGGTAAAGAACCACGATGACGATCACGAACTGGACCAGCATCGCCACCATCGCGATCGTGCGCGCGGTCTGAAAAGCGTCATCCGCGGTGCGGCGGGTCAGTTCGATTTGGGCGTTTGCGAAACTGCTAAGTTGATCGGTGACGCGATCGATCAGCCGTTGCGGGTTGCGATCGATGCCCCGCACCGAGGTATCGATTTCAGGGATTTGGTTCAGCGTTAGGGGTTGGCCGGCTTTCTCGAGAGCCTGCAGGTAAGCCTCGGTCATTTCAGCGTGTTTCGTGGCGAACTCTTTGAGGACGGGCGCATCGAGGCCGAGTTCTTTGGATAGCGTTTGCAGCCGCTCGACGTCGCTGGCCACCTGTTCGCCCTGATCGAGCATGGCAGTGTAATATTTTTCGTAATCGTCTGGATTCTGGCCGCGCAGCAGAATGTTTTTCCATTCGTGCACCTGTGTTTTGTAATGGACCTCGGTTTGGCGGCCGAGCATGGCGAGGTCGGCGAGCTGGTCGGTTTTTTCCAGACCACGTTGATACACATCGGCGATGATGGCGACTCCGGCGATGGTTGCGACCAGATTGATGACGGCTGCCAGCAGGAGCAGGACACCGAATTTGAGGACGGCACGGTTCGACGCTTTGGGCATGAACGCATTGTCATGCCTGAGCCGGGAGACTTCTGCAAGCGTCTTAAAAAGGGGGGCGTGGAGTTTCACTTGCCAATGACCAGGCATCTCGACGAGGGTCGGCCTCTCGAGCGCTCATGAAACAACTCCCCTTTAGTCTGATGTTGGCCGCCCGTTATTTGCGGCCGAAACGGATGTTTCTCTGGATCATCTCGGGATTGAGTGTGCTGGGGATCATGGCGTCGACCATGTTGTTGATCATCGTGCTCTCGGTCATGAACGGGTTTGGGGAAGAGATCAAAAAGAAGATTCTGGGATTCGATGCTCACATGATCGTTCGGGATGATGGCATTCTCTATGATTGGCGGGAGACCATCGAGATCGTGGAACAGGACCCGGATGTGGTGGCGACGTCCCCGTTCATGTTGGGACCGGTGATCGCAGAAGCGCGTGGCATGATTTCCACACCGAAAATCCGGGGGGTGGATCCCGAGACCGAGTCTCTGGTGAGTGAACTCAAAGAGGCGATGATTGCCGGCGAATATAATTTGGATGGAGAAAAGGCTCTGATCGGGGTGGAATTGGCCAATCAAATGCAGCTTTCACTCGGGGACAAGATCACCGTTTATGCCCCGGGCAATTTTGATGAATTCATTCAGGCGTTGAATGAAGCGGATGAGACCGGGATTGGTGAAGAGAAGAAAGAGCAATTGAAGAGTCTGGTCTTGCCGCAGGATTTGGAGGTGGCGGGCATTTTTCAAGCGGGACGTTATAATTATGATGCGGAACTGATTTACGTGCCGCTTTGGTTGGGGCAGGAACTTTACCGGTTGCAGGATGGGGTGCATGGCATCGCGATCAAAACGAAGGATGCGTATCAGGTGGCGCCTATTCAGGACCGGTTATTCGATCAATTACCACCTGAGAAAAATGTCCTGACGTGGGGCGATCTCAATCGGTCGCTGCTTGAGGCCGTTCGGGTGGAGCGCAATTTGATCTCGATCATTCTCTTCGTGGTGGTCGGAGTGGCTGGGCTGCTGATTGCCAGTGTCCTGATCGTGGTCACGGTGTTGAAGACGAAAGAGATTGGTATTCTGAAAGCCTTGGGGGCTCGGCAAGGTCAAATCCTCCTTATCTTTCTCCTGCATGGCATGATGCTTGGGTTGATCGGGGTCACTCTGGGCGCGGCGCTAGGTTCGCTCGTCGTCGCTCATCTCAATAACATCAGGGGCTTTGTGGATAAGGTCTTTCACGTTGATCCTTTTCCACAATCCATTTATCAACTCGCCGAAATCCCGACACAGATGTCGTCGACGGCGTTTTGGAGCATTTGTATCGGCGCCTTTTTGATCAGTTCCGTGGCCAGCCTGATTCCGGCATTTTTCGCTGCCATGTTCGATCCGGTCAAGGCGTTGCGACAGGAATAACCTTTTCAGTCGCTTGATTGCGGAGAATTATCGGGACAAGATTCACCGTTACCCCATGGAGTTCTAATGAAGCATTCAATATTTCATGTCGCTCTGTTATTATTCGCATCGGGATGGTGTGCGTTAGTCTATCAAACCGTCTGGTTACGTGAGTTCCGTTTGATCTTCGGAGCCTCAACGGCGGCGACGGCGGCGGTTCTTGGGCTTTTCATGGGGGGACTCGGTGTGGGCAGCGCCTTGCTGGGGCCGCGAGGGGATCGATCGCGGCGACCTCTCGCGCTGTATGGCAAGTTGGAGCTGGGTATTGCTCTGACGGCGGCCATCAGTCCTTTCCTATTGATGCTGGTGCAGCTCATTTACAGTTGGATTGGCGGCATTCCGACGGTTGGCCTTTTTTTCGGCACCCTGTTGCGTTTGACCTTTGCCGCGGTGGTGATTGGGGCACCGGCGTTTCTCATGGGTGGAACGTTACCAGCGGCGGTGCGTGCGGTGGTTTCCCGCGGGGATGTGGGGCGGCGCGGGTTATCGTTCCTTTACGGGGTCAACACGCTCGGGGCGGTCACCGGCGTGGCGCTTTCGACTTTTTTCCTTCTGGAAGCTTTGGGCAATCGTCAGACGCTCTGGTTCGCAGGCGCCCTCAACTTGCTGGTGGCTTGGATCGCCTGGAGAATGGATCGGGAGGAGGTCTTGCCGGAGAACGAACCCGTGAATGAGGTGCGACAGGCTGCCATGCCGGCGGCCTTTGTGTTGCCGGCCGCCGGAATTGCGGGGTTCTCCTTTTTTCTGATGGAGTTGGTCTGGTATCGTATGCTCTCGCCGGTTTTGGGTGGTTCCACGTTCACTTTTGGGATCATTCTCGGCGTCGCGCTGCTTGGGATCGGGTTGGGTGGCGTGGCTCACGGTTTATTTTTCGCGGGGCGACAGGCGACAGCGGGTGCTTTCGCGATTACGTGCGCGTTGGAAGCCTTGTGTGTGGCCATTCCATATGCGCTGGGCGATCGGCTAGCCACGTTGGCGGGATTATTGCGGTCGCTTCATGCCATCGGTTTTTACGGCAATGTCCTTGGTTGGACGCTGACCACGAGCATTGTCGTTTTGCCAGCTGCGTTCGTGGCTGGTGTGCAGTTTCCGATGTTGATCTCGTTGCTCGGGCGTGGATCGGAGTCGGTCGCTCGCCAGACGGGTCAAGCTTATGCCTGGAACACGGTGGGGGCCTTGGCGGGTTCTTTGGCGGGAGGATTTGGATTGTTGCCGTTACTTTCCGCTCCTGGCGCCTGGCAAATGGTGGTTGGCTTGTTGGCTTTGCTCGCCCTGGCCGCTTTGTGGGCCGGCTGGATGGCGAAGGGAGCCCCGCGACCTTCCAAAAGGAGAACGGCTGCCGCCGCAATCCTCATCAGCGCTGCTCTGCTCGCCTTGCTGTTTCAGGGGCCGACCGATTTTTGGCGGCATACCCCGATTGGGGCTGGGCGGGTGCCGTTGATTGGAAAAACGGCTAATGAGATCGAGGCCGCTCGACGGAGAGCCAACGCCTCGGTTATCTGGCAGGCGGAAGGGATTGAGAGTAGTGTCGCCTTGGATAGCGACTCCGGTCTCGCTTTTATCGTCAATGGAAAAAATGACGGGAACGCCGTCATCGATCGAGGCACCCAGATCATGAGCGGCCTCTTGCCGGCTCTGCTTCAAGGCGATCCAAAGAGCGCTTGTGTCGTGGGTCTGGGGACCGGGTCGACGGGCGGTTGGCTCGCTCAGATTCCGAGCATGGAACGGGTGCTCGTGATCGAATTGGAACCGGCCATGCAGGAAGTGGCGGAACGAGTGGCGCCGGTTAACCGGAACGCTCTTGAACAACCGAATTTGGAGGTCGTTTACCAGGATGGCCGTGAGGTGCTAACCACGATCGATGAGCAATTCGATCTGATCATTTCGGAACCTTCCAATCCTTATCGGGCTGGGATCGCCAGTCTATTTACCAAAGAGTATTACGAAGCTTGCCGTGATCTCCTCACCGAAAAGGGCGTGTTCGCGCAGTGGCTGCAGGCTTACGAAGTCGATGCCGCGACGATTCGAACGGTTTACCGCACACTGGGCGAGGTGTTCCCCAAGGTCGAAACGTTTAACACCCAACGCGGGGATCTATTACTGATTGGCTATCAAAATCGGGAGCCGCTCGACTTCGAACGAATGGATGCGCTCGCGCGGACCGAGCCATTTCGCACGGCGCTCCGACTCACATGGATGGTGGAAGGTGGGCTCGGGATCCTATCCCGGTTCATCATTGGAGATGAATTCGTGCGGGCCATTCAACAGGCGGGGGTTGACGAGATGAATACCGACAACCGGACCGTGTTGGAATTTGCCTTCGCGAAAACAGTCGGGGACCATTCCCGGTTCGCCCTTCCGGAGATGATCGCTCTGGCGAAGCAACGCGGGTATGATCGCCCACAGGTCGAAGGAGATATCGATTGGAAACGGGTCGACCGTCTCGCAACCACGGCTCTCGGGGTGAACGGATTTCCAATGGACCCTTATCCAGGAGCCACGGATGCAGTCCGTAAGGCGTTGCGGGTGCATCAATATTATTATTCCAGCAACTGGACTGCGCTGCTCGCTCAGGTGCGGGAGGGGCGTTGGAAACCGGAAAGTCTTCTGGATCACTTGATGATCGGCGAGGCTCTTACCAAGACGAAAAATCCCGAGGCGGCCGAATACGTGCAAGCCCTTTCCGAAGCGCTCCCGCGTGAAGCCCGTTACCTACGGGCTCTGGCCGCCGCCCAGCGGAATGCGAACGAGATGGCTGCTCGAGACTTGGAAACGCTATTCACCGAACTCCAGACCAGTCCATGGCTTTGGGAACCCATCCTGGGGAAAGCTTTAAAACTAGCTGATGATCTGGCTGCGAAAGATCCACAGCTCAACCGGCGTTTGTTGGCATCGCTCGATCAGCCGTTCGCTGCGTATGCCGCCAACTATCAACGGTGGAAAACCACGATACGATTGGCAAATCGATTGCCGGATGGCGAACGTCTCCCAGCTCTTCGCCAAATCATGGAAGAACGCGAGCCGTGGGGCGTCTGGGAAAAAGATTACCTCGCCATGCGCGCCGCGCTTTATAAAGAAATGAATGATCCGAGAGCGGATAAAGCCTTGCGCGATTTCAAAGAATTTGTTGCCAACGAACCGAAGCCGATCGGGGCTGCATTGCCTGAACGTCCTACATCCACCCCATGAAGACCGCCCTCATCCTGACCACTCTCGATTCCAAAGAGGCCGCCGCGCAATTGGCCCGCGAACTGGTGGAATCCTCTTGGGCCGCTTGCGTCTCCATTCTCGGACCGATGCAATCGATCTACGAATGGAAATCAGCCATCGAAACGGACGAAGAATTCCTGCTCCTGATCAAGCGGCCGGACGATAATCTGAATGAATTTGAAAAAAAGTTGCGCGAAAGCCATCCATACGAGACTCCGGAAATCCTCGTCTTCCGCGCGGACCATACTGGCAATGACTATTTATCCTGGCTGTTGACCGCCACGCAGTCCACCCAATCGACCTCATGAAAATCGCTATTTTTGGAACCAAACGCTACGACAAAGAATTTTTATCCGCAGCCAATCACGACCGGCATGAACTGACGTTTTACGAACCGAATCTGACTGGCAAGACAACCTTGCTGGCCAAGGGGTTCGATGCCGTCTGCGCCTTTGTTAATGACGATCTCGGACGTCAAACGATCGAGGGACTCCACGCCCATGGCGTCCGGTGTATTGCCCTGCGATGTGCCGGTTTTAATAACGTGGACCTCGCGGCTTGTGCCGAGAAGGGCATCAAAGTGGTGCGTGTGCCCAAATATTCGCCCTATGCCGTCGCGGAACATGCCGCTGCCCTGGTGTTGGCGCTCAATCGCAAAACGCATCGCGCTTACAATCGGGTGCGCGAAAGTAATTTTTCCATCGAAGGTCTGCTCGGCTTCGATTTGCATGGAAAAACGGCTGCCTTGCTCGGCACCGGCGTCATCGGGGCAGTGGCGGCCCGTATTTTCCGTGGGTTCGGGATGCGGGTGGTCGCTTTTGATCCTTATCCCAACAAGGAATGCGAGGAACTGGGGGTGGAATTCCGGCCTCTCGAATCGATTGTGCCGGAAGCCGATATCCTCTCGCTCCACTGTCCGTTGACCCCGGAGAATTTTCATATCGTCGATAACGCGATGATCGCTCAGATGAAACGCGGCGTCATGTTGATCAACACCAGCCGTGGAGGATTGATCGATACCAAAGCGGTCATCGAAGGCTTGAAGTCCGGCCATCTCGGCTCCGTCGGACTCGACGTCTATGAGGAAGAAGAGGATCTCTTTTTCGAGGATCTGTCGGGAACCATCATTACCGACGATACCTTCAGTCGGCTTTTGACATTCCCCAATGTCATCGTCACGGCGCACCAGGCCTTTTTCACTCGGGAAGCGCTGGAACGCATCAGCAGCGTGACCATCGGCAACCTGACCGCCTTCGAAGAGGAACAACCACTCGAAAACGAAGTGCAGGCTTGAGCCGTCCGAAACAAACACGCATCGTTCGATCATGACGATCGTTGAACAAGTCGATACCAAAATAAAGGAGGCGATGCGGGCTCGGGATTCTGAGACCCTGAGCGTTCTTCGCATGCTAAAAGCCGCTTTCAAAAATGCCGCCATTGAAAAAGGCGGCGCTGATCAATCGCTCGATGACGTTGAAGCCACAGCGATCATCCGCAAACAGATCAAGCAGCGCGAGGATTCCGTCGACAGTTTCGAAAAAGGGGGCCGCCCTGAAATGGCTCAGAAGGAGAAGGACGAGATCGAGGTGTTGGAACAATTTCTTCCTCAACCGCTGACGGAAGCCGAAGTGGAGAAATTGGCTCAAACAGCCATTGCCGAAGTTGACGCCACCTCCCGAGCCCAGATGGGAGCGGTGATGAAGCTGTTGCAGGAACGAGCGGGCGGACGTGTCGATGGCAAAACGCTCAGTTCCGTGGTTCAGCGTCTGCTCGCCAAATGATCAGCGCCGTGGTCGTGGCGGGCGGCAGCAGTCGCCGCATGGGTTTTGATAAACTCGGAGTCGAAGTTGTCGGCAAACCGTTGTTGGCTCACACCATTGCCGCCTTTGAAGCGACCACGCAGGTCTCCGAAATCATCGTGGTCGCGGCGCCCGAACGCTTCGACTTGCTGGCGGGATGGAAGGAGCGGTTTGGCTGGAAAAAACTTCGTCCCCCCGTCGCGGGCGGTCTCGAGCGTTTCCACTCCGTTATGGGCGGTCTCGAAGCCACCGATCCGGCCCACCCCTTGATCGCGGTTCACGATGGGGCTCGTCCGTTGGTGACGCCCGAGCTTATCCATGATTGTGCCGTCGTGGCGGCCGAAACCGGCGCGGCTTCCGTGGCTGCGCCAGTCACGGAAACCCTCAAACGTCGGGATCCCACGACCGGGTGCACCAGCGAACCCGTCGATCGTACGGAGCTGTGGAGCATGCAAACGCCGCAGATCTTTCGCCGCGAAATTTTACTGAAAGCGTATGCCGCCCTTGACGGACGCTCAGTCACGGATGAAGCGTCTGCAGTTGAATTGACCGGTAATCCAGTCAAATTAGTCGAGAACCCCGAATGGAACGTGAAAGTGACTTACCCCCGCGATCTCCCGCTCGTCGAATGGGTGCTGGCCGATCGGTTCGCTTCCAGGTCAACGTGAACTATCCCAAATACCAGCTCTCCCGTCTAGAGAACGGTCTTCGTCTCGCGACGGTCGAGATGCCTTACATGCAATCAGCCTGTGTCGGGGTTTGGGCCCATGTGGGCGGGCGTCATGAAGCGTTGAGTCAATCCGGGATTAGTCATTTTCTCGAGCATATGGTCTTCAAAGGAACCGACCGGTTCACCCCGAAACAGATCAGTGCCAGCATCGAGGGCGTGGGTGGATACATCAATGCGTTCACCTCCGAAGATTCCACCTGTTACTATGCGAAAGCGTGCGCCTCCCATGTGCCGCGACTAATGGATGTGCTGCTCGACATTTACACCGGCTCCACATTCGACCCGTTGGAAGTGGAACGGGAACGGCAAGTGATCCGGGAAGAAATCAGCATGTACCACGATCAACCCGCCCAACGGGTGCAGGAATTGCTGACCATGCGTTTATGGCCGAAGAATGCTCTTGGACGACCGTTGACCGGGACTTTGGAAACCGTGAGCAGAATTTCGCGGGATGATATCCAAACGTTCTGTCGGCGATGGTACAACACCAATGCCACCACGCTGACGGTCGCCAGCCCGTATCCCCACGAAGAGGTTGTCCGGATGGTGAAACCGCTGGCAAATCCTGTTCCGCAAGGGCGTCGCCCAGCCATTCAGCGCGTGGGAAAAACAGCGTCTCGCGCCCCGCTCGCGCAGGAGCAAGAGGTTGAGCAGCTGCATTTGGCCCTCGGATTCGAATCGTTCGGCCGAAGGGATCCGCGCCGGTATGCGTTGAAACTCATGAGTGTGGTTTTGGGTGAAAACATGAGCTCCCGCTTGTTCCAGGAACTGCGCGAAGTGCGAGGGTATTGTTATTCTGTCTCGTCCGCCACCTCGCTCTTCGATGAGGTCGGCATGCTGGAGATTAGTCTTGGCTTGGATCCGAGTAATCTGGCCAAGGCAGGCAAGGTGCTCGCACGTGAACTCCGGCGGTTACGTGAGAAGAAGATTCCAGCCGGTGAACTCGGTCGCGCGAAAGATTATGTGATTGGGCAGAACCTGCTCGGCTTGGAGTCCACCACGAACCAAATGATGTGGATCGGAGAATCGATGGTCGGTTACGGCACCATTATGTGTCCAGGCACCGTTCGGGAAAGCATGGCTACCGTTACCGCGGAAGAGGTGCAGTCCGTCGCGAATGACTTACTACAGCCGCAGAATCTGGCCGTCGCCATGATTGGGCCTCCAGCGGCGCTGCCTGATTTTGATCGATTATTGAAGCTGTGAAAAATCTAAATGCCCATGATGGGAGACGTGGCGATGGAGTAACAAGCGTTCTAGCCTTCTGGCGCTCGCCAGGTGAGACTGGCCCAGGCGTCGAAAGGGTATTTCATTGATGAAAGTGATCCAGACACCCAGGGCCATGGCGCGCCTGCCGAAGGTTAGCGAGTCGAAACGGGTGCTAGTGCCGACCATGGGGGCGTTGCATGCAGGACACGGCTCACTTATCAAAACCGCCCGCCACCGTGCCGGCCAGCAGGGGCAAGTGGTTGTTTCCATCTTTGTAAATCCCACTCAGTTCGGGCCGGGTGAAGATTTCGAACGCTATCCCCGGCCTTGGAAGAAAGACCGAGACTATTGTGAGGAGCTTGGGGTCGATATTATCTTTCGGCCGCGGGTCGCTGACCTCTATCACCGGGACCATTCAGTGCGGGTCGTGGAAGATCAACTTTCTTCTGGGCTATGCGGTGCCAGCCGGCCAGGCCACTTCGCAGGAGTGCTCACGATCGTCACGAAACTCTTTCATCTGGTCCATCCAGATGAAGCGATTTTTGGAGATAAAGATTACCAGCAGCTCACTTTGATCCGCCGTCTTGTGCGCGATCTTGATTTTCCGATCAAAATTATTGCCGGGAAAACAGCGCGCGAACGGGATGGACTGGCGATGTCCTCTCGCAATGTCTACCTTGAGCCGGAACAACGGGCGGCCGCCGCCGGGATTTATCAGGCCTTGCAAGAAGTCAAAAGGAAAGCAGCCACCCAATCCCAGGCCGCTCCCTTGCGTCGTTGGTTGGAGCGACGTCTCGCTTCCTTGCCTGGCGCGAAAGTCGATTACGTTGCTCTCGTGGATGGTGATACCTTAGCCCCCTTGAAAAAACTGAGAAAACCGGCCGTTGCCGCTGTTGCTGTTTGGTTCGGCGAGACGCGTTTGCTCGATCACCTCGATTTACGCTAATGGCTGACCAGCAAGAAACTTACGATTTTGTCATCATCGGCAGCGGTATTGCCGGGCTGAGTCTTGCCTTGCGCGCTTCCAAAGTGGGGACCGTGGCTGTCGTCACGAAAAAAACGCGGGCCGAAACGAACACAGCGTGGGCGCAGGGCGGTGTCGCCTGCGTCACAAGCGCCGAAGACTCATTTGATCTTCATGTCCAGGACACCCTCGACGCCGGTGCTGGGCTCTGTAACGAAGCGGTGGTGCGAACAATCGTCGGGGAAGGTCCATCGCGTATCCATGAATTAATCGATTGGTATGGAGTTCGCTTCGATGAACGCCAATATGACGGTCCTCCCGAACTCGATCTGACCAAAGAAGGTGGTCATTCCAAGCGGCGCGTTCTTCATAACCAGGATATGACCGGGAAGGAGATCGAAGACGCTTTACTGCGCGCCATCGACGTCTCCTCCAACGTGACTGTTCTCGAACATCACATGGCCATCGATTTGCTCACCTCCGTCAAACTCGGGCTCGGCACTGAAAACCGTGTCTTGGGCGCTTACGTTTTGGATGAGGAAAATGGGAAGGTTCTGACTCTGCGATCGAATCGTGTCATCCTCGCCACGGGCGGGTGCGGCAAAGTCTACCTTTACACCACCAATCAGGACGTAGCCACCGGGGACGGCGTCGCGATGGCCTGGCGCGCGGGTGTGCCGATTGCCAACATGGAGTTCGTGCAATTCCATCCCACCTGTCTCTATCATCCGAATGCCAAAGGGTTCCTGATTTCGGAAGCCTTACGAGGCGAAGGTGGTGTGCTGATCGATAAACGAGGCCGTAGTTTCATGGAGAAATATGACGAGCGAAAGTCGCTTGCTCCTCGCGATATCGTGGCTCGCGCCATCGATGCCGAAATGAAAAAGTCCGGCGCCAAATGTGTCTATGTTGATATGACCCACAAGCCACCTGGCTTTGTGCAGGAACGGTTCCCAACCATTTACGACACCTGCCTTAGATTTGGCATTGATGCGGCGAAACAACCAATCCCAGTCGTGCCAGCCGCGCATTACCAATGTGGTGGTGTGATGACCGATCACCATGGCGCGACAGAGATCCGGGGGTTGTATGCCATCGGGGAGGTGGCCTGCACCGGGTTGCATGGCGCCAATCGGTTGGCGAGCAATTCTCTGCTGGAAGGCGTCGTGCTTGCGAAGCGGGCCTTCGAACACGTCAGCCGCCGAATCCCGTTGCATGGAAATGGTATCCACGAAATCGAGCTGCCGCCCTGGCGCTCTGGTCATGTCCAGGACTTGGACGAACTGGTGGTGATTTACCATAACTGGGATGAAATCCGGCGGGTGATGTGGGATTACGTTGGGATTGTCCGTACCGAAAAAAGGTTGCGCCGCGCTTCGGCCCGGCTCAGCAATCTGTTGCGGGAGATTCAGGAGTTTTATTGGAATTTCAAAGTAACGACCGACCTGCTCGAGTTACGCAACCTCGCCGCCGTGGCGGCCCTGATTGTCGATTGCGCCTTGCTACGCAAAGAGAGTCGCGGCCTGCATTACACGCTGGATTATCAAGAGCGAGACGACGAGCGTTGCCTGCATGATACGGTGGTGCGTCGATATTAGATAACATGAGCCTGCGTACTTCCGACTATCACTATGCCTTACCGGAAAAGCTGATCGCCCGCCATCCCGCCCAACGGCGGGAAGATTCGCGAATGATGGTGATCGACCGGGCGACTGGTTCCTGGAGGCATGCGATGTTTCGGGAGTTTCCCGAGTTGCTGCAGCCGGATGAGTTGGTGGTAATGAACAATGCCAAAGTGGTTCCTGCCCGATTTTATTCCGACGATGGAACGTTCGAATTCCTACTGCTCGACGGGTTGGAGACGACAACTTGGCGTTGTCTAGCCAAGCCTGGAAAGAAATTGCGGATTGGTAGTAGGATCGTCTGCGATGGGTGTGCCGGTGAAGTGACGGAGATTCATCCCGAAGATGGGAGCCGCACCATTGTCTGGAAAGAATCGGTTCCTGATCTTGAACGGATGGGTCATCTGCCTCTGCCGCCTTACATGCAGCGTGAAGCTGAAGAAGCTGATCAGGATCGTTATCAAACCGTTTATGCCGAGAAACCAGGCGCCGTTGCAGCTCCCACTGCCGGCCTGCATTTTTCGGAAGAGATTCTCAAGAAGATTCCTCATACCTTCCTAACTTTGCACGTTGGTGCCGGCACTTTTCGCCCGGTCCAAACGGAGTCCGTTGAAGCCCATAAAATGCACGAGGAACGGTTTGAAATCGAACTGGCAACGGCGGAGGCGATCAATCGCGCCGCGAAAATCTGTGCTGTTGGGACGACCTGCGTGCGGGTCTTGGAATCTGCCAGAAGGAATGCGGTGGATCAGGTGTTGCCGCAACAGGGCGCCACTTCGATTTTTCTCCATCCTCCAAAGACAATCAGGCATGTGGGCCGGTTATTAACGAATTTTCACCTTCCCTGCTCCACTTTATTAATGTTGGTCTCGGCTTTTGCTGGGCGTGAATTAATGCTGGCCGCCTATGAAGAGGCAATTCGAGAACAATACCGTTTTTACAGTTACGGCGATTGCATGTTGATTGGCTGACGATTACTGCGCGATGGGTGCGATCCGGTAAATTCGCGCATAAATATTTAGTGAAATCGTATGCTGCGAAATGAGTTCCGCTCGACGCCACCCTTCGGGCAATTCCCATGCGTCTTCTTCGTAGCGTTGGCCCGTCGCAGGTTCTCGCAGAATTCTTTGCATGGCATAAACCGACTGATACGGGGATTGCTTCAAGGATTGTCCGATTTTTTGGGGAGCCAACCAAGGATCGATGACGGCGTATTCCTCGGTGATCCAGGGCAGCGGGCGTTTCGTGAGGATTAACGTGGTTGCTTTATCCTGATTCTTCGCCCAATCCATGGCCCACTCATGTTCTTGGGGCATGGGAAGGTAGGTGGAGTAGTTCCGATAATAGAAGAGGGGCAGGCTGATCAGGACGAAAATGGAGAGAGCCGCTGTCATCATGCCTAAAGTAAGGGTGCGGCGTCTCGGTTTGGGAGCCAATGCCAGGGCGACAGGCGCTCCCAGAGCCAGCAGAAGCAGGGAAGGTAACGCGAAACGGGAAGCAAGCGGATCAGTCAGCTGACCCCAATAATAGCAATGAATCAGTAACCAATGGAATAGGATGCCGCCACCCCAGATGAGCAGTGCTGAATGGAGGGCGGAACTGAGCCGGCGCCCATGGAGTAACCACCAAACCGAGATCCCCCAAGCAACGAGTGCAAAGATCGTTAACGGCCCAGCCATTGCGTGATAGTCGGTTGGGGTGAGATAAAACTCGAAGGCATTGAGCAGATTGCTTTCCGCACCCTTCCAGCCGAAGAGATACTGTGGCCCGAACGGTTGTCGATCATCCAAAAACTCGAAGAATTTCGAATCCAATTGAAAAATACGGAGGTGCCAGGCGGTCGGGATCAACAGGACCGGACAGAGTAGCGCGCTGGTTGGCAGGATGAGGTTTCGCGCTTTGACCCAACCCCAGAAGAGGAGAAGCGCGACTGGCAAAACCATGATGATCGCTTCTGTTCGGCTCTGACTCAAGAGGACGCCGGTGACCGCTACAGCGCCGGCACGCGCTGTGCCCGTCGGATCGTCGAGATATCGGATGCCCAGCCAGAGCAACATAAGCAGGAAGAAGGTATTGAGTAGGTCGAGCCCGGCCCCGATGCTCGCATGAGCAAATAGAGGTAAGCTCCCGAAAAAAAGCAGTGCGAGGAGACCGCCCCATTTGCCGGAAATGTGGCGCCCGACCCGATAAAGAAGACCAAGGATGGCCGCTGCCAATAATTGATTGGTTAACCAGGTGTTGGCCACGCGGTAACCGGTTAAATCATGGAGGGTCGCCACGAGAAACGGATAGAGAAAGGGCCGTTTTGAATAGCTGCTCGAGGTGATGGCGAATTCTCCGTCCAGATATTCCGCCATCACGGGAAGGCCAAATTGACGCGTCTGATGGATATGGAGGGAACCAGCGGCCAGGCTTGGTTCGTCGCTGAAAATATTGAAGCCCTCTGGTTCAGCCCATCGATAGATTGAAATCAGGCTCAGAATTAATAGGACAACGCCGGCGAGTTCAGGCAGGTGAGCGCGAATCCGGGACAAGTCCGATAACGTTGTCCGGATGAGGAGAAAGAGCCAGATTCCCAACGTAACAAGCGTTGTGAAGTAGCCGTATCGCTTGAAGAAATCGAGGCCTTGCTCTGGAGTGAAAGCGAAAAAACCGAGCCAGACGGAGCTGGCCGTGAGGCACCCCAGCAGTCCCAAACGGAGGAGGGCTGCCTTCGTCAACAGGGTGGGGGACAAGCGAGTCAGGATTGACACGCGCTTATCCAACACGAGTTTGGTTACTGCTTCAAGCGCGTCGCTGCCGGGCCCTCGACCACGTCCACCCGGTAATCGTCGCCGATGGTTTGTTGGAGTCGATCCTCCAAGCGTTGGCGCGCTTCGTCGAGCAGGCCGCTTTCGCTGGCACGAGTATAAGCAAGCTCGGCCAGCTTCTCCACCTGCGCTTCGCGGTCGCGTGGAGTCATTTTATTCCAGAGCCCCTCGCGATATTCCAATTCCTGGTAATCAGTCTGGGTTAGACTGAGAATCTTGGGGGGCGGCATGTGGACGAGGATGCGCCTGGGATCGGCTGGATCGGTCGTGATGGCCATCGACTCTTCAAGATCATAACCGACTTTGACTTCAAAGACCCCGCGCGCTTGGAGTTGTTTCTTGCTGAGGAAATGGGAGTGCAAGAAGCTGCTCTCCACTGTCGTCGTGCTCTCCACGACGGCGAGTTCGAAAAGCGCTTCCGGTTTCTCGAAGGTCACCCGGCCCGTTTCGGTGACACGCGGTTCGGCCTCGATCCATTGACCAAACGTATCGGCGACGCGTTGAGCGGCTGCGCCGGTTTCCGCCACCATACGCTGGGGGATGAGAATCATTTGCCAAACAACGAATAGGCCGGCCAGAACCAGGATGATCAGAAAGATCCAGGGCCACGGGTTATGGGGGCGAGGCTGGGCATTAGCGCGAGGCGACCCGTCGGATTCGAGGGGTTGTGGCTGATCGGAATCAGGCTCAGAGGTCATGACAGAGAGGATAACGTAAAAAGTGACCCCCGGAAAGAGTTCCGCCCCCCTGGCACGCTGTGCCAGAGAGGCGGCTGTTCCCCCCAGAACAATCTTTCAATGGGGTTGTTATAAGCGCGCTTGGTGGGGTGGGCAACAATTTTTTTCAAACTTTCTTTCCGTCGAAAGTAGGGGTTCGCCTCGACCCTTTTCGCTTGAGAAATTCGCAACCTGTTTGGGCAGTGGAAAGGAGGCATCAGTCGCTCCGTAACGCTTCATCCCAGCAGCTCGGCGAAATGCTCATTGGCCACCCGCTCGCAAAGGTCGGATATCTCCGAGCCGCTCTGAATATTCATCGATTCTTCGGCCAGCTTAACGCATTCGGCATATTTCAGGCGGCTGATAGCGCGTTTGATGCGGGGGACCAGGGCGGCGCCCACACTCAATTCATCAACGCCGAGACCGACCAGCAAAGGGGCCAGGGTCAGTTCGCCAGCCATCTCGCCACAGACGCCCACCCAGATTCCAGCGGCATGCGCGGCGTCGGTGACCTGTTTGATCAACCGGAGAACGGCGGGATGGGTCGGTTCATAAAGATGGGCGATCTTCTCGTTCACCCGATCCACTGCGATGGTGTATTGGATGAGATCATTGGTGCCGATGCTGAAAAAACTGACTTCCCGAGCCAGGAGTTCGGCGATCAGAGCGGCGCTCGGCACCTCGATCATCATGCCAACCTCCAGGTTTTCATCAAATGCCTGGCCTTCCTGTCGCAATTCTTCCCGGCATTCTTCCAACAACGCATTGGCGCGACGCAATTCGTCCATGCCGGAGATCATCGGGTACATCATTTTGACGTTGCCGATGGTGCTGGCGCGGAGAATGGCGCGGAGCTGCGCCTTGAAGATCTCGGGATGTTCCAGGCAAAACCGGATGGCGCGCCAGCCGAGGAAGGGATTGAGTTCTTCGGGTAAATTCAGGGAGCTGAGAAATTTGTCACCGCCGAGGTCAAGGGTGCGGATGATCGCGGGGGCTGGATGAACGGCTTCAGCCACCTTTTTGTAGGTTTCGTATTGTTCTTCCTCATCTGGCAGGTCGGTCTTGTTGAGGTAAAGAAACTCAGTGCGATAGAGGCCGACCCCTTCCGCCCCATTTTTTTTGACCAGATCGATATCCTGCGGGAGTTCGATATTGGCGGAGAGAATGATGTGGCGGCCGTCATCGGTCCGGCATTCACTTTCGCGCAGGTTTTGCAGTTCGGATTCGACGGCATGCCGGCGGAATTCCATCTGGCCATATTCCCAGAGCGTCTGCTCGGAGGGATTGACGATGAGATAGCCGTTGATGCCGTCCAGGAGGAGGTTGTCGCCTTCATTGAAGGCGACGGGCATGTCCTGCAACCCAACGACGGCAGGGATGCTGAGGGAACGCGCCATGATGGCGGTGTGCGAGGTTCGACTGCCGATCTCGGTGGCGAAACCGAGAGCGGCTTGGCGGTCGAGTTGGGCGGTTTCGGAAGGGGTCAGGTTGTGGGCGAGGATGATGCGTGGCTCGTGTAGATCGGCCAGGCCACGCCCGCTTTTACCCATGAGATTGCGGGTGACGCGTTTGGTGACGTCATGAATGTCGAGGGCTCGTTCGCGCAGATACGGGTCATCGATCTGGGAGAGCGTGGCGGCATACCGATTCGCGACCGAATTAAAGACATGCTCCACATTGACCTTCTGCTCGTGCAGGGTTCGGATGACTTCGTCGATGAGGGTGCGATCCTCGACGACGAGGAGGTGGGCATCGAAAATGCCGGCATCCGAAGCGCCGATCCGTTCAGCGATCTGCTGCTGCATCTCGTGAATCTGAGCCCGCGTTTCGAGCAGGGCGTTTTCCAGACGGCCGACTTCGCCGGGAACATCGTTTTCGAGGATGGAGTAATGCGGAACTTCGTCGTTATCCGGCTGAACCACGTAGACCTTGCCGGTGGCGATCCCGGGGGAGACGGCAATTCCTTGGTAACGTTGTTCCTGTCCAGCTGGTTGGCTCATGCTTGGGCGAAGGTCGCGGCGGTCAAATCTTGAAGAATGTCAGCCTCCTTTCGGCGGAATCGTGGTCGGTGGCGAAGTCAATCCTCGTTGAATTTGCTTTTGAGCAGTTCATCAATGGCGGTCAGCGCTTGCTCGGCATCTTCCCCTTCCGCGGAGATGGCCAGAGCAGAACCTTGTCCGGCGGCCAGCATCATCAGTCCCATGATCGATTTGCCATTGACCGATTCGCCATCTTTTTCGACCCAGATTTCGGAACGATGGCGGTTGGCGACTTTGACGAACATCGCCGCGGGCCGGGCGTGAAGGCCAAGCTTGTTTTGAATTGTGAATTCTCGAGTGATTTTCGAAGACATGAGCGGCAGATGTGTCGGGGAAACAGGAACAAAAATCAACCATCTCCGTGCTGCATTCTCGTGAGAAGGCGCTGATTGAAGGCGAGCGCGCTGTTGTGACCCATGCTTTTCAGCTTCAGGTCCAACGCAGCCACTTCGATCAGACGCCCCAAATCACGACCAGGCCGGACGGGGATCGTTACGTGTGGAACGGGGACGTCGAGAATCTCGTCGTATTCCTGTTCCAACCCAATTCTATCCACCTCATCCAAATCCTGCCAATCCTTTAATGTCACGATGATATCGAGCCGTTTCTCGTCGCGGATGCTGCCAACCCCGAAAACGGTGGCGATATTGATGATCCCAAGCCCCCGCAATTCCATGTGGTGCTTGGTCAATTCCGGAGCTGTCCCGATCAATTCTTTCCCGTCGATCGCCCGGAAACGGGTCACATCATCGGCAACCAAGCTGTAACCGCGTTCGATTAGACCGAGCACGCATTCGCTTTTCCCCACGCCGCTGCTCCCTCGAATGAGGGTGCCAATCCCCATGATATCGACCATGCTGCCATATTCGACGGTGGTTGGTGAAAAATCGACTTCCAACACGATGGTGGCCGAGTTGATGAATTTCATCGTGATCGAGTTGGTGATCATGATGGAAATGCCTTCGCCATGAGCCACCTCCAACAACGTCTTGGGAATGGTCATCCCGCGGGCGAAAATCAAACAGGGAATGGGTTTCTGGCAAAGTTGACGGAACCGTTCCCGCATCAACGCGCGCGGTAAGCTCCGTAAATACGAAATTTCCGCGCTGCCGATCACCTGGATCCGTTTCTCAGCGAAATATTCAAAAAACCCGGAAAGGGCGAGGCCAGGCCGATTGATGGTCGGTTCCTGGATGATCCGGCCGAAGCCGAGCGCTGGCCCTACCAGCTTCAGATCAAGCAGTTCCGCGTGGCGAGAATAGAAATCGCCGACCGTAATGACCGGAGTTTTGGTTTTGGACCGCATGCGGAAAGAAGCTTCTGTCACTCTTGTCACCTGAAATTCAAACAATTGCAAACTTGGTGTAGCCGGAACGGACGGCTGCCGCGGATCCCCCGGTGGAAAGCTGCTTGCCCAGCATAAGAATCTGCGGCGCAATCGCTCCCGCGATGGTTTGACTCATCACGATTCAGGCGCCGCGGGCTCCCTGGAATCTTTCGCCGGGCGGATGTCGAACAGCTGCAGGCCCGGCCAAAAATACATGTTGTCCGCCGGGGCACTTTCCCAAACCAACTGGGCTTCCTCGGGAAGGGTCAGGTAAAATTGGCGTAATGCTTCGTATTCCTCCCGAAGCGCTTCCGCTGGCTTGGCACCCTCCAAGACGAACCGGTAATAATCGGCCCACGCCACTGCCACATGCGTGAACCCCTCCGCCCGCAACTCCTCGAGCGTGCCCCATTCCCCAGCGTAACGCGCTTGGACGATCTCCGGCCAGGGCCGTCCCTCAGGCACCCAAGCCTTTCGATCCCCGTCAGGGGTCGGCAATTGCACCCGGCGGTCCTGCAGGATCTTGGCTTCAGCGGGAAGGGCGACCGCCACATATTCGCGCAAAGCCGCCAGGCTATCGGTGGCGAACAAGCGCCAATGCTCACTCAACGACCGCGCATCTGCTGCCAGGGGCGGGACCGCCAGCAGGCAGGCCACTGGCAATGCCATCCAGGACCGGTGCCGGTTTTTCAATAGGGCGCGGGCCGTGAGTGCGATGCCGATGCCGGCATAGGTGTGTACCATCGCGTTCAACGGCAAGTAATAGGTCTCCGCTTGTTTGTGGCTGATCAACAAAAGGAAAAGATAGACGAGTCCAGCTCCCAAAATAACCAGGGTGGGAAAACGAAACGCCTTCTGGCGGATCGTGATGATCCATCCCAACGCCGCGGCCGGTATCCACCAGAACCCGTTCTGCGCATAAAACGCTTCCCCATAGTAAGAGGGGCTTTCATACGGACTGATGCCGCCGTGCCCTTGAGCCAGGTGCCGGAACTCATCGGTCAACCGGTCCAGGCTGGTGCTCGCTTGAAGAAGCAAGGGTGCGTTTGCCACCACGAAGGTGCCAGCCGCGAAAAAAATCAGAATCGCCAGACGCCGGAACCGGGTCAGAGAAGCTGGCCAGGTGCCTTCAAGGGCCACCAGCAACGCGGCGGGTAACAGCAGAATCCCGATATACTTCGACGAGATCAGAAGTCCGCACGCCATGCCTGTCGCGATCAGATCGATTTTGCCATGTTGCCGGTGCAGCAAATACAGCATCGCCATCACCGTCAGCCAGCCCAGGGTCAGCACACTATCTTCCTTGGTAAAATGCGATAACAGATAAAGCTGGGGACAAAACAGCAGGGCCAGCCCCGAGAGATAACCGCCGAGTGCCCCCGCCAGCAGCCAGCCAATGGCAAACGCGATCGTCACCGACCCGGCGCCGGCTGTGGCGGACACCAGACGCCCAGCTTCCGCTGCGATCTGTCTGGAATCCCCGCCGCCCCAGACATCATGCACCATCTGAGTCAGATTCAACAGCAGGAGCGGGTGGGTGAACCCGCGTTGGCGTTCCGCCACCTGCTGCGCCTTATAAGCCTCGTCGACATGATAAAAGAATGGGAAATCATGCGGGTGATAGTTCAGTAAAAAACTGACCAGGAAAAATCCGAGTAACCCGAGCCAATACGCGCGGCCCGCTTCGGTGGGGCCGTGGGGTCTGGGAAAGGTATGCAAGGGATTCAAACTTGGAGCGGGCATGGTTCGAGCCCGGCATCAAAGGGGTTGCTGCAGCGAGAGGATATACCAACTCCACAACGCATGGCCGCCGAACAGCCAGATCAAGGCGCCCAGTGAGAGATAAGGGCCGTAAGGCAATTTCGTCCCCCATTCCTCGCGACGCAGCAGGATCAGGAGGATGCCAATGACGGCGCCGATGACCGAGGAGCTGAAGACGGTGAATAAGACGCCTTGCCAGCCGAGAAAAGCGCCGATGCCAGCCAGAAACTTCACGTCGCCGAATCCCATGGCCTCCCGAGGGATGATCATGCTGGTCATGGTGCCTTTGATCTTGCCCACTTCCTGCGGTTTGAGGTTCCGGTCGCCGACTCGAATGCCCTCTTCGCCCGCCAGCAGGGTGACATTTTTTTGTTTGGGACCATCGATATTCAATATTTTACAATGAATCGTGAGGACATCGGTGCGGCGGGCAATGATCTCACTCCATGCCAGCCGATCCTCTTCCGAGACCAGCACCCATGGCTCTTCATCCGAGCGTTCGAAATGGAATGGCGTCGGTTGATCGAACGCGATTTTCTTTTTGCCAAACGCGAGCTTGCCGATCTCCACCACGGCCCATAAGCCGAAATAACCGGCTGCCGCACCGATCAAGGCTCCGAGACCGCCGCGCCACCAGACGGTTTCCCCGTGCAACTGTGGCAGCGCCATGGAAAGCAATAAGCCGGCCACCACGGAGCCATACGTGATGCTGTCCGGGATGATGAACCATTCAAAATCGATGAACGTCGCCACGATCAACAACGCCACGAAGACCCAGAACGCCGGTGCGATCCAGAACGGATAAAAGAGCCAGATCGCCAGAAAAAGGAGCGCCGTCAGCAGTTCGACCAGGAAATAGCGGAACGCAATATGCGCCCCGCAATAGTGGCATCGGCCCCGCAATATCAACCAGCTCACCAGCGGCAGATTATGAAACCAGGCAATCTGTTTTTCGCAGGCTGGACAGAACGAGCGTTTGGGTCGGTTGACTGATAGATCGCGAGGCAAGCGATGGATGCAGACATTGAGAAACGAGCCGACTGTCGCCCCAAAAATGAAGGCAAATAGCGCGAAAAGGATTTCGATCGTGGCGGGGAGCGGCATGCCATTCGATGGAACGCTGAGCCGGGTGGGAAGTCAACCGCCTGATTCTAGGCGGGGCAGGACTTTCGCCCAGCAAGAAGCGCTCGCGTTCTTGAAACCCGGATCAAGATTTCCATTGGCAAGCGGCGCCCATTGTTTATGAGTGACGGCCATGAAAATTGTCGTCGCTTACTCTGGAGGACTCGATACCACGGTCATACTCAGCTGGCTCAAAGAAACCTACCAGGCTGAAATGATCGCTTTCTGCGCGGACCTCGGCCAGGAAGAAGAACTCGAGGGGCTCGAAGCCAAAGCGCTTCAGACAGGCGCCAGCAAGTGTTTCATCGACGATCTGCGCGAGGAATTTGCCCGCGACTTCATTTTTCCCATGTTTCAAGCTGGAGCCTTGTATGAAGGGCAATACTGGCTCGGCACCAGCATCGCCCGTCCGTTGATCGCCAAGCGGATGGTTGAAATCGCCAAGCAGGAAGGGGCCACCGCCATCGCTCACGGCGCCACCGGCAAAGGCAACGATCAGGTGCGGTTCGAACTCGCTACCGCCGCCCTGGCACCCGACTTGGATATCATTGCGCCTTGGCGGGAAGAACGGTTTCGGAACGAATTTCCTGGCCGGGCAGAAATGATCGCCTTCGCGGAAGCCCAGAATATTCCGGTCGCGGTCAGTGCCTCCAAGCCGTATTCCACCGACCGCAACCTGCTACACATCAGCTTTGAGAGCGGGATTTTGGAAGATCCCTGGTTCGACGCCAGTGCTCCGGAGAATAAGGAGATGTTCAAACTCAGCGTTGATCCGGAAGTCGCCCCTGAAAAGCCGCAATATTGCCAGCTCCTATTCGAAAAAGGGAATTGTGTCGGAGTCCAGACCGATGGACTTGACGACTTAATCGGTCAGCTCGGCGTCCGCGACCTCGTCACCGGCGCCGAGTCGGATTACATCACCCTCACTCCGCTCGGTATCATGATGGTGCTCAATGCGCTTGGCGGCAAACATGGGGTGGGCCGGGTCGATATGGTCGAGAACCGGTTCGTCGGCATGAAAAGTCGCGGGGTGTATGAAACGCCCGGCGGCGCCATCCTCTTCGATGCGCATCGCCAGATCGAATCGATCACCATGGACCGCGAACTGATGCATCTGCGCGATTCGCTGATTCCGAAATACAGCGAGTTGGTTTATAACGGATTCTGGTTTGCACCGGAGCGGGAAGCCTTGCAGGCGTTGGTGAGCGATTCCCAGAAAACCGTCAGCGGCGAGGTGCGGTTGAAGCTTTACAAAGGCAACATCATTCCGGCCGGCCGACGCAGCCCGCTGAGCCTGTATAATCCGGAGATCGCCACGATGGAGGCGGACCCGACCGACGCTTACAATCAATCCGACGCGACCGGGTTCATTCGGTTGAATGGATTGCGTCTCCGGGTCGGCGCAAAAGTGCGGGG
>JGI12210J13797_10006186_pt1 | contig 37425 bp, 35 predicted proteins | sample ElkSlonscriptome_3_FD_13797 | JGI IMG/M metagenome (IMG submission 13797) | reverse complement strand
CATTTCTTCCGGTGTCGGCTCGCGGCCTTCCTCGTGCAGGAACTGGCGCGAAGTGCGTACCAGTTTGTTGATCGTCTCGATCATGTGGACCGGGATGCGGATCGTGCGCGCCTGATCGGCGATTGAACGCGTGATAGCCTGCCTGATCCACCAGGTTGCATAGGTGCTGAATTTATAACCGCGGCGATATTCGAATTTATCGACGGCCTTCATCAGGCCGATATTGCCTTCCTGAATGAGATCAAGGAATTGCAGTCCGCGATTGGTGTATTTCTTTGCGATGGAGATCACGAGGCGCAGGTTCGCCTCGACCATTTCCTTCTTGGCGATACGCGCTTCACGCTCGCCTTTCTGCACCATGTTGACGATGCGGCGAAATTCGGGGAGCGCCATGCCGGTCTGTGCGGCGATGTCGGTGATTTCCGTGCGGATACGGTCAATCGCGGCGTCTTCCTTTGTCGCGAAGGCGGCCCACTTCTTGTCCTTCTTCGCATTGGCGGCAATCCAGCTGTCGTCCAGCTCATTACCGACATAGCTTTTGAGGAAGTCGATCCGCTTGATCTTGTGCCGCTCTGCCAAACGCAGCATCTGGCCGCCCAGCGCGGTCAGGCGGCGGTTAAAAGCATAGAGGTTGTCGACCAGAAATTCGATCTTGGTCGCGTGGAACTGCATGGATTCCACTTCGCCGGTCAGCTCATCGCCAAGGTTTTCGTACTTTCTTTCTTTCGCCTTCGGAAATTCATTACCGATGGCGAGAGTTTCGACGCGCTCAGCCTGAAGTTTCTCAAAACTTTTAAATAGCTTGGTGATGCGGGCAAACCGCTCAATCGCGTCGGGTTTCAGCGCAGCTTCCATCTGGGCAAGGGAGAGGGTGTTATCCTCTTCTTCCTCGTCGTCCTTCTTCTCGCCGCCTTCTTCGCCGTCCTCGCCCTCTGCGGTTTCGTCGCTGTCGTCCTCGTCATCATCCTCGCGAATGGTGGGGCCAGCGGTCTCTTCAGAGATTGTGCCGTCGTCTTCCTCGTTTTCCTCCTCCATCTTGTCAGGCGGCGGTTCCTTGGAAAGCATCGCGTCCAGATCGAGGATTTCGCGCAATTGCATGTCTTCGGCGTTCAACGCTTCGGACCACTGGATGATGGCGTGGAAGGTGATCGGGCTTTGGCACAGACCCATGATCATCATGTCGCGGCCGGATTCGATCCGCTTAGCAATCGCAATTTCGCCCTCACGGCTAAGCAGCTCCACCGCGCCCATTTCGCGCAGATACATGCGCACCGGATCATCGGTCCGCTCACCCGTGCCGGTCTTTTTGGCAACGGCCTTGGTCTCTTTCTTCGCGTCTTTTTTCTTATCGTCGGTTTCGACCGACATTTCTTCAACTTCGGCCTCGGCCTCCGCTTCGGCTTCGGCTTCCTCGTCATTCTCGACGATCTGCACGCCCATTTCAGACAGGGCGGTCTGGATGTCCTCGATTTGGTCGGGGCTCATCTCGCCCGAAGGCAAAGCCTCATTCAGCTCATCATAAGTGATGTAGCCTTTTTTCTTGGCCTTGCTCATCAGCTTCTTGACCGATGCCTCATTGAGGTCGATCAGCGGAGCGTCTTCTTTGTCTTGCGTTTTAGCGGTCGAAGCCATGAAATTGTATCAATCCATTGTGCAGGTTGCGGGTCAAACGACCCAGTTCCCGCATTTATCCCGTGCCCACCGCGGAGGCGGCCTGTTCTTCATCATCCGCCGGAGCGGTTTGTTCTACGTCGGCTGCCAAAGCGGCCTTCTTGCGTCCGAATGCTTTCAAACGATCTTCAACTGTCGTGAGCTGTGCGCGAAGACGCGACTGTTCGGCAAAGGACCCTTCCGGATCCTCGTCAAACCGCGAAATCGTGGCCGCCATGGCCGCCTCAAGGGCCGGCTTCTGAACAAGCAACGACACAGCCTCGGCCAATTCCTCGCGCGCATCACCGGGGGGAGTGCCTTCTCTTAGAAAGGCGTATCGCAAGTCGTCCGGTGGGGCAGGGTAGCCTTGGGGCTCTGATATGGCGCTTTGGCCGTGCGAATCAAGCGTTTCCGACAGTTCTATCAGCGATTCAATTGCAGGGGCGGCATGTTGGTCCAGTCTGGCGAGGCGCGAAAGCGCCTCTGAATGGGTCTGGATCTGGTCGGGATGCCTGATCAATCCAGCAATTACCGCCCGCAACAAGGTTGATCGCTGTCCGCCTGCCATCAGGCGTTGCAGAGCTTCACGGCCGGCTTGCGAAAGCCCCTGCGGCCTGGTGTTTGCGCCTTTCCAATTCCCGGCTTTCCACGATCCTCCAATAGAATTCCTCCGTGAGTTTGCTCGTTCCGGGCGGGGAGGATAGGCAAACGCGGAAAAGCGATCGAGTAATTCGCGGCGATACAATGCGCAGACATCGCTATCCGCGATGGTATCTACATGCTCCATCAATCGCGCTTTTAGCCCCGCCTTCGCCTCCGGGCTTTCAAGCGGCTGCGCATCGCGTTCGGCCTGCCAGAGGAAATCGAGGAGGCTGATAGGTTTGGCGAGCAGTTTTTCCAGCGCCTGNGGACCTCGAGCCTTGATCAGATCGTCGGGATCAAGCCCACTGGGCAGGCGCACAATACTGAGCGAGCGCATCGGGCCAAGCATCGGCAAAGCGCGGGTGATGGCGCGCATGGCCGCGCGCTGTCCGGCGGCATCACCGTCAAAGCAGAGCACCGGCACCTCTGCCATGCGCCACAACATCTCCAGCTGCATCTCTGTCAGCGCGGTGCCCAAAGGTGCGACGGCATCAGTAATCCCCGCCTGTGCCAGCGCCACGACATCCATATAGCCTTCGACGACCACAACACGCCCGCTCTGGCGCGAGGCGGGGGCGGCACGGTGCAGGTTGTAAAGCGTACGCCCTTTGTCGAAGAGCGGCGTGTCAGGCGAGTTGAGATATTTTGCCACTCCATCACGCTTGCCCAGAATGCGCCCGCCAAAGGCAATCACCCGGCCGCGCTGGTCCTGAATGGGCAGCATGACTCGCCCGCGAAACCGGTCGTAGGTCGACCTGTCATCGGTAACGATCCGCATTCCGCTCTCAGCCAGCATCGCTGGTTCAAACCCTGAGAGCGCCTTGGCGAGCGCCTGCTTATCCTCTGGCGCGTAACCAAAGCCGAATTCGTGCAGCGTTTCATCCGACAATCCGCGCCCGCGCAAATAATCCAGTGCTTCGCGGCCCCCGGTGCTTTTTAGCTGGTCCACAAACCAGTCTTGCGCCGCCGTCGTCACATCGACAAGTTCAGCGCGTTGCTCTGCACGCTTGGCCGCCTTGGGATCGGGCGCGGGGACTTCCATCCCGGCCTCCTCGGCCAGTTCCTTCACCGCATCCATGAAGGGCAGCCCGCGTTGTTCGATCATCCATGTGATTACATCGCCATGCGCGCCGCAGCCAAAGCAGTGGTAGAATTGCTTTTGATCGTTGACGTAGAAGCTGGGCGTGTTCTCGTTGTGGAACGGACAGCAGCCCTTGAACTCACGTCCCGCTTTGACGAGCTTGGTCGTGCGCATAACCACCGTGGAAAGTGTGATGCGCGCGCGCAGTTCGTCTTTCCATTGCGGGGTGATCGTCATAAAGGAAAAATGCGCCTTACGCCCCGTCAACGCAAGGGCGCACGTTTATAAGTTTTGGGACAAGGCTGTGCGCCAAGTTTCAGCCAGGCAGTTTAACTGAGCGCCGCTTTCACTAGGCCGCTGGCCAATTTGCCGTCCAGCACCGCGCCGTGGCGCTTTTTCATCTCGCCCATGACGGTGCCCATATCCTTCATGCTTTCGGCGCCGGTTTCCGCCTTGATGACTTCAATCGCGGCCTGGGTCTCTGCCTCGCTCATCATCCGGGGCAAGAACTCCTCGATTACGCCGAGTTCCGCCTTTTCCTTCGCCGCCAATTCATCGCGACCACCGTTTTCATACATTTCAATCGACTCGCGCCGCTGCTTCGCCATCTTTTGCAGAACGCTGGTGACCAAAGCATCATCGTCGATATCCTTGCCGTTCGTGCGCTCTTCGATATCGCGATCCTTGATCTTGGCCGATATCTGGCGGAGTGTCGCGGTGCGTTCTTTATCTTTTGCCTTCATGGCGGTGACGGTGGCGGATTTGATGTCGTCTCTGATCATGGGTTTAGCCCCGTGTTTTCGTTTATGTGTGGATGGAATTGGATGAAGTGCGCTCTAACGCATCAAACGCGGCGCGCATAGGTTGACGCGCACTGCGTGCAGGCGTAGCCGCTGAGACTTAGCGACATTGTTGGAAACCCTCTTAGAACGGAGCGCCTCATGGCCCCTTCCGCCACCACTCCTGCGCAGCCTTCAAATGCGACCGGGTGCATCGTTATGGCCGATGGATCGGTGATCTGGGGCAAAGGCTTCGGCGCAGTCGGGCAAGCGGTGGGTGAGGTGTGCTTTAACACCGCGATGACGGGCTATCAGGAGGTGATGACCGATCCCTCCTACGCCGCGCAAATCGTCACCTTCACCTTTCCGCATATCGGCAATGTCGGCACCAATGCCGAGGATGTGGAGAGCGCCGAGGGTGTGGCGAGCGCGGTGGGCTGCATCACTCGCGAAGACGTGACCGTCCCGAGCAGTTTTCGCAGTGCCGAGGAGTTCACCGCATGGATGGCGCGGCGCGGCAAGATCGGGCTGGCAGGCGTGGACACCCGTGCGCTCACCCGCCGGATCCGCAGCAGCGGAGCGCCCAATGCGGTGATCGCGCATTCGCCGGATGGAGTGTTCGACATTCCCGCCTTGCTTGAGGCCGCGCGTGAGTGGGCGGGGCTTGAGGGGCTCGATTTGGCGATAGGCGCGACGCGCGCGGCTTCAGAGGACTGGAGCGGCGGCGCATGGGTTCTTGGCGCGGGGTATGGCACCGGCTCGCCCGAGACAAAGCCCCATGTGGTCGCGATTGATTATGGCGCGAAGGACAACATCTTCCGCAATCTGGTAACCGCAGGCGCACGCGTGACGGTGCTGCCGGCCAAGGCGACCTTTGACGATATCATGGCGCTCAAACCAGACGGCGTGTTCCTCTCCAATGGACCGGGCGATCCGGCCGCGACGGGCGAGTATGCCGTGCCGGTGATCAAGGCTCTGTTAGAGGCTGATGTGCCCCTGTTCGGTATCTGTCTGGGGCATCAGATGCTCGCGCTGGCGGCAGGGGCCAGGACGATCAAGATGCACCAGGGCCACCGCGGCGCAAACCACCCGGTGCAGCGGGTGGGCGAGAGTTGGGGCGAAACCCGCGATCTGGTCGAGATTACGAGCATGAACCACGGATTTGCGGTGGACGGCGATACTCTTCCCGATACGCTGGAGCAGACCCATGTAAGCCTGTTCGACGGCACCAATTGCGGCATCGCCGTAAAGGGGAAGCGGGCGTTTGGGGTGCAGTACCACCCCGAGGCATCGCCGGGGCCGCAGGATAGCTTTTACCTGTTCGAGAAGTTCGTGGGGGGGCTATAACATGGCAATGATCAGGACTTTTGACGAGCTTGAGCTAAAGCAAAACGCGAAACACACTGAGACGAGCGGCGGTTGGTCAATTCAGGGGCAGGACGGAGAGAAGTTTCTTCGAATTAGCACGTTCGGGTCTCTTGATCGCGAAATTTCCGGGAAGGTTCCGCAGCCTTTGCGGCTAAGTAAGGAGGCCATTGAGCAACTCGTTGCTTTGGCAAATAAACACCTGTAAATGCGACAGGAGGTTCGCTTTGGCATCTGGTTTTGTGGGTTGACTGGTGTCATCATGTCGGCCGCATGCGCTGCCCAGAATTCCGCGATGACCCCGCCGCCCTCATCCCAGTGGCCCGGTGCGGAAATCGTGCGCGGTGTCGCGTTTCAGGGCGACGGTTCCATAACGCTCACCCTGGGCGCGGGCGGCGTCCCGGTGCTCTCTTTCTGGCGGCCCGTCCTTTTCAAGGAAGACACAGACAAACCCGTCGCGGGGCGCATGGATTGCAAGGTTGCGGCCAGCGATGCGCCTTTCTCCGAAGACGAATTCGACCCCGATGCCCGTCATGCAGCAAGTGTCTCCGCGCGCAAGGCTCAGGGTTTCAAGGACATGGACCTGCTGCGCGGCGCTGTTGGTTCTTGGGGCGACCACACCCGTCAGCTCGACGTGGTCGGTCGCCGCGCCAATCCGCGCCAGCACTATGTGCTCAGCTACATCCTTGTGCGCGATGGCGAACGGTTGATTGATATTCGCCGCAATTGCACCTTCATTTACGGCAAGGGCGTGTCGAAACCTGACGTGCTGCCCTATGTCTATCGCTACACGAAACTCACCTACGCCTTTGAGCCTAACGGCCAGAAACAAGATGGGGGGACCGACGGATGACGCGTGCACAGATCAAACTGACAATCATGGTGTGCGCACTTCCGCTGGCCCTTGGTGGATGTGACCTCATTTTTCCAGGAGACCCGCGTGTTGGCGAAGAGCCGGTCGAGGCTTGCGTCGGTCGCCTCAATGCCGACATCGACATGTTCGATTTCCGCGAGCTGTCCGGCACTGATGGTATATTCGTGCCCACCTACACTTTCGACATCACAAAGCTGCGGTTTGAGGCCAAGCAAGACCTGATCCAGCCCGGCGCGGATGAAACGCTGGGATCGCGGCTGATGTCACAGACCAACGAAGCCTCCACCGCGATGGCTGCCTTTATGGCCGCTGACGTGGACGAAAAAGGCGCCTTTTTCTTTGGGGTGAAACCCGCCCTGTGGCGGGTGCGCGGTGAGCCGCTGCCCCACGCCGATATTCTGAAAGCAGGCTGTGAAAAGCAGGGGGCGGACATGCGCCTGCTGCGCGTGGAAGTGAAGCAATATGCACCTGCGCCCGAGCCCGATGCCGATCCTGATACTCAGCCCAGCGAGACCCGACCGTAATGCCCAAACGTACAGATATTTCCTCGATCCTTGTAATTGGCGCTGGCCCGATCATTATCGGTCAGGCGTGCGAGTTCGACTATTCCGGGACCCAGGCGATCAAGGCGCTGAAGGAGGAGGGCTATCGGGTCATCCTCGTGAACTCAAATCCGGCAACCATCATGACCGATCCCGAGTTCGCCGACGCGACCTATATTGAGCCAATCACACCCGAAATCGTGGCAAAGATCATCGCCAAGGAAAAACCTGACGCGTTGCTCCCCACAATGGGCGGACAGACCGCGCTTAACTGTGCGCTCGCGCTGGATGCGGACGGTACGCTGGAGGCGTACGGGGTTGAGATGATCGGGGCCAAGGCGGACGCGATTGACAAGGCAGAGAACCGCCAGCGCTTTCGCAAGGCGATGGATTCCATCGGGCTCGAAAGCGCGCGCAGCGGCGTCGCCAACACACTTGAGGAAGCGCGCGCGCTGATCGATCACACCGGCCTGCCTGCTATCATACGGCCCAGTTTCACTCTGGGCGGCACAGGTGGGGGCATCGCCTATAACAAGGCGGAGTTCGACAAGATCGTGTCGGAGGGGCTAGACGCCTCCCCGACCACAGAGGTCCTGATCGAGGAATCGCTGCTCGGATGGAAAGAATTCGAGATGGAGGTCGTGCGCGACCGCGCGGACAATGCAATCATCATCTGTTCCATCGAAAATGTCGATCCGATGGGAGTGCACACGGGGGATTCGATCACAGTCGCGCCTGCGCTGACGCTGACGGACAAGGAATATCAGATAATGCGCTCGGCCAGCATTGCTGTCCTGCGTGAGATTGGCGTGGAAACAGGCGGGTCGAATGTGCAGTTCGCGGTGAACCCTAAAGACGGGCGCCTGATCGTGATCGAGATGAACCCGCGTGTATCGCGCTCGTCTGCACTTGCCTCAAAAGCCACCGGCTTTCCCATCGCGCGCGTCGCGGCAAAGCTGGCGGTAGGCTACACTCTGGACGAAATCACGAACGAGATCACTGGCGCAACGCCTGCGAGCTTTGAGCCGACCATCGACTATGTCGTGACCAAGATTCCGCGTTTCGCTTTTGAGAAGTTCAAGGGCATCGAGCCCAATCTCTCAACCGCGATGAAGTCCGTTGGCGAGGTCATGGCGATCGGGCGCAATTTTGCAGAGTCCATGCAAAAGGCGCTGCGTGGATTGGAAACGGGGCTGGACGGGTTCAACCGCGTGCCAGAACTGGAAGGCGTGGCAAAGGATGTCATCACCGCTGCGCTCAGCCGCCGCACGCCCGACCGTGTCCTCAAGATTGCACAGGCTTTTCGCGAAGGACTGACACTTGAGGAAATACACTCGGTCACCAGCTTTGACCCATGGTTCCTGCGCCAGATCGAGGCCATTATCAGTGCCGAACGCGAAGTTCAGGCCAATGGCCTGCCGACCGAGGCAGAGGGTTTGCGGCGACTGAAAGCCATGGGCTTTTCCGATCATCGTCTGGCCACCCTTGCGGTGCGTTCGGTCGGGGTGAAGGATGGCCTTGCCGAGACGCAGGCGCGTAGGTCGGGTCTGTTGCATGATGCGCTGCAAGCGATGGCGGGGGCTACCAGCGCCGCCGAAGTGCGCGATTTACGCCGAAAGCTTGGCGTGCAGCCCGTCTTTAAACGGATAGACAGTTGTGCCGCCGAATTCGAGGCGATCACGCCTTACATGTATTCGACCTACGAAGCGCCCAGCTTTGGTGAGCCGGAATGCGAAGCTGATCCGTCTGATCGAAAGAAAATCGTTATCCTTGGCGGTGGTCCCAACAGGATCGGGCAGGGGATCGAGTTCGATTATTGCTGCGTTCATGCCTGTTTTTCATTGGCCGAACAGGGCTTTGAAACGATCATGGTCAACTGCAATCCCGAAACGGTTTCAACCGATTACGACACATCTGACCGCCTCTATTTCGAGCCACTGACTGACGAGGACGTGCTGGAAATCCTGCGGGTGGAACAGCAGGCGGGCGAGCTTGTCGGCGTAATCGTGCAGTTTGGCGGGCAGACACCACTCAAATTGGCGCAAGCGCTGGAGGATGCGGGCATTCCGATCCTTGGCACCAGCCCTGATGCAATTGACCACGCCGAGGACCGGGAACGCTTTGCCCGTCTGGTCAACCAGCTTGGATTGAAGCAACCGGAAAACGGCATTGCCTATACCCGTGACGAGGCCGCTGCGGTGGCATCTCGCATCGGCTATCCGGTCCTGCTTCGTCCCTCTTTCGTGTTGGGTGGTCGGGCGATGGAGATCGTCGATTCCGAAGCGCAACTGGATGACTACATAAAGACCGCCGTGAATGTTTCAGGTGACAGCCCCGTTCTTGTTGACCAATATTTGCGCGATGCGATTGAATGCGATGTCGATGCGTTGTGCGATGGCGATGAGGTGCGCGTTGCTGGCGTAATGCAGCACATCGAAGAAGCGGGCGTTCACTCGGGTGACAGCGCCTGCACGCTGCCGCCCTATTCGCTGTCCGCTGACATCATTGAGAAAATGGAGCGTCAGGCGGAGGCCCTTGCGCGCGCGCTCAAGGTGCGTGGGTTGATGAATGTGCAGTTCGCGGTGAAGGAAGGCGAGGTCTATCTGATCGAGGTGAACCCGCGTGCCAGCCGCACGGTACCATTCGTTGCCAAAGCAATCGGACAGCCTGTGGCAAAGATCGCCGCGCGCGTCATGGCAGGCGAAAAGCTCACCAATTTCGAGCCGTTCAAACGCGAATTCGATTACATGGCGATCAAGGAGGCTGTTTTCCCGTTCAACCGTTTCCCCGGAGCAGACCCGGTGCTGACCCCGGAAATGAAGTCGACGGGCGAAGTCATGGGCATCGACACCACCTTCGAAGCCGCCTTTCTCAAATCCCAGATCGGGGCTGGCATGAACCTGCCGCGCGAGGGCACCGTCTTTGTCTCGGTCAAGAATTCGGATAAGCCGGTAATCGTGCCCGCAGTTAAAGACCTGATCGGCATGGGCTTCCGCATTATCGCGACGGCAGGCACGCAAAGCTATCTGGCAGAGCAGGGCCTTGAAGTTGAACAGGTCAACAAGGTTGCCGAAGGGCAGCCGCATATCGTCGACAAGATTATCGATGGCGATGTCGCTCTCATCTTCAATACGACCGAGGGCTGGCAGTCATTGCTCGACTCCAAATCCATCCGTGCAACCGCGCTGGAAAAGAAGGTGCCATACTACACAACCGCCACCGCATCGCGGGCCGCAGCGGCGGCCATTGCAGCAATTGCGCCGCATCAGCTTGAAGTCCGGTCCTTGCAGGACTATTATAGTTAGACGAAAATTTGCTTTCCCCGACATTTCGACACTGCAGCGCCACCTATTCAAGGGCGGTCGCGGTCGAAATTTCGCCCAGCTATTCGGGTTTGCCCGGTGATTGGGTGATGTGTGGCGGGCAGGGGCGCAGGATAGAAAGAACTGGAAATGGCGACGATGGATAAGGTCCCGATGCTGGCTGAGGGTTATGAAACCCTGATGGCCGATCTGAAGACGCTTCGGGATGAGCGCCCCCGGATTGTGGACGCCATCGAAGAAGCGCGCGCGCATGGTGATCTTTCGGAGAACGCCGAATACCACGCCGCAAAGGAGCGTCAGGGCCAGGTCGAAGCCATGATTGGCGATATCGAGGGCAAGGTCAGCCGTGCGCAGATCATCGATCCGACAACGCTGACCGGGAACAAGGTCGTGTTCGGTGCGACTGTCACCTTGCTGGATGATGACGACAAGCCGATCAAATACCAGATCGTGGGCGAGACCGAAGCTGACGCAAGCGCGGGTCGCATCTCCTACACCTCGCCGCTGGCGCGTGCGATGATCGGAAAACAGGTCGATGACGAGATCGAAGTCACCGTCCCGTCTGGCGACAAGTTCTACCTCGTTCAGAAAATCGAATTCATCTGATAGCGCTCCTCTGATCTTTAGTCAGGTCAGGCGCTTTTCCATCGCGTAATTGTGGATCGCAACCTTGCGTCCTTCTTGCTCTATGGTGCACTCATGGCGGTGGGTCGCGTGATACCCGGCCCGTTCAAAAGCGGGGCGAGCGAGTTCGCTGGCTTCTGTGAGCAGCTTAGGAGCGCCATGTGCACGCGCAGCCTGCTCGGCAGCGGCGAGCAGTTCGCCAGCGAGGCCTTTGCGCGTGTGATCCGGATCGCAATACAGCATATCGAGATGCGCGGCGCCGTCCTCAGCATATTCTGTGAGGGCATAGGCAACCGCCGCGTCTGTCGCGTCCGCAGCCACCCAAATCTGCGCTCCATCAGCCGATCTTTGGAGAAAGCGCTGTGGCCCCGGATGATGCGCTGCCCAGGCGCGAACCTGCTCGCCTGAATAGGAATGCGCGCCCACAACCGCGATTGCCGCAAGCGTCAACCGGGCGAGGGTAGGGGCGTCCTCCGGACTGAAAGGGCGGATTGCGTAAGCCATGAATGGGCAAACCGGCGCGGACAAGGCTGGTCCAGATTACTCTTCAGGCGTCAGCAGCTTGTGGATGTGCACCACGACATACTTCATTTCTGCATCATCAACGGTGCGCTGTGCTTGCCCGCGCCACGCTTCGACAGCGTCGTCATAGGAGCTGTAAATGCCCACAACGTGCAGGCTTTCCGGATCAGCAAATTCAAGGCCGCGCGGATCGGTAACGCGCCCGCCCATGACAAGGTGAAGCTTCTGAGTTGGAGTTGTTTCGGCCATGATTGCTGCTCTCATCGGGAAAAGGGAATTGCGTGAAAAGTGTCTGGCAACCCCTTAACCCAGCAACAGCCGACTTCAAGCCTACGCAGTGGCTAATCCCGACGATGGCGGCGCTCTTAATTGGAGACGCGCGTCGCCAGATCACGGACTGCACGGGTTGCGCGCCGGCGCGTGCGGCGCGTTACATTGCGTGTTTTATCTGCTGCTGTCCCGGCCAGGTATTCCGCGTCGCGCTTTGCCCCGCGCGCCTTGGCTCCGGCAGCATCGCCCAGATCTTCCAACTTGTCCTGTCCGGCGCGCGCGCCGTCCAGAGCATCGTCGATCAATTTGATCCCGTATGCAACAAGTCCATCAGCGATGAGAGTGCTAAACGCCGATCCGCGCTTTTTTGCAGCGGTAGAGACAGTCTTGGCTGCGCCGGTTGCAGCTCCACCAACGGCGCTGACCGTGCCGGTGGCCGCGCTCTTGGCGGCGCGTCGGCCCGGTTTCGTCATCAGGCCGACAATCAGGCCCACTGCGATGGCACCGCCGACAACTGTGAGTGGATTCTTCTTCGCATACTCAGTTGCCGCGCTAGCCGCGTCGCGCGCATCATCGGCCAAGGTGCGCTCGGCGATCCGGCGCTCACTCGCTTCGATTTTGGCGCGCAACTCGTCGCGTTTGTCGGTCACGGGAGGCGTGACAGCAAGAGGTTTGGGGGAATTGGTATCAGTCATATTCATCTCCGAGGGGAGGAAGGCATTCTTGCCTATTGTGGGCTGCCTGACAATTCCGAATGCGGCGCGGGGTTTGGCGCTGCGTCCGGTTCGTCAATTTTGTCTTCGCTGGTCTTATCGAGCGTCTCTTCAACGTCTCCGGCCAGATCGTTTTCAAGCTCGTCTTCAACGCTATCAGTTGTCGGTCCGCGGCCAAAAATTTCCATCAATGGCTCTCGTGCAAACCATAAAAGGACCGCCGCAATTAACCCGGCAAGGATGCCGCGCTTGTCATCGGCATGCTCCTTGGCAACTTCGAAAACATCCTTTGCTCCGTCAGCGATGCGACCGGCAACGCGGGAGGCCATGCCTTTTCCTGATAGGGTGGCACGCGCGTGCTCTACATCCGCCATCAGGACCGTTCGGGCTGCATTGCGCAATGCGCGATCTTCGTAGAACTGATCGGGCAGACGGCTCATGCCTCTTCTCCTACTTCGTGGGGAGCTGAGAACAATTGTTCAACCAGTTTGCCGCGTTTAGCTGCGGCGCGTGCCAACAGCGCCACGGTCAACAACATGACGCCAACAACAATCGCAATTGCGCCCCAGATCGTAACCAGTGGCTCAAGCGCGATTACGAGCCCCACTGCCATTGCGATCAACGCGATGTGAAGCAGGATGATCGCCAGAACAACGAATGCCAGTGCCGCCCCGATATTGCGCCCGGCCAATTTGGCGCGGGTTTTCTGGAAGGCGATTTCCGCCGTGACGTAGAGCCCGGCGTCGCCAATAAGGGCGCTGACTTCTTCAACGATCGTCTCTTCATACGCCGAAGTGTCTTCTGGCTCGGTCGAGGGATCGGGAGCAGGCGACTCTGCGGGTTCATCGCCCTTCGAGCGTGTGCCGATGTCATCATCAAGCATTATGTGCCCCCAGTATGAGCGAGCCGGGAGCGGGCTATCGCTCCGCTCTCCGGCCATTCGCTCTTAATCGCGCGAACCGCGAAACATACGGGCAATGACGAAGCCAGCAATCGCCGCTACACCGACGGCAACACCGGGGCTCTTGCGCACGAATTCGCGGGCATCCTCGCCGATTTCCTCGACGCTTTTCGCTTCAAGCTTGGCAGAAGTTTCGGCCAGAGTGCGCGATGCCTTGCGGGCATAATCGCCATACTGCTCGCCCAGCCTTTCATCGATCCGGGTTGCCGTGTCGCCCACGACCTGGCCGAGCGATGCGATACCCTCGCTGGCCGCACCCTTTGCGTCCACCGCGACGTCAGCCGCCTTGGTTTTAGCCATTTGACCATATTCCTTGGCATCACCCATCAGATCATCGCTTTTCGTCTTTGCGGTTTCACGCGCTGAATCCCGCGCAGCTTCGGCGCGCATCGTCGCCTCTGAGCGCAACGCAGATGCACCGGCCTTCGCCTCCTCCAGCGCCGCATTGAAACGGCTCTTTGCCTCAACCGTACCTGACGGTGCCGGATCGGCTGCCTTTGCCGTCGCGGCCGTTTTCTTGGGCGCTGCCTTCTTGGGGGTGGTTGTCTTCCGAGCGCTTCCGCCTTTTGCAGGTGTCTTTGCCGGAGTGTTAGTCGTCTTTGTATCAGCCATAATGTCTAAATGCCCTTTGTTATCTAGAAAGCCAATGGTCAAAAGCGGTCTACCGTTCCGAAATTGTTCAATAGCCACTTATTCACCGATCAAGCTTGCCGATCCGGTAGGTTGCGCCCCAGTGGCCGTACGCATAGGGGGTGACGCAAGTCGGAACTGGGGCCGCAAGGCAAGCAATCCTGATCCGGGGACGGCAAACACATACTCGCATTTGGAATCGACCCCTATTACGGTGTCTTACCTCTATACAACACATTCCAGCCGGAGCCAACTATGACCGCCATCGCTGATATGCACGCCCGCGAAATTCTCGACAGCCGGGGCAATCCGACCGTTGAAGTGGATGTTTTGCTCGATGACGGAAGCTTTGGTCGTGCAGCGGTTCCTTCTGGTGCATCAACCGGTGCCCACGAGGCGGTTGAACTGCGCGATGGCGATGCCGCCCGATACAAGGGCAAGGGTGTTTTAAAAGCGGTTCTGGCCGTCAACACCGAAATCCGCGACCTGCTGATCGATGAATTCGATGCCGAGGACCAGCGCGATATTGACTACGCCATGGTCTGTCTGGACGGCACCACGAACAAAGGTCGCCTTGGCGCTAACGCTATTCTGGGTGTCAGCCTTGCCGTGGCGAAGGCAGCTGCCAATGCTCGGGGACTGCCGCTTTATTCCTATATCGGCGGAGTGTCTGCCCACGTTCTGCCCGTACCCATGATGAATATCATAAATGGCGGGGAGCATGCCGATAACCCGATTGATATTCAGGAATTCATGGTGATGCCTGTGGGCGCAGGCAGCATCGCAGAAGGCGTGCGTTGGGGCTCAGAGATTTTCCACACCCTGAAGAAAGGCCTCGCGCAGAAGGGCCTGGCGACTAGCGTGGGCGACGAAGGAGGGTTCGCACCTGATCTGGCGAGCACACGCGCCGCGCTAGACTTCATCATGGCCTCAATCAGCGAAGCGGGTTTCGAGCCTGGTGAAGATGTCGTTCTCGCGCTCGATTGCGCGGCCACCGAATTCTACCAGGAAGGTAAATATGAAATCTCCGGCGAAGGCCTAAGCCTCGATGGGGCGGGGATGGCCGATTATCTCGCCAAATTATCCAACGATTATCCGATCCTCTCGATCGAGGACGGCATGAGCGAAGACGATTTCGAGGGATGGGCCGCCATGACGCAGGCCATTGGCGATCGCGTCCAACTGGTCGGGGATGACCTGTTCGTGACCAATCCGGAGCGTCTTTCGCAGGGGATCGCCGATGGTTTGGCCAATTCTCTTCTGGTGAAGGTCAATCAGATCGGAACGCTCACCGAAACGCTCGCCGCTGTCAATATGGCGAACCGCGCGCGTTACACTTCAGTGATGAGCCACCGTTCGGGCGAAACCGAGGACGCAACGATTGCAGATCTGGCGGTTGCAACAAATTGCGGGCAGATCAAGACGGGCTCACTTGCACGGTCAGACCGTCTTGCGAAGTACAACCAGCTGATCCGTATCGAAGAAGAGCTTGGATCAAGCGCCGTCTACGCGGGCAAGGGCTGCTTTGGCGCGCTTGCAAGTTAGGGTGAAATCTGGACGTCAAGCAGAGTGACGGAACCCGATGCGCCCGAGCCGGCTGTCTCCTTTCGGGGCAGTCGGAAAAACCGGCTCAGGCGCGCGCAGCGCGGCGGTCGCCATAAGTGCTTGCGCTGCTGGAAAAATACTCGTCCATTGCGCCAAGGCCCTTTTCCGTGAGGTGGACCAGAACGCGGCGTTGATCTTCTGGATCATGCTCTCTTTCGATCAGGCCTTGTTCCGCAAGCACACCAAGCCATCGCAGCCCTGTTGTGGGTGGCGAGGCTGATCCTATGCAAGCGCTGGACACTGAAACTGGCTTTTCCTCTGCCTGGGCGATGTAAAGATCCAGCAAGATGTCCCAAGCGGGTTCACCGAACAATTCCGGATCGCCGAAAATTGCACTGCGTTTGCGTCGCTTGGCATAGGTCGCGCGAGCCATGTCAGCGAAGACCTTTCGGCGCTGCGTGGGGCTAAGCGAGGCGGTCTCGGCTTCCTTTGCCCCGACGCTGTCGATTGAACGTATCTGCGCGGACTGAAGACCAGCGAACTGGGCGTTTGCAGCTTTGCCAACTGAGGACAAACTGTTCGCGATGGCATCGGGCGATTGAAAGTAGCCACTGCGCAGTTGTTCAGCAATTGCAATCAGCTGGTCCGCAAAGGGGCGCAAGTCTGCACCTGAAACTTGCCGGGAAGCAGGGTTGGATGGCAACACATCGCGGAACGCCTTGGTTTCCGTATACAAATCGGCCACATTCGAGCGGTCAGCCTCTGGCACACGCGTAGGCGTTTTCCTGGCGCGCGCAGCCAGACTGGCGGCAACTGCCTCTGCAGAAAGCTCAGCCTGAGCACGCGGCCTGTGTGTTAGCGAGGCTTTGCGCCGGGGCTTTAGCGGAGGCGCGGACTCCTCTTCTGCGCCAACCGGGTTAAAGTCCGCGTCTTCATCGTGCTCAGTATTCACTCGCGAGGAGCGACTGTGCCGTTTGTCCATTACAAAAGGCCCTTTGAGCGGGGGTGCCCGACGGCCCACGGGTCGACCGCGAACACACAGGGTAGTGCCGCACCGCAGCAATTTTCAGACACAGAAACTGCCACCGTGATAGGCGCCTCCAGCGCGGTGAAGCTCTTTCTACCCAGTCAGGAAAACCGGGCCCCCGATGAACCTCTTGCCAGATGTAATACCGGCAGAGGCCCACTTTGGCTTTACGGGCAAATACGCATGTGCGTTGTTATCGCTCGGAAAATATTCACCGGCACTTAGGCAGCTGTGTTCCCTTGAACAGCGGCAAGAGTGCTGATCCGCCCGACTTCCAGATCGCGCCGCACTTGCTGGATGGCTGCATCGAGATGCGCCGCAGCCTTTGGCGAACCGATGCGATCAAGCTCGATCAGCTGGGTCTCCAGTGTGTAAAGTATGGGCGCTGTGCCGATGTGATCGGGCAGCGCAGCATTGCCGTCGTCCAAAGTTGTTCCCCAACATGTTTTGCTCCCCACCCTCTCTATCGGAGTGCTTCCGGAGCCTGATCGCAGCGGAAAATACCACCGCGTTATCAGTTTGGCGCCGCATCTTAACGCACGGTATCGCTCCCGCACGTATCAGCGGTTTCCCTGAAGGAATGCTATAGAGGGAAACTACCTAGGTGAAGGTCGGTGAATGGCGCGATGGTCGCCACGCCTGAGCCTCAGACTAAAGCCGTCAGCCAAACCGTTCTGTCAGCGCCAGCAATGCCAGCGCGGCCTTTGCGGCCTCTCCGCCCTTGTTGTTTTGAGCGGGATCAGCACGCACCAGGGCCTGCGCTTCGTTCTCGGTAGTCAGGATGCCATTGCCGATGGGAATGCCGTCCATCGTCAAAGCCATAATCGCCCGCGCGCTCTCACCTGCGACGATTTCAAAGTGATATGTCTCACCGCGGATCACCACTCCGATCGCAACAAAGCCAGCGTAATCCCCGGTGTCAGCGGCAAGCGCGATGGCGCCGGGCACCTCGAGCGCACCGGGCACTGTCAACACTTCGACTTCGTGGCCGGCGGCAGTGATCGCGGCCTTTGCGCCTTCGATCAGCATGTCATTCAGATGCGCATAGAAACGTGCTTCGACAATCAGAATGCGGGCCATGTCAGTTACTCCGGGATCGATTGGAAATCGGTGATGGTGATGCCAAACCCTTCAAGCGCGACCAGATCGGGGCGCGAATTGGACAGCAGGATCATGTCGTGAACGCCGAGGTCGGCAAGGATTTGCGAACCGATGCCGATGTTGCGGATTTCCTCGTCCTGTGTCCACTCACCGCCAGAGCCTACGCGGGTGGTGAGAATAACAATTATGCCGGATCCGTGCTCGCCCACAGCCTGCATCGCGCGTTGAAGTGTCCGTTTGCGCGGGCCCGGTGCGCCAAGAACATCGTCAAAGACAGAAATCGGATGAACGCGGGCGAGTGTAGCTTCACCGTCAATCACCCGGCCTTTCTGCAGCACGTAAGCCTCATCATTGGCGACGCGGTCACGGTAGGTGATCATGCGCCACGGTCCGCCATAGTCGCTCTCAAAAGCGCTTTCATCCAGACGCTCAACCAGATGATCGTTGCGCATACGATAGGCGATCAAATCGCGGATCGTGCCGATCTTCAGGTCATGCTTGCGCGCGAACTCCACGAGATCATCGAGGCGCGCCATGCTGCCGTCTTCGTTCATGATTTCGCAAATGACGCCGCTGGGGTTGAGACCCGCGAGGCGAGAGATATCCACAGCAGCTTCGGTATGACCGGCACGGACAAGAGTGCCCCCTTCACGCGCGGCGAGGGGGAAGACGTGGCCTGGCGTCACGATGTCGTCGGCGCCCTTGGTGCTGTCGATCGCGACAGAAACGGTGCGGGCGCGGTCCGCGGCGGAGATTCCGGTGGTCACGCCATCCTTTGCTTCGATCGATATTGTGAAAGCGGTCTGCATGCTTTCCTTGTTGTTCCGGCTCATAGGCTCAAGGCCAAGTGTGTCCACCCGCGCCTTATCCAGCGCCAGACAGATCAAGCCGCGGCCGTACGTCGCCATGAAATTGATCGCGGCAGGGGTCGCCATCTGCGCCGGGATGATCAGGTCGCCTTCGTTTTCGCGGTCCTCATCGTCGACCAGAATATACATGCGCCCATTGCGGGCTTCGTCGATGATTTCCTCAATTCCGACGAGAACGGGGCGCTCATCGTTGGAATCCAGAAACGCTTCGAGCTTTTGAAGGGTTTCAGACGTCGGATTCCAGTCTTTTTCCGCGGCATCGCGCAAGGTGTTAGCATGGAGACCGGCGGCGCGGGCAAGCCCTGCCTTGGTCATTTCTCCGCTGTTCACAAGGTCGCGAACGCGTGTGATTATCAATGTGCTCATGCAAGCCGGATAGCACATTTCAATGTGATCGCAAGCGCTGATGCTGTGGAGGGCCCAATGCGTTGACAGGGCCTTACCTTGGGCGGTGCCGAGCAAGGTTTCGGAGCAAATCCTGCTTCTAAAGCGCGACTCGCCGGCCTAACGCATTGACGTATCTAAATATTCCCATCTTCGATCCCAGCATTTGCCCGCGTCGCTGTTTGGAGCATCTTTTGCCCGTCTGCTTGACCCGAATTCGTCAAAGGCGGCAATGCCTGTGCCGTGCCCTCATCTATTAAGCAATGTTTGGGGTTTTGCATGCAAATGCTGAAGTTGATCATTATTCACGGCGTCCAGCAATTCGCCGTTGACCCCCGCTGACCCTGCGAACGCTTGCGTCGCATTCTGATGCAGCTTTCGTGCGATCAAGTCCCGAACCGCGTCCAGCAACCGGGCGCGCCCAGCTTGTGTATAAAAGATCGAGCGCTCGGCGCGTTCGGCCTTGGGAAAAATCCGTGAAGCGTTTGCCTGGGGGTTGCGGGTCCGCATCAGAAGAAACCGCGATGCGCCTGAACATCCCAAAAAGTGAGCGAGCTACAATTCTGCATTCGTAGGTCGGCGCCCGAGGGGCTGTTGGAGATGACAGCCCACGCGACCAAGAGGCCTTTCGTCGAGAAAGGCGAACAAGTGAACACAGGGGGAGTGAGGCCTGCTGAGTCACCTGCTGAGCGGTTGCCTTGCTGTTGCCGCCTCTACCCCCCACTTCCTCCTAAGAGGCGAGGGTTTGAAGTTTCTCTTGTCTTTCAGGAGAATCGATGGTGGACGCACTTGGGTTCGAACCAAGGACCCGCTGATTAAGAGTCAGCTGCTCTACCAACTGAGCTATGCGTCCATTCCGATGCAAATCGGATGGGCCTGATCGGTCGTAAAAGCTGCTCGAATCAGGCGAGGCGCTGCATTTAGCGTCCCTCGTGGCGATATCAAGGCTTTCGTCTGACTACCTTGCGCGAAAACATGGCTTCCTCGCTTCGTTGCGGTTCACTTTGCCGACAAATCCGGGCGATTTCGTGCCGCGTCGATGCGGCCCTGCATTCCGGCGGGGATGCTGATCACCGAGGCAAAGGCGTCTGTGGCGTTGTCCTCAATTTGCGCGGTGCCTTCATTCTTTAGCTGATATGCGACTCGCAAGGCGACGGGCTGAGACACGTCCATCAATACGTGAAGATCACGCAGCGTCGTGACGTCACCAAGTTTTTGCCGGTGCGCGATTGCATCGATCATGAGCGCGGCCAGGAGCCGTTCCCTCTCGCCATGAAGTTCTTTGGCTTCGGACTTTATGCTGTCCGCGTCGCCCTGTGTATCAGGCGAGCGCACGGAATTCTTGTCAGACCATGCCACGCTAAAACCCCTCAATTTCAGAAACGTAATGCCTGACGGCGGCGGATATTGGGGGGCCACCACCGCCAGGACTTTAAACCGGGCGCAAACGGATTACGATGGAGTTAGCCACCGTGTGCGACCCGAACGCCCGGTGTTCTTGATTGCGGAGTACATATGGTGGCGATTGACGCTTACGGAAAGTCGCCCAACTGGGGGACTTCCGATAAAGAAATGTAACATGCAGCGATATTTCTCTCAGATCGAAGCGCTAACCGAGCTTGGCGACATTCTGCGCTTTTCAAACGAGGTGTGCAGAGATCAAGGAGCGATCCGGCGCAGTTATCATATGACGCCGCAATTCGGCGCGCCCAATTCAATGCTCACGGTCGTGTATGCGCATGGATACGATCCCGAGTGGCTGGAGAAATATGAGCAGTCCGAATTTCGGTTAAGCGATCCAATTCCCGAGCGCACCATGGAACATGGGGCCATGCTTACATGGGATGATGCGCGAACCAAGTGGCCTAATACTCCTGAAAACGAAGAATACTTCAAAGCCATGGATGAGGCAGGCTTGATCCACGGCTTTGGCTTGCCGTTGTTCGGGCCGCGCGGGCGCGATGCCTATGCTTCATTCGATTTCGGCATTCCGATATCGCAGATTTCGCCACAGCAACTCGGTATTGTCCGCTCGGTACCTCAGGCCGCGCATCAACGCGTATGCGTGCTGTTGGATGCCAAGAAAACGGTACCCGAACTGTCCGACCGCGAAAGCGAAGTCTTGCAATGGGTTGCGCGGGGCAAGTCGATCAGCAGCATCGCCGCAATCCTTGGTCTGTCAGCCGATACGGTCAAAACCTATACGAAGCGGATCTATGCAAAGCTGGACGCGTCCGATCGCGTGGGCGCGATCGTTACGGCGCTGAAGCTCGGCCTCGTCCGGGTCTAACGGCCTTCACCCGCCCAGCAATCCGCCGCGCGGTGCTCTTTGGTTCCAGCGATTGACCATCATCAGCGCGCCGATGCAGATCATGTTGGTGAGCATCGAAGAACCGCCGTGGCTCATAAATGGCAGGGGAATACCGACAACGGGCGCCATGCCCATCACCATCAGCAGATTGACCGCGATGTAGAAGAATATCGTCGCACTCATTCCTGCGGCAAGCAGTCGGGAAAAGCGATCTTGCGCCTCTTGTGCGACCTTCAATCCCCAGCGCAGGATGATGCTAAACACGGCGAGGACGAACAATCCACCGATTAAACCCCACTCCTCGGCCATGGTCGCAAACACGAAATCGGTGTGAGGCTCAGGCAGATACTGCAGGTGGCTTTGCGATCCATTGTTGAAGCCCTTGCCGAAGATGCCGCCTGAGCCAATGGCGATTTTCGACTGGGCGATGTGATAACCAGCGCCCAGTGCGTCTGCCTCGGGATTGAACATGGTGAGGACGCGGCGCTGCTGGTATTCCTGAAGCCCGAAGAAAAACGCGAGAGGTGCAGCAGCCGCTCCCGCAATGCCTGCGCCGATGAACCATTTGAGCGGCAGGCCCGCCAACAGCATCACAACTCCGCCGCCAAAGACGATAGCCAATGATGTGCCCAGATCGGGTTGTAGCAGGACCAATCCCACCGGAATGCCAATCAAGCCACCCGGAACAACCAGCGCGCGCCAGCTCGCAATCATGCCCACGGGCAAGGTGGAAAAATAATGCGCGAGTGTGACCACGATCACCGGCTTCATCAGCTCGGAGGGTTGCAAGACCATAAAACCCAGGTTGAGCCAACGCTGGCTTCCGCCATTGACCTGGCCCATGATTTCCACGCCGATCAACATCAAAACTGTAACGATATAGGCAGGATAGGTCAGCCATTTGACAAGATCGCGGGGCAGGGCGGCGATTACCAACGCCATCACCAGCGTGACGGAAAAGCGTAACAGGTGAGAGGAGGCATAGGGCGTCATCGATCCGCCCGCTGCGGAGAACAGGACTGCCGCACCAAACGCCACCAGCAGGAAAAGCGGGATCAACATGCTCCATGGCTGGCGTGCCAGAGGTTCTGGAATGACGCTGCGGCGAGTGTTGGTCTGGGACAGGCTCATCGCGGTGCCCCATTAGCTGGCGCATCGGGTGTCGGCGGATTGGCCGAGGCCGTCGGATTGGCACGTGGGGCGATCACATCGTCGGCGATCGCTTCTGATTGCTGGGCTGCTATGCGAGCCTCGGCTTCGACCTGATCGAAGATATCTTCATCGCGGCGCGGGGGCGGGGTAACCGCGGCTCCGCGTTCGGCGGCATAGGCGGCATAGCGCTTTTCGAGGCGCTGTTGCGCGGTTCCGCCCCATTGTTTTTCCAGCGCTTTTAGCGCGTCGACGCCCTTTTGCGGATCAAACAGAAACGTCATCACATCACGCGCTATCGGATAGGCGGAGCCGGATCCACCGCCATGTTCAATCACCACAGCGCCGGCATATTTCGGCTTGTCCAGCGGGGCAAAGAACACGAACAATCCATGATCGCGATACTTCCACGGACCGCTGCGACCATCCGAGATATTCAGGCTAACCACCTGAGCTGTGCCGGTTTTTCCTGCCATTTTGATATCGGGGAGAGGCAGCCGCGCGCGCCCTGCGGTGCCCGGGCCGTTGACAACATCGCTCATCGCTTTGCGAATATAGGCAATCTCGTCGTCTTTGAAATTGTAGCTGACCGGATCGGGAGCGCTGCCGTCCATCACGAGGCGTGGATTGAGCACTTTCCCCGTCGCCAGTCGCGCGCTCAAAACCGCCAGTTGCAGGGGGCTGGTGAGATAATATCCCTGACCGATCGAGGCATTGACGGTGTCGAACGGCTCCCACCGGCGTTCAAACTTCTTCTGCTTCCATTCCGGATTGGGAACAGTGCCATAAAATTGGCTGTTCACCGGTAGTTCGAACTGTTGGCCCAGACCCATCTCGGTCGCCATCTGGGCGACTTTGTCAAAGCCGACCTGCTGGGCGAAGTGATAGAAATAGCTGTCGCAACTTTGATAGATCGCCTTGGCCATATCGACCCGGCCGTGATTGCTCCAGCAGTTGAAGAAGCGGTTGCCGATCCGTCGCCCGCCGCCGCACATGATGCTCTCTTCCGGCTTTACGCCTGCTTTCATGAACGCCATGCAATGCATTGGTTTCACGGTGGAACCGGGAGGATAAAGCCCTTGCAGCACCTTGTTGCGAAGCGGTACGCGATCATTCTCTCGCAGCATTGCATATTCAACGCTGCCGATGCCGTCTGAAAAACTGTTGGGATCAAAGCTGGGCATGGATGCCATGCACAATAGATCGCCGGTATCGCAGTCCATCACCACAACAGAGCCGCTTTCCAGCCCGATGCGCCGCGCTGCATAATCCTGCAACGGCCCGTCAATCGTCAATTTGACCGGATCGCCCTGTATATCATCGCGGGTTTCCAGATCGCGAATGATGCGGCCCGATGCGGTGACTTCAACCCGCCGTGCCCCCGGAACTCCGCGCAGGTCAGTCTCAAACTGTTTTTCCAACCCGTCCTTGCCGATTTTGTACCCTGGCGTGACCAGCAGGGGGTTGCGGTCTTCCAACGCATATTCCTCGGCATTGGCGGGACCGACATAGCCAATCAGATGACCGACGCTTGAGGCGGTGGGGTAAAAACGCGAGAACCCGCGTTGCGGCACGACCCCTTGCATATCGGGCAGGCGCACGCTGAGCGCGGCGAATTGTTCGTAGTCCAGACCGCTCGCGACTTCGATCGGCTGAAAGCCGGAGGATTGCGCGACCTTCTGCTGCAAATCGGCAATGCGGGTCGGCTTTAGCGAGAGCAATTCGCCGAGTCGATCAATCGTATCTTCGGCATTTTCCAGACGCTCCGGGATGATATCGACACGGAAATCCGCCCGATTGGAGGCGAGTGGCGCGCCGTTGCGATCCAGTATCCAACCCCGACGCGGCGGTATCAGCGTCAAGTTCACCCGGTTGCTTTCGGATTGGAGCCGGTATTTCTCATTCTCGGCAATAGCAAGATAGCCCATGCGTCCGGCCAGCAATACGGCAACGCCGCCTTGAACTGTGCCGATCACCATAGCTCGCCGGTCAAACGTGTTTTTAAGAGTGGAGGATGTGACTACGGGGCCGCGGCCTGTGCTGTTTTTCCCCTTTGAAAACCAGCTCTTCACCCGACCCTCCGTGATCGGGAGAGGCGGAACCGATCAAGCCCCGCGATGACTTGAGCCAAGAACGGGTATAGCAGGATCGACAACACGATCTGCGGCACAGCGGCGAGCGCCATGGGAACGGTTAACTGACTGCCTGAAACCACCATTGCGCACATGATATAACTGACAATGGCTAGACTGGCGGTGAACCAGTCCTGCCAAAAGCCGCGCCATGGAAAACGGGTCTCGATCAGTTCAAGTATAATCATCGCCAGTGACCACAGCAGAATTGCGCTGCCAAAGGGCTGTCCGCTGAACAGGTCGTCAAACGCGCCAAGCGGCACCCCCACCCACAGCGGCATCACGCCTGGACGCATAATCCGCCAGCCAAGCAGCATGATAAATCCGAGCGGTGGCAGGATCGGCATGACATCCGCAAGAAGCACAAAAGGCATTAGCGAGGCGATCATGATCGTCGCATACGGGACGCTTTGCGCACGCCAAGGCGACTCCGCGCGATTGATGCGGTTGCCATAACGGTCTGACCGCGCCGATGAGCTGTAGCGTTCCATCAGTTATTCGTGCCTCCGGAGCCTAAGCCGGAACTGCCGGCTGCGGGATCAAGGCGCTGTCTCACCGGGGTCTGGGCAGCGCCAACGGCAACAGGCTCAAAAATCGGCTCGACGCTGACGAAATCGGTCGCTGACGGGTCTGCTACCAATCGGGCAATCCCGCCGTCAGAGGTGAGCTCACTGAGGATCGCAACCGCGACGCCGGGGCGATAATAACCACCCGCGCCGCTTGTGACGAAGACATCGCCCACTTCCAGAGGGTTAAGCCCCAGATTGATGAGGCGGATCCGCAGCAGGCCATCGCCGCGCCCTTCGGCAAAGGCGACCGTGTCATCTGCCGCGCGGCGCACTGGCAGGACGCTCTCGCTATCCGTTAACAGCAGCACCCGCGAAGAGTTGCGCGCAACCTCCAGCACGCGGCCCACGACGCCGCGCGCAGATCGCACCGGCATTCCGACGTTGATACCGTCAACCCGGCCAACGCCAAGATAGGCAAAGCGGCGGCTGCTGGTGGAGCTTGAACCGATCAAACGGCCCGTGGCGACCGGTTCAATCTCTCCCTCGGCCAGTGCCAGTAGGGATTTCAGCCGCTCGTTTTCGGATGCGACCGATTGTGCTTCGGCCAGACGAATGCGCGCAATTTCCACTTCTTTGCGCAATTGCGCGTTTTGCTGACCGGCCTTCCAATATGCGGTGACAGAGTCCCAAATTCCGCCCGAGGCTGAGCGCGCCGCTGCTGTCCCTTCGCCCACAGGTGACACCGCATCCTGAGCGGCCCCGCGCAAAGGGGCCATGGCGGTGGGTTGCCACAACGACAGCGCAAGCAGCGCAAGGCCCACCAACGCGCCAAGTATGGCCAGCAAATATCCAGTAAACACTGAATATTGCGCTTTCTTAGAGAAGCCCGTTCGGCGCGATGATGGCGGCGCCATGGCCCCTTTTCTCCTTACCCAGGTTTCCCCCGGCCAGTTTCCCGCCTTTTGAAAGGCAGGGCAACAGTTTATGCTGTCATCAAAACGCCGCGATAGATTGGATCTTCCATGGCGCGGCCAGTGCCGATCGCAACACATGTCAGCGGATCTTCCGCGATGGAGACCGGCAGTCCGGTTTCCTCGCGCAGATGTTCGTCAAGACGACGGATCAGCGCTCCGCCGCCCGTCAGCACGATGCCCTGGTCAACAATATCGGCAGCCAGTTCCGGAGCGGTATTTTCCAGAGCGATGCGAACACCTTCGACGATGGCGCCGATGGGTTCTGACAGGGCCTCTGCCACATGCGCCTGATTAATGGTGATTTCCTTGGGCACACCATTAACAAGGTCGCGGCCTTTCAGAGTGATTGTCTCTCCGATACCGTCTTCGGGAATAACGGCGATGCCATAGTCCTTCTTGATCCGTTCAGCCGTGGCATCGCCGATCAACAGGTTGTGGTGTCGTCTGACATAGGAGACAATGGCTTCGTCCATCTTGTCCCCGCCGGTGCGCACGGACGTGGTATAGGCCAGCCCGCGCAAGGAGAGGACGGCGACCTCGGTGGTGCCGCCGCCAATATCGACAACCATGGAGCCAACCGGCTCGGTCACCGGCATATCCGCGCCGATCGCCGCCGCCATCGGTTCAAGGATCAGGTGGACTTCCGACGCGCCTGCATTTGAGGCAGCATCGCGGATCGCGCGTTTCTCAACCGAGGTTGCGCCCGAGGGAACGCAGATCACGATTTCGGGATAACGGAACAGGTTGCGCTTGCCATGCACTTTGCGGATGAAGTGCTTGATCATTTCCTCGGCAATTTCGATGTCTGCGATCACGCCGTCGCGTAAGGGGCGAATAGCCTCGATCGTATCAGGCGTCTTGCCCATCATCATCTTTGCATCGTCACCCACGGCTTTCACACGCTTGGTGCCGTTGATCGTCTCAATCGCGACCACAGACGGTTCGTTCAGGATAATCCCCTGACCCTCCACATAGACCAACGTGTTGGCCGTACCCAGATCGATCGCCATGTTCTGCGAGCCGAATTTGAAAAGGTTGGCAAAGAAACTCATGTCTTATCTTTTTCCGCTGAATTGCCGAAGGAAGGCCAAGTGCGAGACCCACCTCTCGCCAAAGCCGTTTCGTGAGTGACCCATTGATGACTTCGCCTAGCGAAACCTTGCCAAAAAGGCCAAAAAATTTGTTGAGAGTTATGGTAATTATGCACCGCTACCCTCGAATTTGCGCTCGCTGACAGGTAGTCTGCGACAAATGCCACCTATTCGCCGCCTTCCGTCCGATCTGGTTAACCGAATTGCAGCCGGAGAGGTGGTGGAACGGCCCGCCGCGGCGCTTAAAGAACTCGTCGAAAACGCGGTTGATGCCGGGGCGAATCGAATCGGTGTCATGCTGACCGATGGCGGGCTGACCCGTCTGGAAGTCACTGATGACGGTTGCGGGATGACGCGTGATGATATCGGCCTTGCGCTGGAACGCCACGCTACATCCAAATTGCCCGATGACGCGATTGAAATGGTTGCCACCCTTGGTTTTCGCGGGGAGGCCCTCCCGTCGATTGCGAGTGTAGCCCGGGTTACGATTGGCAGCCGCGTTGCGGACGCAGAGGAAGGCTGGCGCACGATCGTCGATCATGGAGAGCGGGTTGAGGACAGCCCCGCCGCCCTTCCGGTGGGCACACGCGTTCGCGTGGAGCAATTGTTTGCGAAGATACCTGCGCGCCGCAAATTCCTGCGGACCCCTCGTAGCGAATATATCGCCTGCCTTGATATCGTGCGGCGACTGGCGATGGCGCGGCCCGATATTGCTTTCACCCTAGAAAACGGATCGCAAGGCAAGTCTCGAAAAGCTTTGGCGACACAGCAGGGCGAAGATTTGCCTACCCGCGTCTCCCAGATTGTTGCGCGGGAACTTAAGGACAATGCAGTTGCCATCGACCTGGAACGGGAAACCGGTCACGGCACGATGCGTTTGACGGGCCTTGCGGGTCTGCCGACCTACAATCGCGGCGTGGCCGATCATCAATATCTGTTCGTCAATGGCCGTCCGGTGAAAGACAAGCTGCTGGTGGGGGCGGTGCGCGGGGCTTATTCCGATATGCTCGCGCGCGATCGCCATGCCGTGCTTGCGCTATTTCTCGATCTGCCGCCGCAGGATGTGGACGTGAATGTCCATCCGGCGAAGACCGAGGTGCGCTTTCGCGATGCCAAGGGGGTGCGCGGCTTTATCGTTTCCGGCCTGCGACAGGCTCTGGCGACCGGAGACCGGCGATCTGCGCAGGATCCGGATCGCGCCGCGATGGAGCGTTGGCAGACAGAGCCGGTCCTGCCCTCAGGCAGCGAAGCGTTAGGGCGACAGGGACACCAGGAAGCCGCGGCGCTGCGATCAATCTTTGACGGGAGCGATTGGGCACCAACAACGCCTTCCGAAACCCATACGCTCGGCGAACCTAGACCTGCCTGGAACTCGGCATCAAATGACGCTCTGCCGCAAGGCCGCGCCGAAGAAGCCGCGCCGCTTCCCGAGGATGCTCAGGATTATCCGCTGGGCATTGCGCGCGGGCAGGTCGCCAACACCTATATCGTCGCGGAAAGCGCGGACGGGCTGGTTCTGGTGGATCAGCATGCCGCGCATGAACGCCTCGTTCTGGAGCGCCTGCGGTCAGCCGGGGCAGGCCAAGCAGTGACCCGCTCGCAAGCCTTGCTGGTGCCCGATGTCGTCGAGATGGACGAGGCCGATTGTGATCGTCTCGAAGAAGCCGCCGATGGCCTTGCGCGATTTGGTTTGAGCGTGGAGCGCTTTGGTCCGGGGGCAATGCTTGTGCGCGCTGTCCCGGCCGCGATCGCCAAAGCGGATACGGGTAAGCTACTGCGCGATCTGGCCGATGACATCGCAAAACACGGGCCGCAGGAAGACAGCGGATCGCTGCTACTCGCAGAACGCCTCGAATATGTACTGGCAACAATGGCCTGCCACGGATCGGTACGGGCAGGGCGGGTGCTCAACGTGGCCGAGATGAACGCGCTGCTGCGCGAAATGGAAGCTACCCCGCGATCAGGCCAGTGCAATCACGGCCGCCCGACTTGGGTGAAGCTGAGCATGGAAGATGTCGAGAAGCTCTTCGGGCGGCACTAAATCGCCCGAGATTACCGCGACGTCAGGTGGTGCGAAATTCGGGTACGCCTTGATCGGAGTCGATTTCCGGAATGATCCGATACCGCGCAAGGATAAGACTGAACAACCCAAAGACCAGCAAGCCAATCGCCGTAACTGTGAAGATTGCCCCCTGTCCGGCGAGCGAAGCCAGAGCATCACCCAAGGTTTTGATCTGGTCCGCGCCCCCGGACATAAAGCCAGCCTGAAACAGCGACCAGCCAATGACAGCATAGACCACACCGCGCGCTGCGTAGCCCACGCCGCCGAGCAATTTCGTGGAACTCGGTGCAGAAGCAGAGACGCGATTCATAAATTCCCCGCTCAAACCTTTTTTCGCCTGAAACGCGGCGACCACGAAAAAGATAAGGCCGAGAATGCCCAAAACGGCGCCACCAAAGTCCACGCTGAGCACGCCGGCGGCAGCGCTTTGTGCGCCGCCTCCGCTCGAGCCGGAACCCGAGGCACCACCAGAAGAGGACGCCAATTCATACGCAGAATAGGCTAGTGCCAGGTGGCCCACGCCCGAACCGGCATGACCAATCCTTTTGCCCCAACCTTTAAGATCGCTGCCTTCGTTTTCGATGTCGAACACGGGCGAGGCAAATCGAAACAGTGCGTAGAAAAACAGACCGACAATCATCGTCCACAGAACAGCTGTCCCAGCGGGAAAATTTTCGACAGCCTGAAAAATGCCATCAGTTCCCTTACTGATCTGGCCTGCGCTGGTCAGGGCGATCAGGCCAAGCACCGAATATAAAATTGCGCGCGAGAAATACCCAACACGTACGAACCATGTGAACTTTTCCGATTTGTCGACCATCAGGATTTCCCTACTCAGCTTTCAAGGAATACAAAGACGCAAAGCGGTTCGTTCCTAAAATAACACCCAGTGACCCTGATTAAAGATCTGCAGAAGCTAGCGGTCTGAGCGTTATGCCTGAAAGCCTTTACGTCCTGGGACGCATGCATCAGGATCGCGCCTAGACATTAAACTTGAACAGCATGACGTCGCCGTCCTGAACCAGATATTCCTTGCCTTCCTGACGCATCTTGCCTGCCTCTTTTGCGCCCGCTTCGCCGTTCAGCTCGATGTAGTCATCATACGCAATCGTCTCTGCGCGGATGAAGCCTTTTTCGAAATCGGTGTGGATCTCGCCTGCGGCCTGCGGGGCCTTTGCACCGTCAGGATAGGTCCATGCGCGGGACTCTTTCGGTCCGGCTGTGAAAAAGGTTTTCAGCCCCAGCAGCGTGTATCCGGCGCGGATCACCCGGGTCAGACCGCTTTCCTCAAGACCCAGCGCTTCGAGATATTCGGCGCGGTCCTCCACTGGCATGGCCACCAGTTCAGCCTCAATGGCGGCTGAAACGACAACCGCCTGCGCCCCCTCTGCTTCAGCTTTGGCAAAGACCTTTTGCGATAAATCGTTGCCTTCAGCCGCCTCTTCCTCGGCCACGTTGCAGACGTAGAGGATCGGCTTTGCAGTCAGCAATTGCGCCTGCTCAAACGCCTTTTGCTCCTCGTCATCCTTTGGCTCGGTAAGGCGGGCAGGCTTTCCCTCACGCAACAGTTCGAGTGCCTGGCCGAGAACACTGGCGAGAACCTTGGCATCCTTGTCGCCACTCTTGGCGCGCTTTTCGGCGTTAGGGACGCGCTTTTCCAGACTTTCGAGGTCAGCCAGCATCAACTCCGTCTCGACCACTTCGGCATCGGCCAGCGGATTAACGTGATTGGAGACGTGCTGAATATCGTCATCCTCAAAACAGCGTAGGACATGCACAATCGCATCGACCTCGCGAATATTGCCGAGGAACTGATTGCCCAGACCCTCGCCCGCGCTCGCCCCTTTGACCAGGCCGGCAATGTCGACAAAGCCCAGCTGGGTCGCGATCACCTTCGCGCTTTTTGCAATGGCGGCGATTTTATCGAGCCGCTCATCCGGGACTGCGACCTGCCCGACATTGGGCTCAATCGTGCAGAACGGATAGTTCGCAGCCTGCGCGGCCTGTGTTTCGGTGAGGGCGTTGAACAAGGTCGATTTGCCGACATTGGGCAAGCCTACAATCCCGCATTTGAAACCCATTATACCTAATCCTTGGTGTTATCGTGTGACTGCCCGTCAACGCGCCAATCGGGGAAACGCCGGTTGTTTCCGCCCCAAAACAGGCAGATTTCATTTCCGGCAGGATCGTGCAGACGCGCCTCGCGCCAGCCCCAGCTTTGATCGACGGGCTCATTCATGAATGTAAGGCCTGCCCCTTTGAGGGCTTTGACGGTTTGGTCAAGCGTCTCGCTCTCGAAATAGACCACCGTCGTGCGCGCGGAAACAGCATCGACATGGTGGATCGAGAATGTCTCGCCCGTCGGAGTTTCAAACCGGGCATAACGCGGCGGGGCATCAACGATCAGCGTCAGGCCCAGCGTACCGTAAAACGCGACCGAGGCATTGTAATCAGTGCAGCCGACGGTGACTTGATTAAGCTTCATGGCTCTGCTTTCCCAGCTCGTCCGGGCGATCGGCAATGGTGATCGGTCATGTCCATTCGCATCATCGCCCCTTGTAAAGACCAGATCGCATAAACATCATACACGGTATGCGCGATGATCACGGCAAGCAGGCTGCCGGTTGCGATATAGACCGCGCCAAAAACGCATCCGATGGTGAAGATCAGCGCGCTAATCACCGGTTTTGAAAGATGGACGGCGGCAAACAGGGCCGCTGCAACAGTCACGGCGAGGGGGGCTGGGACGTAATCGCCCAGCAGCGTCTGGATGCCCCCGCGAAACAGCGCCTCTTCACCAAGTCCTGCGCATATAGAGATCAGAATGATAGCCGGGAAAGAGATGCCCTTTTTCAGGAAAGGGAAATTGGCGGCCTGCGACCGTGTGAGCCAATCCGAAAAACCGGGAAAAATACGGGTGAGGGCCATCGCGAGACCGATCAGGACGGCGGCAAGGGCGAGGCCGTAACTAATCTCCCACGTCGCAATTGTGACAAAGCTGAAATGCGGGCGGCCTGACAGACTCCACAGCGCCCAGCCAAGGCACGCAAACGCAGTCGCCTGAACGCTTATGAAGCCCAGGACCTTTGACAGCGGCATGTCCGCGATTTTATCTGCGTTGCTCAATTGGGTGGCTGCGTCCGTGTCGTTGGAATCTGGTATCACTGAAGTCTGAGGGCAATTTCGCTCATGAAGCGGGGATCGTTGCCTTGCGCCAGCCATTCGGCCTCTGACGCTATGGCGCCCAGCATTGCAACCAGATCGTCCTGTTCTGCCTTTGCGTAATTGCCCAGCACGTGGCTTGTCACGCGGTCCTTGTGCCCCGGATGGCCGATGCCGATGCGCACGCGGCGAAAGTCGCGGCCCATATGCTGATCAATGGAGCGCAAGCCGTTGTGGCCTGCCGTGCCGCCTCCCTGTTTAACCTTGACCTTGAAGGGCGCGAGGTCGAGTTCGTCATGGAAGACGGTGAGCGCCTCGGGTTCCAGTTTGTAAAAGCGCATCGCCTCGCCGACGCTGCGCCCACTTTCGTTCATGAATGTGGCCGGTTTCAGGAGTAGCACCTTTTGCGTGCCGATCCGGCCTTCACGTGCCAAGCCCGCAAACTTCTTCTGCTCGGGGCCGAAGCCGTGCACATGCGCGATCACGTCTATCGCCATAAAGCCGACATTGTGGCGGTGCAGCGCATATTTCGCGCCGGGATTTCCAAGGCCGGTCCAGATTTGCATGGAGACAGCCTCTAACCATGTGCCCTGCAAAACAAAACACCGGACTGGTTCCCCAGCCCGGTGTCTTGGTGATTTGTCAGTGGGACAAAGCGCTTAGCCTGCGCTCTTGTCCTCCTGTTCCTGTGCAGCGTCGCTGTCCGGACCCTGTTCGGTCGCGGCCACGCCATCTGCTGGCACTTCTTCCTCGTCTTCGCCGCCTTCTTCGCTCTTCTTCAGAGCCGACGGTGCGACGAGTGTTGCGATAGTGAAGTCACGATCAGTGATCGCACTTTCGCTGCCATCCGGCAGCGTTACCTCGCTGATGTGAATCGAATCGCCCACTTCCTTGCCGGTGACGTCGATTTCGATTTCGTCAGGGATCTTGTCCGATGCGCAAACCAGTTCAAGATCATGGCGCACAACGTTAAGCACGCCGCCCTTCTTGAGGCCGGGCGATTCTTCTTCGTTGATAAAGATGACCGGAACCTGCACTTCGATTTTCGACTCCTTGGAAAGGCGCAGGAAATCGGCGTGGAGCGGGCGGTCCTTGACCGGATGCAGAGCAACGTCCTTGGGAATGGTGCGAACCTGCTTACCATCGATCTCGATCTGGAGGATCGAGTTCATGAAGTGTCCGGTGTTCAGCTGGCGGACCAGCTCCTTCTCTTCAATGTGGATTGCAAGGGGTTCTTCCTTGCCGCCATAAATGACAGCGGGGATCCGACCTTCGCGGCGAAGTGCTCGGGAGGCTCCCTTGCCAGCCCGTTCGCGGCGTTCAGCCGGCAGTGTAAGAGCGTCGCTCATAGTCAAAGCCTTTCGAATGCGTGTTGAAAGATGTCTTCCGGCGCGCCGCCTCCAGGGATGACCAGAACGCCGAAGCGCCGCCGGTTAGAGCGGGACACAGCGTTTGGCAAGAAAATTGCGCGAGCGCGATGGTGGGCGCGGCGGCCCGGTTTTCGGACGTGTCCGCTGATCTCTGCCCGGAGGACGGCGCGGCCTTGATAAAAGCAAGGCCGCTTTCGTTCATACAGAAGGCCTTATTGAACGCGCTCAACTTCAATGTCGCGCTTGCTCAGCATATCCTGCACGCTCTTTTCCCCCGCAAGGTGGCCTGCTCCCACTGCAATGAAGATTGTGCCCGGCGTCTCCATCCGCTCCACAATCCACTGGGTCCAGTTGGCGTTACGATCATACAGCAATGCCTTGGCGATCTCGGCATCGCTCAGCCCCTCATTCATCAGCTGGGCCAGAGCATCGGCATCGCCTTTAATCCACTCGGCGACCATCTCGTCCAGCATCGCCTTGGCATCGTCGATCCCTTCAACCGCTTCCATCAGGAATTCGATCTGCTTTTGCTGAGGCAGGCCGTCGAAAATGCCGATCTGGAATTCAGGCGTTTCCAGCGCGTCCATAGGCTTGTCAGCGACTTTCCCCATCAGGACTTTCTCAACGCCGCTGTCAGGCGAATAGCCCTGCTTCAGCAGCGGCAGCATGGTGAGCGTGAGGCCTGCCATCCATGGCTCGAAACCGTCAAAGGCCGGGGCAGGCACGCCGAGCTTGGCCATCGCGGCCTCATACGCGGCGGTCTGATCCGCATCGAGCAGCGAGCGCAAGGTCGTACCTTCGGGCAGAGCAGATTTCTCCATCGCGACCGCCTGCATTTTGGCCTCGCTTTGCGGGTCCATGCGGATTTCCGTTACCAGAGTATCGGCCTCGGCCAAGGCGTTCGAGATATCCTCGCCATACCACTCAACGTCTTTGGGCAGAGCATGCACCGTGCCGAACAGATATATCGTCGTGTCTTCGTCAGCGACTTTCCAGAGCGCCGGGCCCTTGGCTTCGGCAATTTCAGCCTTCGCTTCGGTATGGCCTTCGGCGAGAGCGGGGGAGGCGGCAAACATCGCGACGGTGGCCACTGATGCGGCCCAGAACTGGCGGTATTTCATAAGGTATCCTTTGGCGATGGCAGTTGTTGTTGTGGAGGTGATGTATCAGGTGTGAATGAGTGCGAGGCGAAAGGGGCCGTTAATTCAGGGTCACGGATGTTTCCTGACTAACCAGGCGAGGGCCATATCGCGGCAACAAGGAAGAATACAGCCAGCGAATAATGCCGAGGGGAAAAGCAATCTAACCAAAGCCCCCCCACCCAAAGCGCTATTGAGATTAGCCGCCGCCATTCTGGGGGTGATGCTGTGTGGAATTATCTTACATTTTTAAACACGGCGGCAACTTGGGGAATTTGAATTGGCGCAGTTTCTGGAGGAATTGCTGTGGTAGCGGCACTCGTTGGCTGTTTGGCAGCAACCCGTGCCTCTGATATTACTGCAAGCGACGCAAACACGAGGATCAGTGAAGCGAACCCGCGGGCCGAGGAAGCCAAGCTCGAAACTGAGCGCCTCAAACAGGAATTTGCTTGGCGAGAATCAGTACCGAGCAAGCGCGAGCCTTACAATCGGCCCTCGATGGTAAGTCGTTTTCAGTTACGGTTTCTTGGACTGCTGGCGATCCCGAAGGAGCATATTTCGCAGACCTGTTGGTGAATGCCTTGGCATTCGCAGGTTTATCAATAGGCGCTGCTGCACCTATGCAGTTGTTGGGTGAGCAAAAGCACGGCCTGCATGTAAGCGGTTGGAATGAAGAGGAGCTTGTAGCGCTAGACGGGGCGCTTCGAAGCGCAGGACTTGATGTTTCCAAAATGGCAAAATTTCCGAATCCAGGCAACGGAGAACCGGGGAGCGTGACGGACATTTTTGTCGGTTTTAGATACGCGCCAGCTACGACTGGATAGAATTTCGGCTTAATGTGGCCACGCTCTCAGAGTTCAGCTTGGGAAATACAGCGAATAGTGGGTAAGTGTCCCCAAGACACAACCTCCCGATAACCTGACTTTCTGTCGCCATCACCTGCCCTTCGCCGCTGCTCCACGCACAATGCTGCACCGCATCATTGACCGGGGACGGACCATACGCCAAAGGCCGCCAGTAATGAGTACAGACGCCTCTCCGACCGCAGCGAATGATACCGCCGCCCCGACTGCGAGCTCGACTGCGGCCAACAAAATCGCCGCGCTGCCGCAAATGACCGGGCGCGATCCTACGCGTTCGTTTCAGGATATGATCCTGACGCTGCATGATTTCTGGGCTGCGCAGGGCTGTGTGATCTTGCAACCTTACGATATGCGCATGGGGGCGGGCACGTTTCACACCGCCACCACTCTGCGCGCGCTTGGGCCAGAGCCGTGGAATGCGGCCTTCGTTCAGCCCTGCCGCCGCCCGACAGATGGTCGCTATGGCGAGAACCCGAACCGGCTTCAGCATTATTACCAATATCAGGTCATCCTGAAGCCATCACCGGCTGATATTCAGGACCTCTATCTCGGATCGCTTGGCGCCATCGGGATTGACCCGCTTAAACACGATATCCGCTTTGTTGAGGATGACTGGGAAAGCCCGACGCTGGGCGCGTGGGGGCTGGGCTGGGAGGTCTGGTGCGATGGCATGGAAGTCACCCAATTCACCTATTTTCAGCAAATGGGCGGCTTCGATTGCAAGCCTGTGGCGGGGGAGCTGACCTACGGGCTTGAACGGCTCGCCATGTATATTCAGGGCGTCGACAGCACCTATGATCTGGCATTCAACCAGCACGGCGTAAGCTATGGCGATGTGTTTCTCGAAAATGAGAAACAGATGTCGAAATGGAACTTTGAAGTCGCTGATACCGACGCGCTGTTCGATCTGTTCGCCAAGGCTGAGGCGGAATGTCGCAACGCCCTTTCCAATGAAGTGCCTATCGCGGCCTATGAACAGGCGATTGAGGCCAGCCATATCTTCAACCTGTTGCAGGCGCGCGGCGTGATCAGCGTTCAGGAACGCGCCAGCTATATGGGCCGCGTGCGTGATCTGGCGCGTTCATCATGTGAGGAATACGCCAAGGCAATGGCCCCCGAATGGGAAGCGAAATATCCCGGGTGGAGCCTGATCTGATGGCTGATTTCCTGCTCGAACTGCTCTGTGAAGAGATCCCTGCGCGCATGCAAAAAGATGCGCGCGGTGAACTGGAAAAGCTGTTGCGGCGCGAACTGGATGCCGCCGGTGTCACAATTGGCGACATTAAGGTGTGGTCCACGCCGCGCCGCCTTGCCCTGATTGCGCGCGGTCTGCCGCTTGAAACGCAGGCCGTTCGCGAGGAGGCCAAGGGGCCGCCTGTGGGCGCTCCCGATCAGGCGGTCGACGGGTTCTGTCGCAAGAACGGCGTGACGCGCGACGAGCTTGAAGAGCGCGAAGTCAAAGGCCGCGCCACATGGTTCGCGGTGAAGAACGTGCCCGGACAGGCCGTGGCCGATCTGCTGGCCGCCTCGATCCCCGCGATCATTCGCGATTTCTCATGGCCCAAATCCATGCGCTGGGGCGAGGCGTCTATCAGTTCGGAAAGCCTCAAATGGGTTCGCCCGCTGACCGGCATTATTGCTCTGCTGGACGACGAAGTTGTGCCGGTGGTGCTGGACGGCATCGCCAGCGGTCGCGAGACTGTGGGGCATCGTTTCCATTCACGCGGGCCTATCGTCATTGCCGGCGCGGATGATTACGCC